>Ga0180219_1000786_pt1 | contig 23143 bp, 24 predicted proteins | sample eDN3rd30CBELigMG_FD_151338 | JGI IMG/M metagenome (GOLD analysis project Ga0180219, IMG submission 151338) | Enriched Miracle-Growth compost microbial communities from Emeryville, California, USA - eDNA 3rd pass 30_C BE-Lig MG (version 2)... ...
CATCATATGACGACATCGTCGATCACTGCTGTTTCGCCTGGAACAAGCTCGTTGAACAACCTTGGCGCATCATGTCCATAGGACTGCGCCAATGGGCACATGGGTTCTGATCAATGGGACTTGGTATAACCAAGTCGCGACTGCCATAGGAGGCCTGAGCAAACCCTCCCAGGGTGCCATCCGGCTTCTTTGAGATGAAGCGGATTGCCCCGCCTTCCGAATTTCGACCAGTCAACGTACCTTGCGGTCCGCGAAGTATTTCAACGCGCTCAACGTCAAGAAGTTCGAAATTGGCTCCGATCATGCGCGGGTAATATACGTCATCGATGTAAATGCCGACGCCCGGTTCAAGGAGCGGGCTGAAATCTATTTGTCCGATGCCGCGAATAGAAGCAGATATGGAGGGGCCAAAGTCCGCACCAGAAGGCCGCAAGGCGACACTGGGAGCTTGGTTGGCGACCTCCGTTAATTCCGTCTGACTACGCGCTTCAAGCATTTCTGCATTCACAGCCGTGATTGCAATCGGCGTGTCCTGGAGCGCCTGCTCGCGAAACTGCGCAGTGACGACAATTGTATTGTCGCTTTGCTCAGACTCTTGATCCTGCGCATTTGCGGGGCATGCAGCCAGGGCCAAGATAGACGAACTGACACTAAGGGCAGAGATAGCGCCCTTTCTCTGGAGGATCCTCATCCCGTTCTCCTTCTCCCATGTGGTGTCCAAGTCGCCTTTGCAAAGCAATCAGCTCTCGAACCTTGTTAGATGGGATACCTTATCATCGATAAGGAAGGCAAGTCAGTCGTGCCGTTAAACTTGGCTTGTTGCAGATCCGACACAATACGGCTCACTCATGCGTTACAGGGGATAGGAGAGGAAGCGAGTATGAGCGCATTAGGTCTAACTGGGTGGAGCTAGATCCGTATACCGATATGATCGGCAGCCTTGTCTCCGATCATGATTGCTGTTGCATTGGTATTGCCGGCCGGAATGGTCGGCATGATCGAGGCATCGGCTACCCACAAGCCGCCTATGCCGCGAACGGCGAGGTCGGCATCAAGCACTGACAAAGGATCATCATCGTCGCCAATGCGGGCCGTGCCGACCGGATGATACATGGGAAGGCTTGCCATACTCACATGCATCCGCAAGGTTTCGATATCTTGTGGCTGGGTTCCCGGACGGACCTCGGAAGTGACGGTAGGCGCTATCGCTCCTTGTTTCATGATGCGGCGGGCCAGCTGCACGCCTTCGACCAGCTGGTCAAGGTCGTCGTCGTTGCCGAAAAGCCGGTGCTCGATCCGCGGCGGCAATTCAGGGGCGGAGCCATTCAGCATCACCCTGCCGCGCGAACTTGGCCGCATCAGTGCAATGAATGTGGCCACCGAGGCATTCTTGCGCAGCGCAAGATTGCCTGTGGGTGTCACATCGAAGGCGAAGGCCGAGAATGCCAACTGGACGTTGGGCGCTGGCAAGCCTTCCCGCGTATGCAGGAAGGCTTGAGCATGGCCAATGCCGGTCGTCAGCGCGCCCTTGCGGTGCAACAGGAATGCGGCGAACTGGCCCACGCCGGCCAGTCCCCGAGCATCCCGATTAAGCGTGCGCGCATTGACTTCGTTGACCAGATGTGTGCCGACATGTTCCTGCAGGTTACCCCCCACACCGGGCAGGTCCTGCGACACTTTTATCCCTTGCTCTTTCAGATGCTCGGCAGGCCCGATACCCGAGAGCATCAGCAGTCGCGGAGTATTGAGCGCGCCTGCCGAAAGCACCACGCCCTTGCGTGCGTAGATATGTTCAGCTCCCTCTGACCCGCGAAGAACAACCCCCTTGGCCACTCCGCTTTCGATCGTGATGCGATCGACAGTCCTCTGCAGCAGGATTTCAAGATTGGCCGGCCTGTCTGACAGATATCCGCGAGCGCTGGAGCAGCGCAGGCCGGACCGCTGAGACAGCTGGATGTAGTCCACGCCTTCGGCGATTTCGCCATTGAGGTCGGAAGAACGCGGAAAGCCCGCTTGCTCGACAGCCTGCATCCATTCTTCGGTCACAGGGTAATGAGAGCGAATTTCCGACACCGAGATCGGCCCGCCGGTTCCGCGCCATGCGTCCGCGCCTCGTTCGTTGTCCTCCATTCGCCTGAAGTAGGGCAGGACGGATTGGTAATCCCATCCCTTCGCGCCCAGCGATGCCCAGCGATCATAATCGTAACGATGCCCGCGGATAAACATCATTCCGTTTATTGCACTGCCACCTCCCAGCCGCTTGCCCGCCGGCCAGACGTCCCTACGCCCCCCGACCGAGGGATCTTCCTCGGCCGTATAGCACCAGTCGAAATCCGGATCGTTCACGGCACTGCCGACCAGCGCTGGCACGCGCGACTTGAGAACCTTGTCGGTTTTTCCTGCCTCTACCAGCAGCACGTCCAGACCCTTGTCGGCAAGCCGACGCGCCACAGCGCAACCAGCCGAACCTGCACCTACGACGATGATGTCTGCTTCGCGTTTCATCAGGTTGTTCAGATCGGATAGTGACCCGGCTCGGTCTCAATGGTGACCCAGCGGGTTTCGGTGAAGGCGTCGATGCCCTGTCGTCCACCGAAGCGGCCGTAGCCAGAGGCCTTCATCCCGCCGAAGGGCATCTGCGGTTCGTCGGACACGGTGCTGGCGTTTACGTGGCAGATGCCCGCCTGGATCTGGCGCGCAATCTTCAGGCCGCGCGCAGTGTCCTTGGTAAACACCGCAGATGACAGACCGTATTCGGTGTCGTTCGCCAGTTCGATGGCATGTGCCTCGTCCTTTGCGCGGATCATGGCGGCCACCGGGCCAAAGCTCTCGTCACGGAACAGCTTCATGTTCGGCGTTACCTTGTCCACGAGATGCGCGGGCATCACCACGTTCTGGGTGGTCTCGCCACCAACCAGCAGCTCTGCACCCTTGCTCACAGCATCCTCGATCAGGCTGTAGCAATGATCCACGGTTTTGCGGTCAACCACCGCGCCAAGAGGGGTGTTGCCAGCGGTGGGATCGCCAGCAGGCATGCTTTCGACCTTGGCCTTGAGCTTGGCAGCAAAAGCGTCAGCCACGGTTTCGACCACGATGATGCGTTCCGTACTCATGCATATCTGGCCCTGATTCATATAGGCACCGAAGGCTGCGGCCTTCACCGCTTCATCAAGGTCTGCATCCTCGAGCACCAGCATCGGCGCCTTGCCGCCCAATTCGAGGAGGCACGGTTTCAAATGCTCCGCCGCACGCTTGGCGATGATCTTGCCGACAGCCGTCGAGCCGGTGAAGTTGATACGTTTCACTTGCGGCGCATCAATCAGCGCGCCGACAACCTCGCCTGCGTCCTTGGGATCATTGGTAACCACGTTCACCACGCCTTCTGGAAAGCCTGCTTCGGCAAAGGCCTCGATGATCAGCTCATGGGTGCGCGGGCACTGCTCCGATGCCTTAAGTATCACGGCATTACCGCAAGCCAGCGGCACGGCAATCGCACGCACGCCGAGGATGATCGGGGCATTCCATGGTGCAATACCCAGCAGAACGCCGACCGGCTCCTTCATCGCCATGGCGATGGTACCTTCGTGATCGGACGGGATCACCTCGCCTGTGATCTGCGTGGTGATGGCAGCCGCCTCGCGCACCATGCCGGCAGCGAGGCCGAGATTGAACATCGCCCAGCCAGCGGTCGCGCCGATCTCGCCCATCATCGCTGCGACGAAATCATCCTTCTTGCCCACCAGTGCATCGGCTGCCTTGTTGAGCACCGCGCGGCGCGCGTTCGGGCCCATCTTTGACCAGATCGCAAAGCCTTCCTGCGCTTTCGCGGCAATCGCCGGAATATCGCTTGGATTCATCGCTTCAGCGCGCGAGGCCACTTCGCCGGTAATTGGGTTGGTACGTTTAAAGGCATTGATACTCATATTCGGCTCCGAAGCATTATCTGGTGTGTGGCGGAATCCTGACTAGCATCGCATGCATTGCAAAAAGTCAGGTTGGAGAGTTCACGTCTGCTTGCCGCCGTTCAAAGATACGGTCGAACAGTCGATCAATTCTCGCATGGGTTTGCAGAACAATTATCGCAGCCTGGATTCCTGCAACTGCTCGTAGGGCACCCACGTACCATGAATCTGCGGCCGTAATCTGCGACCGAGTTGCACCCTGGCAACCGGACCTTGTGCCGGATTTGCAGCAGGGATTATCCATAGCTCGGAAGTCATAGTAGGCACATTATCGACAACGCCGACTAGCCAACCTTCATGACCTTCCTGCTTCGACGGAATATGGATCGGCTCGTTGATCGCCCTGTCCGGTCCGAGCGCCGCGCCAATGAGTTCACGCGTTTTCAGATTAATACGCAGCAGCGTGTTAAAGCCTGCCCCGACAAGCCCGTGCATGACCGGCGGACCTGCGGACGGATCGAAACAGGCATAGTAGCCGATCTCGTATGGCTTGGTCTGATCCTTGAACGCAGTCCTCGACATGTCTCCTGGCGGGCCAAGCGGTGTCTCTTTCCAACCGGCATCGAGATTGTTCAGGTCAATCGTCCAGCGCACCAGTGATGCACGGATGTCGGCCGGGCTTGCATCAACTCCCGAAGCTTCACGGATAAACGGAAAAATGTTGGTTTCCATCACATTGTGATCGATGTGGATAAGGGTCGTGCCATCGACCTCTTCCTCGTAACCGTTCATCATGTGAAAGCCGGACAAGCCGTCGGGCCCCTTAATCCATTTGATCTCGCTGCCTTTACCGTAGCGCGGCATGATACCGACATAGCTGGGCTTGTCGCTGTGATGCACCCAGGCCGGTCCGCCGCTCTTCATCCGGTCAATATCGGCAATCGTCGGGAATATCGGGAAAACGGCCCAGTTCTTGGTCAGCACGAAGTCATGCAACATCGCACAATAGGGCGCATCGAACCATTCTTCGGAAACGAGTTCCCCGTCCTTGTCGATGACGCAAAAGGCAACCTGCGGGGTAGCAGGGCCGGCCGCTTCATAGCCATGAATGAACATTTCGCCCGTGTCAGGATCGAAACGCGGATGTGCGGAAGTGGTCAGCGTCTTCAGCTTTCCTCCATAAGTCCATGAGCCAACCGTCTCAAGTGTATGCGGGTTGACCTCATAACTGTGGCCATCTTCCTTGCTCAGAAACAGCCGCCCGGCATGCCAGATCGGTGTGGTGTTGGCTGTCGTGCGGTCCTTCCCCTTTACGCTGGGGTCATCGGTGTAAGGATTGTGATAGGCACCAAACAGCGCCTTGCGAGCTGCAAGTTCGAGCTCGTGCCGCTGCGTGTTGACATAACGCAGATCAAAATCGACCTTCCCGTCCTTGATCAGGAACCGGCTGACGACGCCATCGCCGGAGAGAAATGTATCCTTGTCGACGATTGGCTCAAAATAGGGATCGGCACCTGCGCGGAAAAAGGCCCCCTCGATCTCGGCCGGAATCTCGCCCTCAACCTCCAGATCCCTGGCAGCCCACTCTTCTCCGATGGGTTCGTTGAAACCTTGGAAATCGAAACTGTTCGGCCATTTACGCTTTGTCATGGCTATTTCCTCTGAATTAAGATGTGTCGCGATGAGGGTCAGTCTGCCTTGGCGACAACGGAAGGTCGGTCACGGCCCGCGAACCAAGGGATCAGCCAGAATGCGACCAGCGACACGGCCCAGCCCAGTGCAAAGAGCTGGATGAATGGAATCCAGTGCCCGGCTTCGAACACACCGAGCCACAAGGGTGGATTGAGCAACGCAGCCACCGCGCCTGTAAAGTTGAGCAATGCAGCAGCAGCGCCTGGTCGTGCTGGATCAGCGGCCGTTGGCAGCGCGGCCATTATAGTTGCCATTCCTGCACCCGAGATAACGAACCAGCAGATCATGGCGACATAGCGTGCCTGGACCGACAGATCGGGTACAAAGCACAAGGCTCCCGCAACGAGACCACCCAGGGCGACCATTAAGAACATCCATTGCGGACGCTTTAGCTTAGGCAGGAACAAGCCCGCCAGCGCCGAACCAATCACCATGGTCAACGTAACACTGGCAACCATCGCCGATGCATCACCAGCCGAAAGCTCGTGAACTCTGGCGGTGTACAAGGGAAGCGTCATATTCGCGCCCACACCCATGCTGATCACCATAAGGAAAGCTACCCCCAGCGCGACAAGTTGCGGGCGGCCAAAGGCCGAGAACAACTCGCCGACACGTTCGGAAAGCGATCTGGCTGCCTGCTTGGCTACTTCTACGGTGGGCTGCAATAAGCACAGGAGAGTCGCCAAAACGAACAGGGCTGCATGGCCCGCAAAACCCTGTCGCCAATCAGTGCTTTCAGCAAAGAGCCCCCCCACGCCAAGGCCAATGGCAGTGCCTACCGGGGCATAAGTAGACCACAATGTCATTGCCCTTGTGCGCCGGTCGCCATCGGTCGTGGCCATCAGCAGGGCAGGCCCGGCAGTGTAGACATGTACGATGGCAAGTCCTTCAAGCAGCCGGGCGAAATAGATCAGCGGCAAGGATTGGGCGAAAAGATAGATGCAATTGGCGATCACACCGGTCGCGCCCGCTGCCAGCAACACGCGCTTGCTGCCCCATTTGTCTACCACTATACCGCTGGGGATAGCGAAAATCGCGGCAGGCAGCGCCACCAGCGCTACCAGCCATCCAAAATCAGACCCGGTAAGACCAAAACGCCCCTCGATATCGCCAGCAAGCGGGATCAATTTGCTGACCGTGGATGCGCCGCAAACGCCGAAAAGGTAAATGCCGAAAATAGACATCCATGATCCGGGTTTCATTTCATTTCTCCCAAATGGGTGGATGCAAGACGGGTCATTGCCCGACCTCGATAATCAGCTTTCCGGTGTTCTTTCCTGCAAACAGCAGTTCGATGGCGCCGGGCGCGCTTTCCAACCCTGGCACGATATGTGCGCGACTGCGGATCTTGCCCGCATCGAACAAGCGTTTGAGTTCGCCGATATATTCAGGCAGTCGCTCGGCAGGCTCGCCGGCGATGAAACCCTGCATCCGAATGCGACGGAAGACGAGTTCCATGAGATTGCGCACGCCTTGGCCGTCATTGCGGTTGGTCGAATTGTAGAGTGCTATCTGACCGCACACCGCAATGCGCGAATTGAGCGCCATATTCATCAGCACTGCATCCAGCACTGCTCCGCCAACATTGTCGAAATACAAGGTCACACCTTCAGGGCACAATGGTTTCAGCTCTGCTTCGATGTCCTGCGAACGATAGTCGAGGCAGGCATCGGCGCCCAGTTCCTCAACCACGAAGCGACACTTTTCCGCCCCGCCAGCAATGCCGATAACGCGCGCGCCGTGAGCCACCGCCATTTCAACCGCAATGGACCCTGTGGCCCCCGCAGCGCCCGAGACGACAACCACGTCATCGGCCCGCAACTGGCCCACTTCCATCAACCCGGTCGCCGCAGCAAGGCCGATATGCGAGAAAACGGTCATGTGCGCCTCGGGTGACACACCCTCAATCAACGGTTGCACGAATTGCGCAGGCACCACGCTTATACGCTCCCAGCCCATCATCCCCGACACCAGCTGACCAGGCTGAAACCCCTCGGCGCGGGACTCGATCACTCGCGCCACGCCGGCGCCCATCATAGGTCTACCGATCTCAAGTCCAAACACGTTGGATTGTGGTTCCAGCTTGAGCCAGTTGCGGCTTGTGGGATCAATCGAGAGCAGCAGGGGCTGCACAAGCAGCTGGCCGTCGTGAAGCGGCGGCACCTCGCGCGCCTCCAGTTTGAGACAATCGGACTTATATTCGCCGCGGCTGGCATATTGGATGATCAGGGCTTCGTTGTTCATTCTGAACGCTCCGGTGGAAGTGGGCCGAAATCCATCGGCTTGTCCGGGTCGTATCCCGGATAGGGTTCACTTGGGCGCGAGGGATGGCAGCGCTCTGGGAAATGCGAGAGATCAAGCGGCTCAACCATGGTCATCGGACATTCGACCCAGCCCTGATCGAACGGCGTGCGGAAATTGCACAGCCAGCGAAACCGCTTGAACAACCAAACACCTTCGCGGCAGGTAAAGGCATTGTCATATTTGCCCTGTTGCCAGGTCGCCTGAAGGCCATCTTTCGTGGGAAAGGCATTGCAGCCAATCGTTTGCCACATGCCGGTGGCGCTCAGCCCATCGGGTGCGATCTCGATACACGGCGTGTTGGCCATATGAATCGGCAGCGAGCCGGCTGAAGTAAATAACGGCTTGAACAATTCCAGATAGAGCGCGCGGATCCTTTCCTCACCCACATACACGCCAGTGCTGGAAATCTCGACCGAGACTTCGGGATCGGCAAAATCGAAAAGCTCGAGCAACAGGTCATATTCATGCGACTGAGTGTAATAGAGATAACGCGCCTGCAAATTTGCAATTTCTTGCCGCGCGTGAACGACGGCAAGCTTCGCCTCGAAATCTTGTTGATCTGTCGTCATTTTGTAAGCTCGACTTCGTCACGAACCATTTTTTCCACCATTCGGGTAAATATGGTGACGCCCTTGTCATGAGCAGTAGGCATGACGACCGGATTTTGCGTGGCGCCAATCACCTTGTGCTGCGCCTCAATCATGACCTTGTCTTCGCCAAAGGCCTTGTCGGCAACTCCCATGAGAAAATCGCGCAACTGCTCGTCACCATGGTCCTTGTGAGGACCCCAGCAGAAGAAATAGCGCGCCTTACCATCCTCCATGGGCGTAACTGCCTGACTGGTGAAAGTGACGCCCTTGATTGCCTCGGAGTAATTTGGCCGCCCCATGTTGCAGGCTTCGGCTGTGCCCACTGGAAAGCTGCCACTCCACATCAGCAATATGCCCGGAATAAGGAATTCATAGCTCATGTAGTTATCCGAAAGTTCGTCATTCTGGCGACCGACCGGACCAGGATCGTTTACAACCCAACGTGAGTACCGCACGCCGCGCTCGACTGTTTCCAGCTTGGGTAAGTCTTCTGAGAAATTGTCGCCGGCCTGGAAGCTTTCGGCATGGACGAAAGTGAGGTGGCTGAAATCGAGCAGATTGTCGTTGATCAGCTGTGCCTCAGCCTCATAATCGAGATGGCCGTGCCCCATGATGTAATCGGGGTGGTCCGGGCCTATTGATGGCGGGATCAGCTCTTCGTCCGCCAGTTCGGAATCGCCCATCCACACCCACACCCAGCTGCCGCGCTCAACAGCCGGATAGGACCGTACGCGAGCCTGCGGCGGGATCTTGTCTTGCCCGGGAATCTCGACGACCTCACCAGAGGTATTGAACAGCAAGCCGTGATACATGCAGCGCAGGTTCGCCCCTTCGCACCGCCCTAGCGAAAGAGGCGCAAGGCGGTGAACGCAACGATCTTCAAGCACGGCCACCTTGCCGGTGGCACTGGATCGGAAAATGACGATAGGATCGCCAATGATCTTCATCGCAAAGGGTGTATCCTCCGCAATATCGCTGCTCCAGGCGGCCACATACCAGGCGTTGCGCGCATACATATTCATCTCTCCCTTGGTCAGCTCGATATCAGGCAGGAACTGCGGCCGTTTCGGCCTCGCTGTTGCGTTCCTTGTCGAGATAGGGGAATTGATCCACCGTCACCCGGCAAGGCTTGATCCGCTTGCCGTGATCGCCCCATTCAACCAGCAGTTCGGTGCCCGGTTCAGCCAGGGCAGCATCGATGCAGCCCATTGAGAGGCTTTCGCGGAAATAATAGGAATAGATGTTGCCAGACGATATGCCGACCAGTTCGCCATCCTTCGTCACCCGGTCCGCATGTTCGAGCATATTGTCGAGCCATGTTGGCGTGGTGGGCAATTCCATCGACTTGTATTCCTCTCCCGGTTTGAAGAGCGAGGCGTAGATGTCGATCACGTCTTCGGCGTTCCAGCGCAGGGTGACTGTTCGGTGCGGTGGAGCCTTGGCCTCTTCTTCCAGAGCCTTTCGGCCGATGAAATCATGGTCGAACTTCACCGCGCGGTCCCAATTGACCTCGAACGGAGTGCGCAGTCGCGGGCGGATATCGGCCGGATCATAACTGCCCGAACGGTTCCAGTTCACCGACCAATGGTCGCGGCCCACCATGTCGAGGTAGAAATCCTCGATCACCATTGCCGAACCGAAGGTCCAGCACATCTGCGGAAAGCCGCCTTCTACATGGTTTACCAGATAGGTGCGCCAACCAAGCCGCTCGATGCCGATTTCGCGATTAGCCTGGTAGATCGCGTCATAGACTGCGGCCCCTTCCTCGATCGGGCCGCGCACTTCATATGCGAGATTGCCCGACATGCCGATGCGGCCGACTTCCACCTTCTTTCCGGCGATGGTGGTCGTGCGAAAGCGCAGGAACGCGATATCGCTCAGGTCCTCGCCCGATGCGCGCTGCAGTGCTTCAAGCGACTTCGGCCCGGCAATCTGCGTAATGTAACGTTCCTCTGTGCGGGCGTTGACGTTAAGCCCGTGTTTGGCGGCCATGATCATCGGCCAGGGACCGCCGGCAAAGAAGATATACTGCCCGGCTTCATTGCGTTGGAGGATGCCATGCGCAGCGATCAGGCCAGCATCATTGCACATCACCGCATGGCGCATGACGCCGTCAGGAAAATCCTTAAGGCTGTTGGTGCAGCACAGTTCGAACAATTTGTCTGCATCGGGTCCGTCGACAACCAATTGTGAGCCTGACAGCCCGGTGTGGATATAGCAGCTGCGCTTCCACGACAGGCTTTCGGTCTTCCATCCCGAATATTCCCAGCCGCGCAGTTTTTCGCCCACCGTGATGTAGGTGGCGCATTCGTTGTAATGCGGGAACGGGTGGATTTCGTTGAACGGGTCGCTCATTGTGGCACCTGCAAGCTATTGAATTGTAGGACCACCAGCGAGTACAAACAGGCTGACTGTGGCGTAGCTGGAATCACCGCATTGCTTACGGCAAATTCCAGGCGGCCAAGGCATAGGGTAACTGCGCCGACCGTCGCTTCGCATGCCCCGGGATCGGCAATGTCGACTGTCACCGCAAAGGCCTCGGTACCGTTCTGCCTTGTCGCTTGCGTGACCTGGTTTGCTTCAATATCGGCACGCAAAACCTTTGCGCCCTGATCGGCCAATGCCTTGGCAGTCGCGAAACCTATCCCGTTGGCAGCAACTGTTCCAAGGGCCACTCTGCCAGCGAAACGTGCCATCAACCCATGCCTCTTGCGGTTGAGGCGGGTAGACTGAGAGAAATAGCAAAGGATCGGTCTTTCAAGCTGGCAACTTTCGAAGTTCCGCCTGCTTCGCGGACAAGACCCCGAAGGAGCTGAGCTTGCGCCCAGGAAACATAGGCCATTGCGTGACTGGCTTCGGCCAGTTTACTCCCCAGATGATTACGCCAATGCCGCACGATATCGCGCTGCAACTCGACGATTTCTGCATGTGGATGGATTTCTGCGATGGCGCCCGCAGCTACACCATGGAGCTCGGGCTGGAGGAAAATCAGCGTGTCTCGCCCGCCTGCCCAGTTATTACCCATCCGCAAGGCAGCGAGTGCACTGCCCGCTGCTGCCGTTCCCAGCAGGGTGCGCCTTGTCAGTACCGGGTTCATTCGGCAACACCCCCGCCTGTCGCAACCAGATAGGCTGCAATCCGGTTCATCTGTTCATCGCTTACCTCGGCGGTAGAGATGCGCGGCATATTGCCGATCCCCTGACGCGCAGCCGTAATGATATATTCAGCGGTTAGCGCCTCGCGGTTTTCCAGCATGGCTTGCGCAGGGTCCACGCGCCTGCCCAGCAGCACGGTGCCCATGCCCATCTGGCGATGGCACATGCTGCATTTCTCGACATAGAGTGCCTCGTCCGCCGATGCGGAAGTACGATCCTGCATTACCCCGCGAAAGGGGTTTTCAATTTCCGAACTGCCGCCCGCATTATCTGCTTGCGGATTATCAGAGCAGGCCGCGAGGAGAACGATCAGTGGAATGGTAGCAAGTCTGATCATGCGCGTTCTCCCTTGGGCCAGATGCCGCTCTTGCCGGGTGCCAGAATACCCTTGGGGTCAAGCGCATCCTTAACCCGCTCGTTAAGCCGGCGGAGAGCGTTGTCGTTGAAATCAAACGTATCGGATACAAGGTCCATGTAGTCGATATGCGTCCGGTATTCGCCATATCCTTGCACCTTGGCATCGGCCACAAGTTCTCGGAACATACCATCGACGCGCCCCATCATGTCGGCATCGTCCTTGTTATACAGCAGCTGGTTGACATTGGTCAGACTGCGCTCGCCCATGGCGAAGCTGGCGTGGTAATCCATGCCGTATTTCTCATAGAGAGCATATGTTCGGCGAAACTGGTCCATTGCCAGATCGCCGCTGGGCGGCAGTACGGGTGAATAGCCAACGTGCCCACCGCGCCCGCCATGCCAGTTGGCATTGGCAAGCGGGAAGCTGACCGGAACACCAGTCATCGGTGTTCCCTCCGGCTCGTCTCCGCGTTTCCAGTGTGTGGGGATCTTGTTCAGCAACGGTTTGCCGTCGAAGGCGCGGTCGAGAACCTTCATCGAGGCCTCCACCACTTCTTCCTCTCCGTAAAAACGCACCTGCACGCTCCACCAACCGATATTGAAGCGGTTACGAATGGCGGTGATTACGCTTTCATCAAGCGGCCCCTTGTCATCGGTCCAGTCTTCGCGCCTGGTCATGACGGCCGCCGAGCGCAGCCAGTTGCCGATGCTGGGTGATTGTTTGATCAGGCCAGATCGGCGCAGCGGCATGATTGTGTCAATTGCCCAGCCCAGATCGTCAATCTTATCGAATTCATAGTCATAGCCGGCGACTGCTTCGGGTTCCGGCATTAACCACAGGCCAAGCTTGGTTACCACGCCGAAATTGGACTGACAAAACATGCCGTCCCAGCTTGGGCCGAAACCATGATGATGCAGATTCCAGGAAGGTGAGCCCTCAAGCGCCCCCATCCCGGTGCGCACGAGATCCCCATCGGGCAGGACTACCTCGAGACCGCAGATCTGCGCGGCATGATCGCCGTAGCTTGTATAGCCCACGCCCCGATCAAGGGCATTACCCGCGACGGAACCCCAGCTATTGCCCGGAACCGACAGCCACAACGGAATATTGTTTTGCTGCAGGTGATCGTAAAGATCGAAGAATCCGACGCCCGGTTCAACCAGAACAGTGCCGTTTTCTTCATCCACCTCAATCTTCTTCATCCTCGTCATATCGAGAACGACCGAACCGGCCATGACAGGAGCAGCGCCGCCATAACCGAAATTCTTGCCGCGACTTACCGGCCAGAGGGGTACCGAATACTGGTTGGCGATCCGGATGATCGCCTGCACCTCTTCAGCGGAAGCTGGCGCAACCGCACCTGAAGGAGCATGCGCAGTTTCGTCCTGGGCGTAATGATCCGAATAGGCCTGGCGATCGTCGTCGTCCGTCAATACCCATTCGCTGCCGATCGCATCTGCGAAAGCACGCCATGCGGCAGGATTGAATTGTGTCATGCGAAATCTCCGTTGAACTTCAGGCTCATCATGCGCCGAACCTGTGCTCGGCAAGGCCGGCAACGCCCAGCCCATCGAGGGCGAAAGTCAGGCCATCATCGGGATGGCCCTCACGGTCGGGGAAGACTGCACCAGGGTTGAGGGTCGGCACAAACAGACGGTTCAGATCCGGCCCGCCAAACATGACGCTGCCAGGCAGTTTTTGAGGAAATTCGACGATCCTCTCAATGCTGCCGTCAGGCGAAAAGCGGACAAGCTTACCGCCTTCGCAGATTGCGCTCCACAGGTGGTTTTCGGCATCGACTGTAGCGCCATCGGGGATGCCGCCAAGGTCTTTGGTACTGGCGAATTCGCGCTTGTTCGAAACGGTGCCGGTCTCAATGTCGTAGTCATAGGCATAGATCATCTGGTGGCGACTGTCGGCATGGTAGAAGACGCTGTCATCGACCGACCAGCAAGGACCGTTGGCCAGGATGATACCTTCATCGATGGCACGCAATTCGCTGGCGCCCGGATCGAGCACATAGATCTTGCCGCGCGCCTCTTTCATGCTCCGGTCGCTCGATCCGACGATAAACCGCCCCCGGCTATCCACCTTGCCATCAGCAAGCTGGACCTGCTCGTTCAGATCAGGACTGGTTGCCAGCATGGCGCATTCACCAGTGGCGAAGTCCAGCGTGTGGACACCCGATCCCAGAGCCACCAAGGCGGAATTGCCGTCCTTGCGGATCGCCATTGAACCGATAACCTCGGGCACGTCCCATTTCGCGACCTGCCCACTGTTTGCCTGCAACCGAAAAACCTTCTTGCCAACGATGTCGATCCAGTAGAGTGCCTGCTGGTCCTCATCCCAGACCGGACCCTCGCCAACCGCACATTGTGGCACATCGAGACGGGTAATTTTCATCGGTAAAATCCTCGTTTCCGGTGGGAATTCATGCTGACGTCTGCTTCCTTTCAGCATCCATCATGGCCTGCATTGCACGCCGGCCAACGACAGCGGTGGCATCACTCTTCAGCATCAGCTCGGGCGGCAGCTCATCCACGGTCCGTATGATCTTCTCGATCTCCGCCGTCGCAAATACATCCTCATCGATTACCGGCTTAAGGAAGTCCCTCGCCGCATCGAGATCTTCTCCTTGCAGCGCTGACATGGCGAAGAAGTAGTTCGTGGTATACTTCGTTGCAGGAGTCACCGCGTGCCACACGCGGCTGAGCATGATCGCTTCGCCAGCCCGCTCCGGATCCTCGTCGGGAATGAAGAAATCGCCTATCCCGGCATGAAAGCCGGGGAGGTGGAAGTCCATTCCGGAGACGCGATTCACCTTGCCGTCATAACGGTTCATTGCCGCCAGGAACGGGGGCTGTTCCGTGCGGTTCATGTAACGACGACTGCTAATCTTGCGATCGGTTACCTCGCGCTGTTCAGGCGTTGCCGCATCATCATCCGTGCCGATACTTGTTCGATGCAGATAGCCCAGATGGGTCAGATCCAGGAGGTTGTCGTTGAGTAACTGGTAACGCCCGTCGACATGCAGTGAGTAGCATGGTGCGGATTGATAGCCCTCCAGACCAAAGCCAACGTCCTCCATGTCCGGAATCAGGGATTCATCCGCCAGTTCAGGATCGCCAGGCCAGATCCATGCCCACAATCCTCGCTCCACCAAGGGGTAGGACTTGATCGCGTAAACACCGGGTACATTCGCTTGGCTGGGCACAAATGTGCACTTGCCACCTGCATCAAACGTGATGCCGTGATAACCGCATTGGATGGCATCACCGACGCGCTTGCTTTCACCCAGCGGATAATGCCGATGGGGGCAGCGCCCCTGCACCGCAACCGCCCGACCCGCTGATGTCCGATACAATACAATGGGTTGATTCAGTATCCAGCGGCTAAGTAGCTCGTCACCAATTTCTTCGCAGAATGCAGCGACGTACCATCCATTTTTTGGCGCGAAACTATCTTCGGAGAAGGGATACATGGTCTATTCCAAAAAAAGGGAGCTGCCAGCGGGGAGGATGAAGTGCTGGCAGCCCCTCACCTGTCGTCAGAAACGACGAGTCACAGTAATTGCGAATTCTTGCGGCCTGCCCACGAACGAGGCTGCGTTGCCAAGGCTGGGGATATTGTCGGCGGCCGCGACAAAGTAATAGTTGTCGAGCAGGTTCGTCGCCGACGCGCTGAGCGCCCAATCACCATCTTCTGTTTCGTAAGTGATACGGGCGTTGACAAGGCTACGTCCCGGAATGAGATTGAACGGCCCGTTGAGCGCCTGGTAATAAAATTCTGAGAGGTAGTTGAAGTCGAGACGTGGGGTCAGCGAACCCGAGCCACCCAAATCGATCGCATATTGCATACCAGCCGATAACTGCCATTCGCTGGCGAATGGTGGGCGCATGCCGAGCGTCACTAGGCTGTTGACATCAACGATATCTGTATATTCGGCATCGAGATAGGCAACACTTGCATCGATTGTGAAATCATCGACAGGTTCGAGGAAAAGCTCGGCTTCCAACCCGGTGTAGCGGGCGTCCGCGACATTCTTTGTCTGACCGCAAGCCGTGCTGCTGCTCTCCGGACAGAAATAGACAACGCGCTGGATATTCTCGTAGTAACTGCGGAAGGCCGCCACGTTCAGTCGGACTCGCCGATCGAGGAAATCGCTTTTGAAACCGATCTCGTAGTTTGTCAGCGTTTCCGGTTCGAATGGCTGCACCTGATCGGGAACGAAGGGCTGCGGATTGACACCGCCCCCTTTGTAACCGGTTGAAACCTGCGCATAGGCCATGAATTCAGGGCTGAAACGGTAATTTACGCCCGCCCGGTAATCCACTCGATCATCCACAAAGGTAGAAGACAGGCCGTCCAATCCCAAGATGATTACATTCAAGGGGGGCAACATATCGCCGACCGAAACCGTTCCAATCGGCGATCCGTCTGGATTGGCACGGCTGAAGGAGTAGGTCTTTTTGTCATCAGTATAGCGTAAACCGCCGATCAGCGTGAGATCTTCGGTGGCGTGCACTTCAACATGCGCAAAGCCCGCGATACTCCTGTTGTCGGATGGATCATCAGTCAGGAAATCATAGAAGAAAATCGGCAGCTGGATGCGCTGATCCTCGACGTCGTGGGCATCGTAATAGAACGCACCCACGGTGAAATCGATCAGATCATCCACCTGCCCGCTCAGCCGCACCTCTTGTGTAAACTGTTCATGCGATCGGCCGATCCGCGACTTGATAACGTTGACGGGCGAACCATCCACATCGGCGATTGTGACGCCAGACGCTTCCCGATAGCCAGTGATGGAAGTCAGCGTGAGGCTGTCTGACAGATCCACATCGATGGTTGCCGCAATCCCCCAAGCTTCAGCGCTGTTCTGCTGCTCGTCGGTAAAGGTGCCGGGCTCAACCTGGTAGGGAAAACCGAGGACAGTCGTAAAATTGCCCGAAGCATCATTGTTTGCGTAGTTGGCGTATTCTTCCGGTCCGGTCAAAAAGCGATCGTCGAACGGTACTCCGGCAAATGGATCGCCGGGGACATAACTCCGCACATTGGGGTTAAGCGGCCCCGTCAGCTTAGCCGGCAAAGGATCCGAATGATCCCTAGAGACGTCAGCAACAATGTTAATTTCGAAAGGAGAATCCACAGGAGCATAGCGAACTGCCGCCCGCAAAGCCGTGAGATCCTTACCGCCTTCACGGCCTATTTCACAGTCACCCGGAGGATGCTCAGAGTCAAAGCCCTCGCCCGGATTTACACAACCATAATCAAGCTGCCGAAAAAAGCCATCGCGACCGCTTCGAACGACCGAGAAGCGCGCAAAAAGATCTTCAGCGACGGCGATATCCGCGCTCGCACGGATATCCATCCGGTCGTAAGAGCCATAAGTCGCCTCGACAAATCCTCTGCCGTCTCCAACTGGCCGTTGTGAAAACAGACGGATCGCACCACCGAGCGAATTCTTTCCGGCCAGGGTACCTTGTGGACCTCGAAGAATTTCCACCCGATCCAGATCGGTAAGATCCATCACCGCGCCGAATGTTGTACCATAATAGATGTCGTCGATATAAATACCCACGCCCGGCTCGAGCGCGAAACTCGCTGCCTCCTGACCAATGCCACGAATAAAGGCCGAAATGGCATTGCCCTGAATGCCCGTTGCCTCAGACAGGTTTACATTAGGCGCAGCCGCACCGAGATCGGCGATACTGGTCTGACTTCTTGCAGCAAGCGACTCGCCCGTCACAGCGGTTATCGCAATCGGGGTATCTTGGACACTCTGCTCGCGGAATTGCGCCGTCACCACAATCGTATTGGTGTCATGGCCTGCCTCAGCCGCACTTTCGTCCTGAGCAAAAACAGGCGTTGCAAAGCTTAGCGAAATCGCAAAAGCTGACACAGAACTCTTCAAGGGGCACAAACCTCTCGCCACATCAAATCTCCCAAGGAATCGCATTCTTGCGCTATCTAACCCGGTTAGGCTAACGCAGTTAGGCAGTCAAGGAGCTTCATCATTCAGGAATCAATTTGCAGATGAGCCGTACCAAAAGACCACAAATCACAAGGACCCAGATCGTAGAAGCGGCTCTTTGCTTACTCGTTGAAGACAGTTTGTCGGGCGTCAAAATGCGTAAATTGGCGGATCGCCTCGGCATAAAGGCAGCATCGCTTTACTGGCATTTCCCCAACAAGGCAGCGCTCGAGTCCGCGATGTCGGAGAGACTGTTCATTCGCGCTGTGGAGCAAGCACCATTAGCCGACACCTGGCAGGAATGGTTGCGCGGCGTAGGTCGGGCAGTGTGGGATACACTAATCGATTGTCCCGAGGCAGGCGTACTGATCATGAGTGCAGATTTGTCGGAGGACCAGTTTGTCGCAACTACTGAAGCGGTACTACAGCGAGTTAAGGTGTATGATGTCGATCACGAACTTATTTTTCAACTTCACTCAGGCGTCCAAGCCCTCATGACTGGCTGGGTAACTTTTGCTCACAGTCCCTATATACATCGCCTCGAATCCCTGATGGACATACGCGATGTCGCAATGGATACCCTAGATGCAATGATCGAGGGGTGGGAAAAGCGAATGGATGGGTGACACATTGATACAGATTAGGCATTCGTTTCAATTGTTCGACAATGCATGATTAGATCAGTAGAGTCGGTCTAAGACAGTTTTTAAGAAGTTGCATTCATTCAATTCTTCGCGATATCCACTGTTCGATATCGTTTTCTTTCCAGGCTACGGAATAGCTACCAATCTGCACTGGTTTCGGGAATTTGCCCTGAGCCATCCAGCGATAGATCGTCGACCGCCCAAGACCGACCCGATGCTGCACTTCCCTGATCCTGATGAGGCGGGTCGGACGCTCAGACTTGCCCGTCGCGACATTCGTCAGCTCAGACATGGGCCTGCTCCCGATCGCCGGTAAAGAACTTGCCGAGAAACTCGTCCTTACGCTCGAGCTCGTTGATGTGATCGGACAACAGCCTAGCGACCCGGTTGGCCGCGCCCTTGGCCCAGCGCGGCTTCACGTCATCCACCTGATCGCCCAGGGATCGCTGCAGCGCCAACGGGAATTCAGTGGCGAACTCCTCGAAGAATTCAGCCAGGTCTGATTGCAGCCAGTCAATTGCTTGACCCTCCCCGCAAACCAGGAACAGCAGCAGGTGTGCTCGCGGTGCCGTCTGGCTCGCTTCCAGTATGCGCAATGCTTCGCCCAATGTCGCCGACCGATCACCTTGCAGCACACGCCGCAGCGCATCCTTGTGAAGCCGCGCATCGGCAGCGACATCGCACCGGGCGCGCCCGCTCGCTTCCACAGCAGCAGTCAGCAATTGCGCTAGTCCTCCGCGAATCCGTTCCTCTGAATATTCTGTGTCGTCAGCCACGGACGATTCCTTTCCGTATTTTCTCAACGTTCGACTCGAAAGCTAGGGCGAAGGAGACGTGTAGGAAAACGAAAAGAACATAAAAGGAACATAGGGGAAGCAGAGAATCGCTTTCCGTCAATGATTCGCGCAGAATCCGGTCGCCAAATCGCAAAATACGGCAGATTAAGCTCAGAATCTGACCAGTCGCGCGCAAAATCCCACCAGACTGGCGCAGAATCCAGCCTCGAGCGCGCGAATTGTCGCTTTTTGCTTGGTCGGGCGCCGCAATTGCCCGCCGACCCATTTCCTACATCATCGATCCGGTTGAAGGAAAGAACATACAGCGAACAACGAAGCTCGCTGTTGTCGATCAACCAACCGGAGTTTTCCTTCATGACCACCAAGACCCTGACCCGTTCCACGCCGCGAATGCGCGACTACATGGTGCCCGCCGCGCTGGCGTTCGCGATGGCGGGCGCTGCTTATGCCGGCGCCGACACCACCTTCGACCCGGCGCTGACAATGTTCACCGACTTCCTCGAAGGTTCGGGCGGCAAGATCATCACCGTGCTTTCGCTGGCAGGCGGCCTTATCGCTCTTGCCTCAGGACGCTTCGCGCTCGGCCAGGTTGCCGTGCCCGTCGGCGTCGGGATCGGTGTCGGCACCGGCGTGCCGATCGTCACCTCTGTCGTGACCGCGACCATCTGAACCCCTGGTTCGCAGGTCTATCCCGCGGGTTGCCGGGAGGCTGAAGAAGTCCATCTGGGCGTGATTTGCGTCCGGCAGCGTGAAACGGTCGCGCAGTACGGCGAGATGAGGATCGAGCGCCATCAAGAGGACATCCGCGCTGAGGACCTTCTCGTTTGCTTCCGCAAATGTCCAACTTCCGTCGGAACCCAACCCCAGCCTCTGTCCCCACAGACTAATGAAGGAACGCTTCCGCAGCTCCTTGCGCAAGATGGCGAAAGACGCCTTATGCGATTGCAACTCCATGCTGAACTTGTCGCGCAAGAGAACTGCGATGCGAAGCACAAGAATGGTCTGCCAGCTGAATTTCGCCGGCGATCCTTTGCGCTTAGGTCTCACATCGGCCGAAACTAGGGCGCGCCGACTGGTCCACTCGCGGAGCTTGTCCGTCGAGAGGCCCGTCAGCTCGCAGGCGACCGGTGTGGTTACAAGGCGCAAAGGCAGCTTCCCCGAGATCGGGTGCTATACCCGACCTTATTGCGAGAACGGGTATCATACCCGTTCTCGGCGGTAAATGCCCAACCGGCTCATAGACATATGCAGCGGTGCACCCCGTCCTACCCCCTTGGGCAAAAACGTCAGCTTTCAGGTTCGACGATCAAATGCTCGACTGGTGACAAATAGGGCGCTTCGCAGACTGGCAAAACCTGGGCCGGAGAATGAACGCGCTTCACGGGAGGGGGCTGGCGGCAGGTTGAGGAACGACTTCAAACGCCTTCCGGATTTCGCCGAAAGCCATTTCGCCGACATAGCCGTCATTCCCGGCCAGCAAGCCGCTAATTGGAAACTGCCATGCGTTCATTCACTCTGGAGAGGTGACCAACGGCAGGAGAAGCAGCTCAGAGCATGCCAGATACCTTCAGTTCGAATCGTTCTGGGCGATCTTGTCTTGAATCTTAGAGGCATGAACTGCGGAACTGCCATCGAGATCATCGAAAATCACAGAAACTTGGCTTGGAGATCTACAGCCGGGAATCGCGACGACATTGGCCCCCTGTGCAAAAACCCATGCCAACGCCCGGCGCGCGGAGGCCAACTCTCCAACTTCCGTATCGACACCAGAACCATCGCCATATGTGCACCCGATAGTAGAGCGTTGCACAAAAGCCAGCTTCGATGTCCTGAGATCGCCTGGCTGTGACGGCTTTGAGCCTGTCAGGATGCCCCTTCCCAGTGGGGAGAAGACCATGAAGCAGGCTCCCCGCGTCATGGCGGCGGCGACTTCCTCGATCTTCTGGCCGGTCACCATGGAAAGCTCGTTCTGTACAGCCCCAAGGGTGGGTGCCATCGGCCAAGGCGCTCAACATCTTCCGGCGCGACCTTCCAGCGGGTGATGACTAGAATGTGATTTTTCAATCCCTGCCCATCGAGCAGTTCGAGGGAGTGCAGCATGTGCTGCTTGACGAGAGGTAGAAACGGATCGGTCGCCCGATTGAAGATCTGGACGGGAGTAACATGGGGGACGAATGCCCAATGCCCAATCAACGAGGCCACAGCCTGTTCATCATCCACCACGAGGTGGGGACGCTTCATCTCGAAGTTGTCAAACAGGTGGCGCACGCAGTATCCGCAATCGAGTGGGCACCCGACGACGTGGTTCAGACTGAGGCCGGATTTCCGATACTCCACGACATTGCCAAGGCTGGTCGGTAAATCCGCGGGTGCTTTTCTGAGATGTTTTTCCCGTTCTAGGTCGCCGACCGCTTTCATTACAGTTTCCTCTTCGATCCAATGCTCTTTCCGCCAGAAGGGCTTATATTTTTAATTCAAATTGACAGTTAGAAATAATTCGCTCGTGGGATTATTTGCGAAGCGGTAACCCGCCCGACAATGCGCTTTGTCGCCGTGAAGACGGTCGAACAGCAAGCAGTGCTGATGCTCCACAAGAGCCGCGACCTTCTGGTCCGGCAAAGAACCATGCTGATCAACGCACTCCGGGGTCATCTTGCCGAGCTTGGGATCGTAACGAGCGTGGGCGCCGGCGGCGTCACCGCCTCATTGAAGGCGCTCCACGAGGAGCAGGAGCGGTTGCCAGATCATGCCAGGTCGGCGCTCCACGGCATTGCCGCGCAGCTGAGGGCGCTCACCAGCGAGATCGAACGACTGGAAGCGCAGATCCTGGCCTGGCACCGAAGCGATGAGACGAGCCGCCGTCTCGCGACCATCCCAGGTATCGGTCCGATCACGGCATCGGCCATTGCAGCTGCCGTGCCCGATGCTTCGCTGTTCCGATCGGGGCGGCAGTTTGCAGCGTGGCTGGGGCTCACACCGCGACCGCATAGCTCAGGCGGCAAGGAGCGGCTCGGTGGAATTACGAAGCAAGGCGACGGCTATCTCCGACGATTACTCGTCGTCGGTGCCACCGCAGTCATGCGTATGGCGCGCAAGGATGCCTCGCGCCAACCCTGGATGGCGCAGCTTCTCGAGCGCAAGCCAACGAAGATCGCGACCGTAGCACTTGCCAACAAGACAGCGCGCATCGCCTGGGCGGTGATGGCGCGAAAGGAGGTCTATGCGGCTGCTGCCGCGTGACAGCTGTCCGCACCGTTCGTTGAACCCGAACGGCGGGATGGCGTAAGGGCAGCTCAGTAGTGATGACGAACCGGTCAGACCGGGGGTTGGTGAAACCCAGGGGGTCACAGCGCTTCGAGCGCGATGACGTGATTAGGGAGCCAACCTGCGGACTTCATCAGGGCCAGCAGCCATGCGGTGCTGCATAAACAGGCCGAACACATGGATGCACCCGACCATCATCATCACTGCAGAAAAGCTCTTGCGCCGCGGGGGCCGTCCACACATGACCCCCAGCTTTCCCCTAGCTGGGATTAGAGCCGGGCGGCTGTTGCACTGCTACCCAACGTCGGACCACGCCGATCTAGAGTCTTCCGCCTTGTGCACTGCTACCCAACGTCGGACCACGTGGGTCTGGAGTTTTCCGCCTTTCCCAGATCCGGTGGGCTGGTTTCACCGGCTGAGTTTGCCAGCATGATCGGGGGGATATTCCCGATCGCGCTGTGCG
>Ga0180219_1000787_pt1 | contig 23134 bp, 21 predicted proteins | sample eDN3rd30CBELigMG_FD_151338 | JGI IMG/M metagenome (GOLD analysis project Ga0180219, IMG submission 151338) | Enriched Miracle-Growth compost microbial communities from Emeryville, California, USA - eDNA 3rd pass 30_C BE-Lig MG (version 2)... ...
GCCTTCAGGTCGAAGAAGCCGCCGAAGCCGCCGAGATCGGCGTCGGCGCCCGGCCGGCGCGTCGCACGGGCCAGCGGGGCGATGGCACGGACCAGCGCATTGCCGGCGTCGATCGATACGCCGGCCTGGGCATAAGTGTAGGAGGCGGGTTCGTTGTGCTTGGAATCCATGGCACGCGCGACTAACGGTTCCAGCCGACAAATGCCACGATTTCCTTGTCGGTCATCGTTGGTTTGGCCTAGAGCAACGGGAATCGTCATCCCGGCGAAAGCCGGGATCTCGACATCGCGGCAGGACGCTGCGGCGGGATTCCGGCTTTCGCTGGGATGACGGAACTGGGATGGTCGCACTCGGGATCGGGACAAGGCATAAGGACAATATGATTTCGGTCGCTTTCCCCCGCCTCGCTCCGCGCCTCCACCTTGCCGGCCTTTTGCGCCGCGACTGGCGAATCGCCGCGCTGATCGGCTTGCTTTTGCTCGCGCTCGGCGCCGGGATCGTCGAGGGGCAGATCGCGCGCGGCGACCGCGGCATCACCCCGATCAACAGCAGCGGCGACTTTCTGGCCAGCGGGATCAAGGTCGACGTCACCGCGAAGACCAGCGAGGAAGCGCGCCAGCTCGGCTGGCGCGAGGCGCAGCGCAAGGGCTGGGCGCAGCTCTATCGCCAGACCAACGGCAGCGCCGGCCCGGCGTTGACCGATTCGGTGCTCGACGGCATCGTCACCGCGATCGTCGTCGAACAGGAGCAGATCGGCCCGCGCCGCTATATCGCGACGCTCGGCGTCCAGTTCGACCGCGTGCGCGCGGGGCAGATACTGGGCGTCAGCGGGCGGACGCTGCGCTCGCCGCCGCTGCTCGTCATCCCCGTCTATTCGATCGCCGGCGTCCCGCAGGTGTTCGAACAGCGCAGCGAATGGCAGCGCGCCTGGGCCGAATATCATACCGGGCAGAGCGCGATCGACTATGTCCGCACCGCCGGCACCGGCGTCGATACGCTGCTGCTCAACCCAGGGCAGACCGGACGGCGCGGGCGCGTCTGGTGGCGCGTGATCCTCGATCAATATGGCGCCGCCGACGTGCTGATGCCGACCGCGCGGGTCGAATACAGCTATCCGGGCGGGCCGATCACCGGGCATTTCGCGGCGCGCTTCGGCCCCGACGACAAGCTGATCGCCACCTTCACCATGACCGGCCCGAGCGCCCGGGCGCTGCCCGACATGATGGAAAAGGCTGTGGCGCGGATGGATCGCATCTATACCGACGCACTCGCCGCCGGCGTGCTGAGGACCGACCGTTACCTCGTCCTCGAAAAGCCGGTCGAGAGGGAAGACCTGCCCGAAGAGACGATCGCCGAGGTGCCGGCGGGCGAGGTCGACGCCAGCGTGTCGCCGCCTGCGGCGCAGCCCGGCCTCGCCAGCTTCACCGTCCAATATGCCTCGCCCGACGTCGGATCGGTGTCGGCGACAGAAAGCGCGGTCGGCGGCATCCCCGGCGTCCAGTCGGCGGCGACGACCAGCCTCGCGCTCGGCGGCACGTCGGTGATGCGCGTTACCTTCCGCGGCGATATCGCGGCGCTCAAAGCGGCGCTCGAGGCGCGCGGCTACAAGGTGCAGCAGGGCGGCAGCACGCTGCGGATCAGCCGCTGATGCCGCGCGCCCCTCGGGATCGCCCCGCCTCCCAGATCGCCCTGCCGCTCGACTGGAGCGCCGGCGGCGCCAACGACGGGCCGCTGATCGTCGGCACCAGCAACGCCGACGCGGTGCGCTATCTGCGCCACGTCTCGACCTGGCCGGTGCGCACCGCGGTGCTCACCGGGCCGCGCGGTTCGGGGCGCAGCCTGATGGGGCGGCTGTTCGCGCGCGAGACCGGCGGCCGCGTGATCGACGGCCACGACAGCGTGTCCGAAGAGGCGATGTTCCACGCCTGGAACGCCGCGCAGGCGAGCGGTACGCCGCTGCTGATCATCGCCGATGCGCCGCCCGCCGAATGGCATGTCGCGCTTCCCGACCTCGCGTCGCGGCTGCGCGCGGTGCCGGTGCTGACGATCGGCGAACCCGACGACTGCCTGGCGCGCGACCTGATCGAGGCGCTGTTCGCGCAGCGCGGCATGGCGATTTCGCCCGAGGTGCCGTCCTATATCGTGCCGCGGATGGAGCGCAGCTATGCGATGCTCCACCGCATCGTCGCCGCGCTCGACGCCGCCTCGCTCGAACAGGGGCGGCGCGTCGGAGTCCGTCTTACGCGTGAAACATTACTGTCACAGGGGCTGATCGATCCCGATTTGCTCGAAAGGCAGGATGAAGGCCAATGTCGTTAAGTCCCTCGCCGTTACGCGCCGACAATGACGCCGATGCGTCGCCCCCCGATTTCGGTCCCGACCGCTTCTTCAATCGCGAGCTGAGCTGGCTCGCCTTCAACCGGCGGGTGATGGAGGAGGCGCTCAATCCGGCGCATCCGCTGCTCGAACGGCTGCGCTTCCTGTCGATTTCGGGCAGCAATCTCGACGAATTCTTCATGGTCCGCGTCGCGGGTCTCAAGGGCCAGCAGCTTCAGGGCATCGACGACCCCTCGGCCGATGGCCGGTCGCCGGGGCAGCAACTCGCCGAGATCGAGGCCGAGGTGAACCGCCTCGTCGACCAGCAGCAGTCCGAATGGCAGCGGTTGCACCGGTTGCTCGCCGCGCAGGGGATCGTCGTCCATGGCGCGGGATCGGACGCGGAGGCGTTGCGCGCCGCGCTGCGGCCCTATTTTCTCGACCAGATCTTTCCGATCCTGACCCCGCAGGTGCTCGACCCGGCGCATCCCTTTCCCTTCATCCCCAACCGCGGGCTCGGGGTGATCTTCGACCTGCAGCGCAAGGCGACCGGCGATACGGTGCGCGAACTGGTGATGATTCCCGCCTCGCTGCCGCGCTTTGCGCCGGTGCCGGGGGAGACGACGGGCTTCGTGCCGATCGAATATCTGATCGAGCTGTTCGCCGACCTGCTCTTTCCGGGCTTCGCGATCCGCGCGCGCGGCGTCTTTCGCATCATCCGCGACAGCGACATCGAGATCGAGGAAGAGGCCGAGGATCTGGTGCGCCTGTTCCGCACCGCGATCCGCCGGCGCCGCCGGGGCCGCGTCATCCTGCTCGAACTCGCGGCGGACATGCCGGGCGAACTCGCCGCGGTGCTGGGCGACGATATTCAGGGGCATGAGGCGATCGTCGCGAAGCTCGACGGCTTCGTCGGGCTGGCGGCGCTGTCGGCGCTGGTCGAGGTCGATCGCCCCGACCTGAAATTCCCCGCCTATTCGCCGCGCTTCCCCGAGCGCATCCGCGAGCATGGCGGCGACTGTTTCGCGGCGATCCGCAGCAAGGACATCGTCGTCCACCATCCCTATGAAAGCTTCGACGTCGTCCTCTCCTTCCTCCGCCAGGCTGCGGCCGACCCCGACGTGGTGGCGATCAAGCAGACGCTCTATCGCGCCGGCAACCAGTCGCCGGTGATCCGCGCGCTGATCGAGGCGGCGGAGGCCGGCAAGTCGGTGACCGCGGTGGTCGAGCTGAAGGCGCGCTTCGACGAAGAACAGAACATGCTGTGGGCGAACCAGCTCGAACGCGCCGGGGTGCAGGTCGTCTACGGCTTCATCGAGTGGAAGACGCACGCGAAGATTTCGATGGTCGTGCGCCGCGAGGGGCAGGGCTATCGCACCTATTGCCACTTCGGCACCGGCAATTATCACCCGGTCACCGCGCGCATTTATACCGACCTCAGCTTCTTCACCGCCGACCCGCGCGCGGGACGCGACGCGGCGCAGCTGTTCAACTACATCACCGGCTATGTCGAACCCGAACGGCTCGAAATGCTGACCATGTCGCCACTCAACATGCGGCAGAACATCGGCAATCTGATCGATACGGAGATTGCCGCCGCGCGCGCCGGACGTCCGTCGGGGCTGTGGGCGAAGATGAACAGCCTCGTCGATCCCGACATCATCGACAAGCTCTATGAAGCGAGCATGGCCGGGGTACCGATCGAACTGGTCGTGCGCGGCATCTGCTGCCTGCGGCCGGGCGTGCCGGGCCTGTCGGAAACGATCCGGGTCAAGTCGGTCGTCGGCCGTTTTCTGGAGCACAGCCGCATCTGGGCCTTCGCCAACGGCGCGCTGCTGCCGCATCAGGGAGCGAAGCTCTTCATCTCGTCGGCGGACTGGATGCCGCGCAATTTCGATCGCCGGGTCGAATATATGATCCCGATCGAGAATCCGACCGTCCACGACCAGATTCTCGACCAGGTGCTCGTCGCCAACCTGATCGATAATGAACAAAGCTGGGTGCTTCAGTCCGACGGCACCTACATCCGCTTAACTCCGGGCGACAAGCCGTTTAACCTGCATCATTATTTCATGAACAATCCGTCGCTGTCGGGCCGCGGGACGGCGCTTCACAAGCGTCATGACGTTCCCACGCTCGCCTTTATCATGCGGGATGACTGACATTTTGCCGTATCGATCCGCCGTCATCGACATCGGTTCCAACTCGGTCCGGCTTGTCGTCTATGAAGGGCCGCGGCGCGCGCCGGCGGTGATCTTCAACGAGAAGGTGCCCGCCGGGCTCGGCCGCGGCCTGTCGACCGACGGGCGCATCGCCGACGAGGATGCCGCGCGCGGTCTGTTCGCGCTGCGCCGCTATGCGTTGCTTGCACGTCACATGGGGGTGCAGGATCTGCAATGCGTCGCGACCGCCGCGGTGCGCGACGCGACCAACGGCGGCGACTTCATCGCCGGCGCCGCCGAGGCCGGGCTCGACATCCGCCTGCTGTCGGGCACCGAAGAGGCCGAGGCGGCGGGCTGCGGCGTGCTGTCCGCCATTCCCGACGCCCACGGCATCGCGGTCGACCTGGGCGGGGGCAGCCTCGAACTTGCCGAGGTGGCGAACGGCGCCGTCGGCCGCTGCGCCTCCTTTCCGCTCGGCGTGCTGCGCCTGCCGGCTTTGCGCAAGGACGGACAGCAGGCGTTCGAGCGCGCGGTGCGCAAGATGCTGCGCGCGGCAGGCTGGCCGGGCGGCGATCTGGCGGGACTGCCGCTCTATCTGGTCGGGGGGTCGTGGCGCGCACTCGCACGGCTCGATCTCGAGTTGACCAAGAGCCCGCTCGCGGTGCTCGACCAGCACCAGTTGCCGCGTCCTGCGCTGCGCCGTCTGCTCCGCGCGACCAAGCGGCTGAGCTTCGAGGAGTTGAAGGCGATCCCGGGCATGGCGTCGAACCGCGCCGCGACATTGCCCGATGCCGCGGCGCTGCTTGCCGCGCTCGTCAATATCATCGACGTGCCCGACATGACGGTGTCGTCCTCGGGGTTGCGCGAAGGGCTGCTCTATCAGGCGCTCGACGACAGGGCGCGCGCGCAGGACCCGCTGATCGTGGCTGCGGAGTTCGAGGGACGGCGGCTCGCGCGCTTCGCTCCGCACGGGCGCGCGGTCGCCGACTGGATTGCGCCGCTGTTCGCCGGAGAAGCGTCCGCCGACGGCCGCGTCCGGCTCGCCGCAAGCCTGCTCAGCGACGTCGCTTGGTCAGCGAACCCCGATTTCCGGGCCGAACGCGGGACCGAGATCGGCCTGCACGGCAACTGGCGCGGCACCGATATCGCGGGCCGCATCCTGCTCGCCCGCGCGCTGCACGCCGGTTTCGGCGGTGCCGACGCCGATTTCCCGGCGATGGGCGCGCTGGTGTCAGCCGAGCGATTGGCGCGGGCGCGGCAATGGGGGCTGGCGATCCGCCTCGCGCAGCGGCTGACCGGCGGCGTCAAGGCGCCGCTAAAAGCAAGCGCGATCGCGCGGCGGGGCGACAGCCTCGTCCTCAGCCTCGATCCCGACTGGCATCATCTGGCGGGGGAGTCGGTCGACCGGCGCCTGCGTGCGCTCGCCCAGGCGCTCGATATGAAGCCCGAGCTGGTGCTGCTTTAGGCGGCGTCGGCCTCGGCGCTTTCGATGCGGCTCATCACCAGCTTGCCGTTCTTGACGGCGAAGCCCATGCGTCCCTCGACCAGATCGAGCGCGGCGCCGCCGAAGACTTCGAAGCGCCAGCCCTGCATCAGCGGGATGCCGTCGCGCCGCCCGGCCGCCAGCGCCTCCAGATCGTCGCTCCGCGCGATCAGCCGCGCCGCTACGTTGAGTTCGCGCGCGCGGATCTTGAGCAGCAGCTTGAGCAGGTCGCCGACCAGCGCGCCTTCCTTGCCCAGTCCCGGCCCGCGCGGGGCGCGGTCAGGCATGTCCTCCTTCGCCAGCGGCCTGGCGGCGGCGAGCGCGTCCATCAGCCGGCCGCCGATATCGTTCGTCTTCCAGGTCGCCGACAGGCCGCGCACGCCGCCGAGCCCGTCCTGGTTCTTCGGCGGATGGGCGGCGAGGTCGGCGAGCGTCTCATCCTTGACGATGCGGCCGCGGGGCAGGTTCTTGGTCCGCGCTTCGCGTTCGCGCCACGCGGCGAGCGCCTTGAGCCGCCCGAGCACTTCGGGCTTGCGCGACGGCGCCTTGATCCGATGCCACGCATTGTCGGGGTCGACGCTGTAGTTGGACGGATCGGCGAGCCTTTCCATTTCCTCGTCGAGCCAGTGGCCGCGGCCGGTCTTGATGAGCTTCTGGAGCATCATCGGAAAGATTTTGGCGAGGTGGGTGACGTCGCCGATCGCATAGTCGATCTGCCGCTTGTCGAGCGGGCGGCGGCTCCAGTCGGTGAAGCGCGCGCCCTTGTCGAGCTGAATGCCGAGCCAGGCCTCGACCAGGTTCGAATAGCCGACCTGTTCGGCCTGGCCGAGGGCCATCTGGCCGATCTGCGTGTCGAAGATCGCATGCGGCGTCTTGCCGGTCAGATTGTAGATGATCTCGACATCCTGACCGCCGGCGTGGAAGACCTTGAGCACCGCTTCATTGTCGACGAGCAGGTCGAGCAGCGGTTTCAGGTCGATGCCGGGCGCCATCGGGTCGATCGCCGCGGCGTGGTGACTGTCGGCGACCTGGATCAGGCACAGTTCGGGCCAGAAGGTGTTTTCGCGCATGAATTCTGTGTCGACCGCGATGAAATCGCTGGTCTTGATGAGGTCGCAGAATTCGGAGAGCGCGGCGCTGGACTCGATAAGCGGATGAATTTGCATGCGGCGCCTATACAGCGAGTCGGCGCCGACGGGCAGGAAAAATTGCCACCGCTTTGCGCGGCTAGCGGAGGCGGCGGAGCAGGCGGCGAACGCCCGCCGCGAGCAGCCGCTGTGCCGCGATGCCGAGGATCACGCCGGCGAGCTTGCGGCCGGGGCTCGGCGGCGATGGCGGAGCTGGTTCCGCCGGCACCGCGGAGCGGGCGGGGGGACGCGCCTTTACCGGCTTTGGCGCGGGCGATGCCGGTTTTGCCGCTGCCTTCTTGTCGGCGGATTTCGCCATCGCTGCCCCCTTTCGCATCCGGTCCCCCTATCGAACCGGCTCGCGCGCGCCGAGTCAACCGCGGGCGCGGAAACTTGGTGGTGACGCAGTCTGGATCTGGTAGGTGCAATTTCCTGTCTCGTCACCCCGGACTTGACCCCGGATCAAGTCCGGGGTGACGAAGAAGGCTAAATCACGCTCCTGCTTTCAAACTGCTGCTTTCAAACTGCGTCACCACCAGAAACTTTGCGCCCTTGACAAATCCGCCGCTGCCCTGCCTTAGGCGCGGCCATATCGGCGCGGATCATGCCTTGCGCCTTCCCGGACATTGAAAGTCGAGAATATGCACGCCTATCGCACCCATCATTGCGGCCAGCTTCGCAGTCAGGATGTCGGCCAGACCGTCCGCCTTTCGGGCTGGGTGCACCGCAAGCGCGACCATGGCGGGCTGCTGTTCGTGGACTTGCGTGACCATTATGGGCTGACCCAGATCGTCGCCGACAGCAGCGATGCGGCCTTCGCGACGCTGGACGGGCTGCGCGCCGAGAGCGTGGTGACGATCACCGGCGACGTCGTCGCGCGCTCGGGCGAGACGGTCAACGCGAACCTGCCCACCGGCGAGATCGAAGTGCGCGCGCGCGAGGTGTCGGTGCAGTCGGCCGCCGCCGAACTGCCGCTGCCCGTCGCGAGCGAGCAGGAATATCCCGAGGATATCCGCCTGAAATACCGCTTCCTCGACTTGCGCCGCGACCGGCTGCACGCCAATATCCTGCTGCGTTCGAACGTGATCGCGAGCCTGCGCCGCCGCATGACCCAGCAGGGCTTCACCGAATATCAGACGCCGATCCTGACCGCCTCGTCGCCCGAGGGCGCGCGCGACTATCTGGTGCCGAGCCGCGTCCATCCCGGCAAATTCTATGCGCTGCCGCAGGCGCCGCAGATGTTCAAGCAGCTGCTGATGGTCGCGGGCTTCGACCGCTATTTCCAGATCGCGCCCTGCTTCCGCGACGAGGATGCGCGCGCCGACCGCTCGCCCGGTGAATTCTATCAACTCGACTTCGAGATGAGCTTCGTCACGCAGGACGATGTGTTTGGCGCGATCGAGCCGGTGCTGGCGGGCGTGTTCGAGGAGTTCGCCAACGGCAAGTCGGTGACCCCCGCGGGATCGTTCCCGCGCATTCCCTATCGGGAATCGATGCTGAAATATGGCAACGACAAGCCCGACCTCCGCAACCCGCTGATCATCAGCGACGTGTCCGCGCATTTCACGGGGTCGGGCTTCGGCCGCTTCGCCGACATCGTCGCGGCGGGCGACGTGGTGCGCGCGATCCCGGCGCCGGGGACGGCCGAGAAGAGCCGCAAATTCTTCGACGACATGAACAGCTGGGCGCAGGGCGAAGGCTTTGCGGGGCTGGGCTATGCGACGCGCAAGGGCGGCGAGTGGGGCGGGCCGATCGCCAAGAACCATGGGCCGGAGAAGATGGACGCGCTGGCCGCCGAGCTCGGCCTCGGGCCCGACGACGGGCTGTTCTTTGCCGCCGGCAAGGAAGCGGTCGCCGCGAAGCTCGCGGGGCTGGCGCGCACCCGCGTCGCCGAGCAGCTCGACCTGATCGACGCGAACCGGTTCGCCATGTGCTGGATCGTCGATTTCCCGATGTTCGAGGCCGACGAGGACACCGGCAAGATCGATTTCAGCCACAATCCCTTCTCGATGCCGCAGGGCGAACTGGAGGCACTGGAGACCAAGGACCCGCTCGACATCCTCGCGTGGCAGTATGATATCGTCTGCAACGGCGTCGAACTGTCGTCGGGCGCGATCCGGAACCACCGCCCCGACATCATGTACAAGGCGTTCGAGATCGCGGGCTATTCGCAGGCCGAGGTCGACGCGAACTTCAGCGGCATGATCAACGCCTTCAAGTTCGGCGCCCCGCCGCACGGCGGGTCGGCGCCGGGGGTCGACCGCATCGTGATGCTGCTCGCCGACGAGCCCAACATCCGCGAGGTCGTCGTCTTCCCGATGAACCAGAAGGCCGAGGATCTGATGATGGGCGCGCCGGCGCCGGTCACCGACAAGCAGCTCAAGGAACTCAGCATCCGGCTGGTCGACGGGCCGAAGAACTGAGCGTGAACGCCGCGCCCCGCGAACACCGGCTCGCGACGCCGGGCGGCGACATCTGCTGGTTCGAGTGGGGTGTGCCGGGGGAGGGGGCTTCGCTGCTGCTGCTCCACGCGACCGGCTTTCACGCCCGGCTGTGGGATCGGGTCGTCGCGGGGCTTCCGGCTGGCACCCATATCGTCGCGCCCGATCATCGCGGGCATGGGCGCAGCTTCAGACCCGCGACGCTCGCCGACTGGGGCGCCAATGCCGAGGTGCTGCTGCCGCTGGTCGACCGGTTCGCGGGGCGGCGGCTTGTCGGCTGCGGGCACAGCATGGGCGGACATGTGCTGACGCGCCTTTCCGCCGGGCGGCCCGACGCGTTCGCGCATCTCGTCCTCATCGACCCGGTGATCATGGCGCCGGAGCTTTACCGGGGCGCCGATGCGCTGCCGGTGCCCGATCCGGCCGAGCATCCCGTCGCGCGCCGCCGCAACCTGTGGGGCAGCGTCGAGGAGATGCGCGCCCGTTTCGCCGACCGGGCGCCCTACAGCCGCTGGGTGCCCGAGGTATTGGCCGATTATTGCACCCATGGGCTGCTGCCCGTGGACGAGGGCTATGAACTGGCCTGCCCGCCGGCGCTCGAAGCCTCGATGTACCAGAATGCGTTGCGCACCGACCCCTATCGCTGGCTCGGCGACATCGGGGCGCCGGTAACGCTGATCCGCGCGCCGACCGGGACGCGCGGCGATGCGATGGATTTCTCGCAGAGCCCGACGTGGACCGGACTCGGCCCGCATCTGGGCGCGGTGCGCGACGAGCTGTGGGTCGACAACAGCCATTTCATCCCGATGGAGGACCCCGTGCGGGTCGCGGCGGTGCTCGCCGAAGCGACGGCTAATCAGGGTTAACCGCGTCGCCTCGCTGGCTGGGCTGTGGTAGCAGCGGCCGGACTCCAAGGGGACGACGCGATGACCATCGAACTCGCCGACTATGAAGACGGCGCCAAATATGACGGCCAATATGGCGATGACCTGGCCCTGCTCCAGGAACGGCTCGAGCGCATCCAGGCGGCGCATATCACCCATGGCCAGCGCAGCGTCATCATGTTCGAGGGCTGGGATGCGGCGGGCAAGGGCGGCATCATCCAGCGGCTGACCGCGCAGCTCGACCCGCGCTATTTCGAGGTGTGGCCGATCGGCGCGCCGAGCGAGGCGGAAAAGGCGCGCCATTTCCTGTGGCGCTTCTGGACGCGGCTGCCCGGCAACCGCGAAATCTCCATCTTCGACCGAAGCTGGTACGGCCGCGTGCTCGTCGAGCGGGTCGAGGGTTTCGCGAGCGAGGCCGAATGGCGAAAGGGCTATGACGAGATCAACGAGTTCGAGGCGCAACTGACCGGCAGCGGGACCAATCTGGTCAAGCTGTTCGTCCACATTACCCAGGCGGAGCAGGACGAACGCTTCGCCGACCGGCTCGACGATCCGTGGAAGCGCTGGAAGACCGGCGCCGAGGATTATCGCAACCGCGCGAAGCGCGCCGACTATTTGGCCGCGATGCACGAGATGTTCGCGCAGACCGACACGCGCTGGGCGCCGTGGAAGGTGATCGACGGCAACAACAAGAAGGCGGCGCGCATCGCCGCGCTGACCCATGTCGCCGAGGCGTTGGAAGCCGCGGTGCCGATGACCCCGCCCGATCGCGATCCGGCGGTGGTGAAGCTGGCGCAGAAGGCGTTCGGTTATCAGGCGAGGGATGAGGCGACCTGAGCTTGCGAAAGCGCGAATAGCCCCATGGGGACGTCCCGGAAGGGGCTTAAAGCGACAAAAGCGACGGACGTCGGGCCTGAAACTGTCTCCTTTGTCGCTTTAGGCGGCGGTGGGATCGGAGGCGCGGACCAAGCGGATTTCGACAGTGGAAAGAGCCGGAAACAGAAAATGTGGCACGGCGGGATAATGTAGGAAAGCGATTATTTTCGGACGCTCGCGGGACCCTTGGCGAGGGCCTGGATCTAAATCCGATCTTCCCATTCCTTTTCGTCATTCCCACTTTCGCGGGAATGACGAGGATTTAACGGTCCCGAGCCTAGTCACGGCAGGCCGCAATCGCTACATGGGCCCGATGAGCCGCGCCAAGAGATCCGACGATTGGGGTTTTCCCCGCTGGCGCGCCTATGGGCAGGGCCGCGAGGCGCAGCAGGTGCGGCTGTGCGACCGGCACGGATGCAGCGAGCCCGGCAACTGCCCCGCGCCCAAATCGCCGAACAGCCCCGAACGCTGGTATTTCTGTGAAACCCACGCGGCCGAATATAATCGCGGCTGGGATTATTTCGCGGGGCTCAGCGCCGAGGAGGCGGCCGACCGCGCCGCCGAGGAAGCCCGCGGCGCGCGCAGCTATGCCCGCGCGCAGCATTATGGCTGGGGCGGAGCGGGCGACGGCAGCCGCAGCGCCGACGAGATGCGCGCGCTGGAGGTGCTCGACCTGGAGCCCGACGCCGATTTCGAGACGGCGAAGAAGGCGTGGCGCGGGCTCGCCAAGGAATGTCATCCCGACGTGAAGCCGGGCGACGCCGAGGCGGCGAAGCGCTTCGCGGCGGGACAGGCGGCGTTCGAAGTGCTGAAGCAGGCCGAAGAGCGGAAGAGCTGGAAGCCGGCGTAGGACATCGGTCCCGGGGCGCCGTTGCGGTTGCCCGATCGATTTGCGACCTTCGGCAAGACCCCTCGCCGCTCGAAAAACGCCAGCCCGGTTCACGGCGACCCCCCCAAAAAATCGCGCGATATATGCGATGGCAAAACCCCTCCGATATTGATAGCGGTGAGGCGGGGGAGACCATCCATGACAGCGGAAAACGATCCGGCCTTGCCGGCAGCGGCCCCTCTTGTCGAGGAAGGGGAGGAGGCGGCCGTGGACATCCACAAGCCCAAGCCGGTCCATAGCTGGCGCGAATTTTTGTCGGAGATCAGCGTCATCGTGATCGGCGTCGCGATCGCCCTGGCCGGCGAGCAAGCCGTCGAAGCTCTCCACTGGCATCATGTCGTCGAGGCGCAACGCGAAGCCCTGGACGAAAATATCGTCGAGCATCTGGTCTCGGTGAAGATCCGTGCGGTGCAGCAGCCGTGCGTCGATGCGAGACTGGCGCAACTGGAGACCGTCTTCCAGCGGCACGCCGCCGGCGAAGCCCTGAAGATGAGGGGGCGGGTCGGGCGGCCGCAGAACGCCAGCATGGGCGACGCGGTATGGGAGTTAGCGGTGCAGAGCGGGGCGTTGAACCATATGCCGCTGGCGGAGCGCACGGCCTATGCGGCCGCTTTCTCAAATTACGACAATCTGCGGGCGATCCGCGACGATGCCGATCGGTCGTGGATCGATCTGGCGGCGCTGGACAATCCGGAGTCGCTGTCCGAAGGCGATTGGGTCATGTTGCGGCGATCCTATGGACAAGTGGTGGCCAAGGAGGCGCGCATCAAGGATGTGAACGACTATGTGCTGACGACGAAAACGGTCGGCCGGAGCATCCCGGATGTTGCGCGGGAAGATGTGCTTCGTACGCCTTATGCCAAGGACTTCTGCCGGCCGCTGATTTGAGGCGGCGGGTCTCGTTTCCAGTGACCTCGAAGGGGCAGCGTTTGAGACGCTGGAACAAGACAAGGGGCAGAAGAGCTGGAAGCTGGTTTCGGCCGGCAGGCGATGTTGGGCATCTCCCCACTTTGTCATTCCCGCGAAAGCGGGAATCCAGCGTGGGGCCAGCCGACGCACGCTCTGGATTCCCGCTTTCGCGGGAATGACAAAGGTTGGGAAACGACCGGTTGCGGCCATCCAATCATCGTCACCCCGGACTTGATCCGGGGCCCCGCTGGATACCAAAGTCTGTCAGTACGTCAAAAAGCGGGATCCCGGATCAAGTCCGGGATGACGAAGGTGGAGGAACGGCCGCTTTCTACCCCAAAGCGGACAACCAGCTTCACCTATAAACGCACGCATCCAGCCCGTCGCGCCCGACCACCCCGATTCGCGCGCGGATCGTATTGCCGTAGCGGCGGGTGAAGCCCGAGGGACTGATTGCCTCGCGCTTCTTGGGCAGCGGGAGGATCGCGGCCATGCGCGCGGCTTCGGACGGGGTGAGCCTGGCGGCGCCGTGCCGGAAATAGCGCTGCGCGCCCGCCTCGACGCCATAGGTGCCGATGCCGGTCTCGGCGACGTTCAGATAGACCTCCATGATCCGGCGCTTTCCCCAGATCTTTTCGATCAGGAAGGTGAACCAGACCTCCGGCACCTTGCGGACATAGCGCGCCCAGCCGCTGCCCTGCCACAGGAAGACGTTCTTCGCGGTCTGCTGGCTGACGGTCGAGCCGCCGCGGAGCTTCCTGCCCTTCGCATTGCGCTCGATCGCGTCCTCGATCGCCGCGCGGTCGAAGCCGTTGTGGCTGCAGAACTTGCCGTCCTCGGCGGCGATGACCGCGCGGACCATGTTGCGGTCGATGCCCGAAAGGCCGGTCCAGTCCTTGGTGATGCCGCTGCTGTCGGCGAGCATGGTGAAGGTCACCGGCGGCGGCACGACGGCGTAGAGCAGCACCCAGGCGATGCTGATCAGGACGAACCAGAGCAGCCATTTGAAGGGCCGCAGATACCAGGGAAGCTTGCGCCTGGTCGCGCGCGATTTGGTTGCCATGCGGGCAAACTAGCCACTTGCTGCGGTGAGGCAAGCGGGCTCGATCGGCGGGGCGCATTGCTGGATGAGGCAAAGCGATGGAAGGCGCCAAAACGCAATCCGCGCCACGTTCATTCCGTTCGTGCAGAGCGAAGTCGAGACACGGTGGTGACGCGGTTTGGATTTGCAGGGTGCAATTCCCTGTCTCGTCACCCCGGACTTGATCCGGGGTCCCGCTAAGCAACGGTGGAAAAGCGGGACCCCGGATCAAGTCCGGGGTGACGAACGGACTGAGTCACCGCCCGAGACACCCATCGGCCTTTCGCCACTCCCGATGGATGTCTCGACTTCGCTCGACACGAACGGGTAGAAGGGTCAGATTCAACCAAGTCCTGTGAGGGAGAGCCGATGCCGTTTCGATCGATCCTGCTGGTCGCGGCGCTGGCGGCGACCCCCGCGGTGGCGGAGGAGGGACGGGCGCTTTGTCCCGACCGGCCGGGGCTGGGTACGCCGGCGTGCACGGTCGAGGCCGGGTCCGTGGTGCTGGAAGTCGGGATCGCCGACTGGACGCTCGATCAAAATGCGGACAGCCGCACCGATAGCTGGACCTTCGGCGATGCGCTGCTGCGCGCGGGACTGACGCCTTCGCTCGAGGTGCAACTCGGCTGGACGATGCTCGGCCATGTGCGCGAGCGGGACCGGGCGACGGGCGAGCGGACGGGACGAACGCGGACCGGCGACGTCACGCTGGCGCTGCGGCAGAATCTGCGCAGCCCCGACGGGTCGGGCTTCTCGCTGGCGGTCATGCCCTATGCGACGCTGCCGCTGGGCGGCGAGGCTGTAGGAGCGGGCGACTGGGGGGCAGGGCTGATCGTGCCGGTCGGTTTCGAGCTTGGCACGCTGTCGCTCGGGCTCTCGCCGCATGTCGACGCGGCGGTCGATGCCGACGGCGACGGACGCCACCTCGCCTATGGGTCGGTCGCCGGGCTGGGGTTCGACCTGTCGGACGATGTGTCGGCGGCGGTCGAACTGTCGCTGACGCGCGATCGCGATCCCGGCGGTCACGCGACCGAGGCGCTGGCGGGCGTGTCGCTGGGATGGCAGCCCGGAGCCGACAGCCAATGGGACATCGGCGTCAATGCCGGGCTGAACCGCGACAGCCCGGACGTTCAGCTTTACGCCGGCTACGTCCGGCGCTTTTGACCGTCAGGCGCCGATCAGGCGGCGCTCGCCGGCGAGCTTGAGCATCGCCTTCTGCAGTTTCTCGAAGGCGCGGACCTCGATCTGGCGGACGCGCTCGCGGCTGACATCATAGACCTGGCTCAGATCCTCGAGCGTCTTGGGGGCGTCGGTCAGGCGGCGTTCGGTCAGGATGTGGCGCTCGCGCTCGTTCAGCGTGTCGAGCGCCTCGTTGAGCAGGTCGTGGCGTACGCTGCGCTCCTCGGCCTCGGCGACGCGCTCGTCCTGCAGCGGTTCCTCGTCGCCGAGCAGGTCCTGCCACTGGCTGTCGCCATCCTCGCCCATCGGCACGTTGAGCGACGTGTCGCCGCCCATCGCCATGCGGCGGTTCATGCTGACGACCTCGTCCTCGGTGACGCCGAGGTCGGTCGCGATCTTGGCGACATTTTCGGGGCTTAGATCGCCATCCTCGAACGCTTCGAGGTTGTTCTTCATCCGGCGGAGGTTGAAGAACAGCTTCTTCTGCGCCGCGGTGGTGCCCATCTTGACGAGGCTCCACGAGCGCAGGATGAATTCCTGGATCGAGGCGCGGATCCACCACATCGCATAGGTGGCGAGGCGGAAGCCGCGTTCGGGATCGAACTTCTTCACACCCTGCATCAGGCCGATATTGCCCTCGCTGATCAGCTCGCTGACCGGCAGGCCGTAGCCGCGATAGCCCATCGCGATCTTCGCGACGAGGCGGAGGTGCGAGGTGACGAGCTGTGCCGCGGCCTCATTGTCGCCATGCTCCTGGAAGCGTTTGGCGAGCATATATTCCTGCTCGGGCGTCAGCAGCGGAAATTTGCGGATTTCGGCCAGGTAGCGGTTCAGACTCGCCTCTCCGCCGAGTGCGGGCACCGTGGCCGGAACATTGCTTTTGTCAGCCATGAAAAGCGTCTTCCCTAAATATCCAGAGGAGAGATATGCCGCGGTTGTCTCCGGCGGTCGAGATAGATTTTCATTCGAAACTTAAACGCGCAGTTCATCGATCAGTTCCCGCATATCCTGGGGGAGTTCGCTGTCGAGCGCGATATTCGTACCGGTCACCGGATGAATAAAACCCAAATGGGCCGCGTGCAATGCCTGACGGGCGAAATTCCTGGCCTTGAGCAGGTCCGACAGCGGCTTTCGGGCGCGGCCGTAGACCGGGTCGCCGACGAGCGAGTGGCCGATATGCGCCATATGGACGCGCACCTGATGGGTGCGGCCGGTTTCGAGGCGGCATTCGACGAGCGTGGCGCCGGCGAGCGGCTCGATCGTGCGATAATGGGTGACGGCATGCTTACCGCGCCCCGCCGCGACGACCGCCATCTTCTTGCGGTTGGTCGGCGAGCGGCCGAGCGCCGCGTCGACGGTGCCGCTGGCGGGCATCGGGCGCCCGGTCGCGAGCGCGAGGTAGCGGCGGTCGATGCTGTGTGCGGCGAACTGTTTCGTGAGGCCTTCGTGCGCCTTGTCGTGCTTGGCGGCGACGATCAGGCCGCTGGTGTCCTTGTCGATGCGGTGGACGATGCCCGGCCGCGCGACGCCGCCGATGCCCGAGAGCTGGCCCGCGCAATGGTGGAGCAGCGCGTTGACGAGCGTGCCGTCGAGATTGCCCGCGGCGGGGTGAACGACCATGCCCGGGGGCTTGTCGACGACGATCAGATGCTCGTCCTCATAGGCGATGACGAGGTCGAGGTCCTGCGCGACATTGTGCGCCTGGATTGGGGCGGGAAGGCGGACCGCCAGCGTCGCGGGCGCCGCGGCCTTCGCCGACGGGTCCCACAGCACGGCGCCGCCTTCGTCGGCGACGCGGCCGCCCTTGATCAGCGTCTTCAGCCGCTCGCGCGACAGGTTGGGGAGCGCCTCGGCAAGCGCCCGGTCGAGCCGCAGCCCGGCCGCGCCGGCATCCAGCGTCACGGTCAAGATATCCTCATCCCCCTGCATCGGGGAGGATGTGGGCGCGAGGGGCTGAGATTCAAGACGTCCTCTTTCTCCGCTCGCGTCGAGCGAAGTCGAAATGCCCCTCGACCTTGCGCAACGACGATGGGTGTCTCGATCTTGGTTTATCCTGAGCGCCTGCAAGGCAGTCGAAGGGCTCGACATGAACGGGGCGGGTGGGGTTCGCCCTTGCTCTCGGGGTCGCGCTTGCCCTAGGGACCGGACAGGCCGGAAACGTCCGGAACCTGCGCTGGGGAGCCCTTTCATCCATGACCGACGATCGCGTCGATTTCGCCTCCATGCTGGCCTCGCGCCTGTGCCACGACCTGCTGAGCCCGGTGGGGGCGTTCGCCAACGGGCTCGAACTGCTCGCCGACGAGAAGGACCCGGAGATGCGCGCGCGGTGCATCGACCTGCTCGAACAGAGCGCGCGGACCTCGGCGGCGAAGCTGAAATTCTTCCGCCTCGCCTTCGGGTCGGCGGGCGGTTTCGGCGAAGCGGTGCCGCCGGGCGAGGCGCGGGCGGCGATCGAGGGAATCATGGCCGACCGGCCGATCGCGCTGAACTGGATGATCGGCGACGAGCCGCTGCCCAAGCCTGCGGTCAAGATCATCCTGAACCTCGCGCTGATCCTGGTCGACGCGCTGGTGCGCGGCGGGCGGCTCGACATCGGCTGCGAGCGGCAGGGCGAGGGGATCGAGATCGCGCTCCACGCCGAGGCCGAGCGCATCCTGGTCGACGCCGACGTCGAGCGCATTCTGAAGGATGGCGAGGCAAGCGCCGCCATGACGTCGCGCACCGCGCCCGCGGTGCTGGTGCAGGCGGTCGCGGCCCAGAACGTCGGGCAGGTCATGCTGGCACGCGAAACGCCGACCTCGCTGCTCGTCGGCGCGGTGCTGAAAGGGCGGTAAGGCTCTGGAGGATTATCACTGATGGCTATTCGGCTTCATGACTCCTTTGCCGTCCATCCAGGACTGTGGCTGCGGCGCAACATGGTCGAGCCCTATCGCCTGACTGTGTCGCGGGCGGCCGCCCATTTGCAAGTGAGCCGCGCGACGATGAGCAACCTGTTGAACGGGCACGCCGACCTGTCGCCGGAGATGGCGGTCCGGTTCGAGAAGGCCTTCGGCATTTCAGCGGCGACGCTGCTGCGGATGCAGGCGGCCTTCGATCTGGCGCAGGTCAGCGGCGCGGCGAAGGCGCTGAAAATCGAGCGATTGCCGGAGCCGGCCTGACGGCGATCGCCCCCGGCCGCACGCCACCGGGTAAAGCCTCCCTTAACCATTGTCGGGCATGGTCGCGCTTCGATTTTTGGGGCGCACCGGTTATCGCAATGGACGATCTGCTGAACGACTTTCTCGCCGAGACGGCGGAAATCCTGGCCGAGGCGGGGGGCGCCATCGTCGCGTGGGAAGCGGACCCCGGCGACCGCGAGCGGCTCGACGCGATCTTTCGCTTCGTCCACACGATCAAGGGCAGTTCCGGCTTTCTGTCGCTGCCGCGCGTCACCGCGCTGTCGCACGCGGCCGAGGATGCGCTCGACCAGGTGCGGCGCGGCAACCGGCCCGCCAATGCGGTGCTGGTCACCGCGATCCTGGGCATCGTCGACCGGCTGAGCCTGCTCTGCGACGCGCTCGGCAACGGCGGGGTCGAGCCGGCGGGCGACGATGCCGACGTGATCGACGCGCTCGCCTTCGTGAGCGAAGAACCGGCGGCGCCAGAGCCGGCCGAGATCCGGCTGCGCCGCGAGGACGATCTGGCGGCCGAATTGCAGGCTTGGCGGTCGATCCGCGTGCCGCTGCCGCTGCTCGACAGCGTGATGACGGGGGTCACCGACATCGTTCTCGCGCGCAACGAATTCGCGCGGATGCTGCGCGAGGCGGGCGCCGATCCGTCGACCATCGCCACGTTCGACCGCCTGTCCGATTCGATCGCCGCGATGCGCCAGTCGGTCAGCCAGATGCGGATGCAGCGCATCGACAAGCTGTTCGCGCCGCTGCCGCGCATCGTGCGCGACCTGGCGCAGGATCTGGGCAAGAAGATCGCGTTCAGCACCAGCGGCGGCGAGGTCGAACTCGACCGCGAGATGATGGAGAATATCCGCGACCCGCTGATCCACATCGTCCGCAACGCCGTCGACCATGGCATCGAGCCGCTCGACCAGCGCGTCGCGGCAGGCAAGGGCGTGACAGCTCAGCTGTCGGTGTCGGCGCGCCAGTCGGGCAACCAGATCGAGATCGTTGTGCGCGACGACGGCCGCGGCCTGTCGCCCGACGCGCTGGTCGCCAAGGCGGTCGCGGCGCAGGTCGTCACCGCCACCGAGGCGCGGGGGCTGACCCCGCGCGAGCGGCTGGAACTGATCTTCCGCCCTGGCTTTTCGACCGCCGCGAAGGTCACCTCGATATCCGGCCGCGGCGTCGGCATGGATATCGTCAAGTCGAACATCGAGAAGATCGGCGGCGTGGTTGAGCTGCGCAACGAGGAAGGGCGCGGGCTGACCATCATCCTGCGCGTACCGATGACGCTGACGATCATATCGGGCCTGATGGTGCGCGCCGCCGGGCAATATTTCGCGATTCCACGCGGCGCGGTGCGCGAAATCCTGCTCGAAAGCAGCGACAGCGTGCGCATCGACCGGGTCGGCGGCGGCGAGCTGGCCACGGTGCGCGGCGAGCAATTCCCGCTGCTGCGGTTGGAGACGATCCTCGACCGCGCGGTCGATGCCGACGACGATGCCGACGACCGCGCGGTGGTGATCGTGCGGCCGGGGCAGGGGCAGAGCTATGCGCTGAGCGTCGCCGCGATCCACGACCATGAGGAACTGGTCATCAAGCCCGCCGCGCCGCTGATCATGGCGACGGGGCTTTACGCGGGCACGACGCTGCCCGACAGCGGGCGTCCGGTGCTCCTGCTCGACGTCCAGGGGCTGCTGGCGGCCGCCGGGGTCGATGCGTCGGAGGCCGGGCGGAACCGCGAGGAAGCGGCGGAGACCGAGGCCGCGGCGCGCGGTGCGACGCAGCTCTTGTTGTTCCGCGACACCAACCAGCGCGTGCGCGGCGTCCGCCTGTCGGTGATCGAGCGCGTCGAGGAGGTGCCGGCGCTGGCGCTGTTCGAGAGCGCGGGGGCGATCCAGGTCCAGATCGGCGACGATATCTTCCCGGTTCACGCCGCCACGCTGCCCGAGGGCCACGGCGCGGTAAAGCTGCTCCGCCTCCACGATGGACGGTCGGTGCTCTGCTATCCGATCGAGGCGGTGATCGACATCGTCCGGATGCCCGACGCGATGCAGCCCTCGGCCGCCCCCGGCCTGATCGCGGGCGTCGCGCTGATCGGCGGCGATCCGGTCGAACTGATCGATCCCTTCTGGCTGATGGAGCAATATGAGACGGCGCGCGCCGCCGGCGCAGGGCCGCGCCGGCCGCTCTGCCGACTGGCCGACGATGCCGACGGCTGGGGCGAGAATTTCCTGGCTCCGATCCTGCGCGACGCTGGCTATCGCGTCGCGTCGGATGGCGACTCCGGGGACGAGACGCCCGACGTGCTGCTCTGCCTGTCGGACGAAGGCGACATCTGCGCGAATCTGGGCGGCGATGTGCCGGTGATCCGGCTGCGCGCCTCGGCCGCTGCGGCGGGCGCCGACGACGATACTGTCTATCGCTATGACCGTCAGGCACTCCTCGACGCGCTGCGCCGCCGGGTTGGGGGAGAGCGCCGATGATGGAAAAGCTGTATCTGGTCGCGCGCATCGCCGACACGCGCGTCGCGCTGCGCAGCCGCACCATTCATTCGGTGGTGACGGTCGGCCAGCCGGTCGAGGTGCCCGCCGCGCCGCCGCATGTCGCGGGACTGTTCGCGCTGAGGAGCCGGGTCTTCACGCTGATCGACCCGCATGTCGTCGTCGGCCTGCCGCCGGTGGCGGTCGCGCAGGGACAGCGGGTGATCGTCGTCGACGTCGCCGATCACGGCTATGCGCTGATCGCCGACGAGATCGAGGACGTCTGTTTCATCGAGGCGCCCGAGACGCGGATCGCCGGCCGGCTGTCGCCGGGCTGGGCGCGCGTCGCCGACGCGATGATCGAGCATCGGGGCGCGTCGCTGCTGGTCGTCGATCCCGCGCAATTCGTGACCCTGCCGGTCGCGAGCGCCGCATGAATCTTGTCGCTTATTAACGGGCTGCACACCCCTTTGCCGTAGCAAGGCGCAAACCCGGGGGGTCGGAGGAACAGAATGTCGAAATCCTGTCTGGTCGTCGATGACAGCAAGGTCATCCGCAAGGTCGCGCGCCATATATTGGAGAGCATGGCCTTTGCGGTCGAGGAGGCCGCTGACGGGCAGGAGGCGCTGACCTTCTGCCGCGCCAACCGGCCCGACGTGATCCTGCTCGACTGGAACATGCCGGTGATGAGCGGCATGGAATTCCTGGGCGCCTTCAACGATTTGGATTTCGGGGTCGAGGAGCGGCCGCGCGTCGTCTTCTGCACCACCGAGAACAGCATCGACCATATCCGTGCCGCGATCGAGGCCGGCGCCGACGAATATGTGATGAAGCCGTTCGACCGCGAAACGCTGGAAGGAAAATTGCAGCTCGTCGGCGTTGCCTGAGGTCGCGGTGAGTCAGCAATCCCCCATCACCGCCGATCCCGCATCGGCCACCGAAGTTGCCTCCGCCCGAACCGTTCGCGTCATGCTGGTCGACGACAGCCTCGTCGTCCGCAGCATCCTCGAGCGCATCGTCGAGCAGCGGCCCGAGCTGAAAATCTGCGCCTCGGTCGCCTCGGCGCGCGAGGCGCTCGCCTATCTGGCCTGCGAGCCGGTCGACGTCGTCGTCCTCGATATCGAGATGCCGGGGATGAACGGCATCGACGCGCTGCCGCACATCATCGAGCGCGCGCATAATGCCCGGGTGCTGATCCTGTCGTCGAACTGCATCGAGGGCGGGTCGGCGGCGATCGAGGCGCTGTCGCTCGGCGCGAGCGACACGCTCGCCAAGCCGGGGCGCGGCAGTTTTTCGGGCCGTTTTGCCGAGATATTGACCGAGCGCATCCTGACGCTGGGGCAGCAGTCGGCGCCGCTGCCGGTGCTCTGCGCGCTGCCGCAGGCCGAGCCGAAGCCGGTGCCGCAGATCGACACCGACCAGCCGCTCGAGTGCATCGCGGTCGCGGCGTCGACCGGCGGCATTCCGGCCTTCGCCAATTTCCTGACCCATCTCGACCCGCGCATCGCCGCGCCGATCCTGCTGACCCAGCATCTTCCCGACGCCTTCATGGAATTCTACGCGCGCCAGATCGGGCTGATGACGCAGCGCCGGGTGCGGGTCGCCGAGGCGGGGATGGCGGTCGAGCCGCGCCATATCTATCTGGCGCCGGGCGATGCGCATCTGATGGTGGTCGCGAACGGCCGCCGCCGCGAGATCGCGCTCGACCGGCGGCCGGTCGAGAACGGCTGCTGCCCGTCGGCCGACCCGATGCTCGATTCGGTTGCCGAGGTCTATGGCAAGGGCGGCGTGGCGGTGATCCTGAGCGGCATGGGCCGCGACGGCGCGAACGGGGCGGCGCGGCTGAAGGCCGCGGGCGGCACCATCTTCGCGCAGGCGCCCGAAAGCTGCGTGATCTGGGGGATGCCGGGCGCGGTGAGCAAGGCGGGCATCGCCGCCGCGACGCTGAACCCCGACGCGATCGCGCTGATGCTCGGCGGCTTCCTGCCGGGGCGCAAGCCATGATGGGCGGCGGCAATGCGAGCGAATCGGCCTATCGCGTGCTGATGGGCGTGCTCGAATCGCGCACCGGGCAGACGCTGTCGCCCAACCGCATCTGGCGCATCGAAATGTCGCTGAAGCCGGTGATGCAGCGGCACGGCATCGAGGA
>Ga0180219_1000792_pt1 | contig 23004 bp, 21 predicted proteins | sample eDN3rd30CBELigMG_FD_151338 | JGI IMG/M metagenome (GOLD analysis project Ga0180219, IMG submission 151338) | Enriched Miracle-Growth compost microbial communities from Emeryville, California, USA - eDNA 3rd pass 30_C BE-Lig MG (version 2)... ...
GCCGACCTCGACGAGGCGCGCGCCGCCATCGCCGCCGCGCTCGGCGCGCGCGCGGGCGACGTCGTCATCACCTCGGGCGGCACCGAGGCCGACAACCTCGCGATCCGCGGCATCGCGCTCGCCGCCCCCCGCGGCCGGCGAATCCTCGCCGCCCCGACGGAGCACCCCGCGGTGCTCGAGACGTGCCGCGCCCTCGTCCGGCTGCACGGCTTCGCGCTCGAGCTGCTGCCCGTCGACGGCACCGGCGCCGTCAACCCCCGCGACGTGCGGGAGGCCGCGGGCGACGACACCGCGCTCGTCACCGTCGCGGTCGCCTCGAGCGAGATCGGCACGCTCCAGCCGATCGCCGAGATCGCGGCCGCCGCGCACGCCGCCGGCGCCCGGATGCACACAGACGCCGTGCAGGCGATCGGGCAGGTGCCGCTCGACTTCCGCGCCCTCGGCGTCGACGCGATGAGCATCGCGGGGCACAAGATCGGCGCCCCCGTCGGCGTCGGCGCCCTCCTCGCACGACGCTCGCTCCCGCTCGAGCCGCTCCTCTACGGCGGCCGGCAGGAGTCGTCGCGGCGGGCCGGCACGGAGAACGTCGCGGCCGCCGCGGGGCTCGCCGTCGCGGTGCGGCTCGCCGTCGAGGGCCTCCAGGGGCGCGCAGCCGAGCTCGCGGCGCGGCGGGACGCGATGCGCGAGCTCGTCGCGGCGGCGCTGCCCGACCTCGTGCTCGTCGGCGACCCCGAGCGGCGCCTGCCCGGCCATCTCGCCTGGTGCGTGCCCGGCGCCGAGGCCGAGCCGCTGCTGCTGCGGCTCGACGAGCGCGGCGTGCGGGTCTCGTCCGGCACCGCCTGCGGCGAGGACGCCGACGAGCCGTCCGAGGCGCTGCTCGCCTGCGGCATCCCGCCGGAGCTCGCGCGCGGTGCCATCCGGGCGTCGTTCGACTCCGCGACGAGCGCCGAGGAGCTCGCGCGCGCGGCGGCGCTCATCGTCGAGGCGGTGCGCGACATCCGCGCCCTCGCCTCCCACTGAGCGGTGGGGATCGCGTCCGCAGGAGAGCGGGATCGCATCATGCGCCCTCGGGCCGGCAGATCGCCTTCCTGCGATCAGAGCAGCCGCTGGCGCGGCACGACCACCTTCTTGATGATGAGCAGGATCGACGCTGCGACGGGTGCGGCAACGAGCGCGCCGAGCAGGCCGCCGAGCGCACCGCCCGCGACCGCGCCAATCAGCACGAGCGACGCGGGGATGCTGATCGCCTTGCCGACGATCCTCGGCCCGATCACGTATGCCTCGATCTGCATGTAGACGATCATGATGACGGCGACGATGAGCGCCGTGACGGGCGAGGTGAACAGCGCGACGAACGTCATGAGCACCGTCACGACGATGCTGCCGATCACGGGGATGAGCGCGAGCAGCAGCGCGAGCGAGGCGACGACCGCCGCGTAGGGCAGCCCCATGATCGTCATGAGCACGAAGCTGAGGACGGCGATCATCGCGGCGAGGATGACCTGGCCGCCGAGGTATTTGCCGATCGAGTCGACGATCTCCTCGGTGAGCTCCTTGAACCCCTCGACCTTCGACGCCGGCACGAGCTCGTAGAGCGCCTGCTTCATCGCGGCGATCGACGCGACGAAGTAGAGCGTGACCGCGATGACGAAGAGCACGGAGAACGTGCCGTTGATGACATTGATGACGAGGCCGAGCGCGCCGCCGCCGAGCGTCAGCCAGGTGTTCGGGTCCGCAGCCATCGTGCGCACCCAGTCGAGCAGCATGTGCGGGTAGTCGTTGAACTGCGTGTTGAGGTCGATGAACCAGGTCTGGTTCTCGATGTCGGCGACGTGCGCGGGCAGGGAGCGCAGCAGCTGGCCGCCCTCCCCGATGACGATCGGCACGACGAGCAGCAGCAGGAGCGCGACGAAGACGCCGAAGGCGGCGAGCACGATGGTGATCGCGCCCGCCTTCGGCACGCCTCGGCGCTGCAGCGCCATGACGATCGGGTAGAGCCCGAGGCTGATGAACAGCGCGAGGAAGACGAGCGTTAGGACCGAGGCGAGCTGGTTGACCGCGCCGCCGAGCAGGAGCGCGAGCAGCACGCCGATCGTCGCGAAGAACCCGAGCCGCAGCGGCCCGGTCCGCAGGATGGCGAATCGACTGAGGCCCCGCGGCCGGGGTGTCTCCTCCGCGGCCGCGGGGCTCTCGTCGTCAGCCATGCGTCAGGCCCGTCAGACCGCCTTCTTCAGTGCGGCGGCCTTGAGCTGCGCGAACTCCTCCGCGCTGATCGCACCCGAGTCGAGCAGCTCCTTCGCCCTGGCGATCTCGGCGGTCGGGCCGGACTCGCCGCTGACGGAGCGGATGTAGTCGTCCGTCGCCTGACGTGCCTCCTGCGACTGGCGCAGCGAGCGCTCGCTCATGCCGCGGCCGCGCGCGATCAGGTAGACGAGCGCGGTGAGGAACGGCACGAACACGAGGAAGATCAGCCAGATCGCCTTGAACCAGCCGTTGAGCTTCCGGTCGCGGAACAGGTCGCTGATGATCGTGAACAGCGCGAACAGGTAGGCGATGAAGACGAAGAACGTCAGGAACCACCAGATGGCGTCCCAGATAGCGGTCCAGAAAGGCATGGGCACTGCTCCCTATTGATCGTGGTGTGGTTCTCGTACCGGCCCCGGCGGGGCCGGATTCAGTCCGCGGTCGCCGCGCGGCGCTTGTCCGCGCGGTCCTTGAGGAGGATGAGCGGCAGCAGCCATGCGCCGAGCGCCGTGATGATCCACACGATGAGCGTCGCGAGGATCCAGGTGACGATGATGTTGCCGGTGACGTTGATCCCGCCGGGGAAGAACGACGTGATGAGCAGGGCGAGGAACGTCGAGACGAGTCCGATGCCGCCGAGGAGGGCGGGTGCCGAGCGCCGCGCCTGCTTGAGGATGAACGGCGCGAGGAGACTCTGCGCGAGCGCGAAGATCCCGATCGCGATGAGCGCACCCGAGGGCTGGAACCGGAAGTCCGGCAGGATCGCCGCGGCGACGAGCAGTCCGACGGCCGCGGTGCCGAGGAAGATCGCCGCCCGGATGAGGAAGCGGATCATCGTTCACCCGCTGCGTCGCGAGGCGCGCTGTGCGTCATAGCCACACCCTAGCGTGCCGCGCGCCCCCACTCAGACGAGCATCTTGACGGGGTGCTCGACGAGGTCGACGAACGCCGCCATCCACTCCGCCGCGACCGCGCCGTCGACGACCCGGTGGTCGGCCGAGAGGGTCACCGTCATGACGTTCGCGACGGCGAGCTGCCCGTCCTCTCCGACGACCGGGCGCGGCTTCGCGGCCGAGACCGCGAGGATGCCCGACTGCGGCGGGTTGAGGATCGCCGAGAACTCGTCGACGCCGTACATGCCGAGGTTCGAGACCGCGAACGACCCGCCCTCGAGCTCGTCGAGCTTGATCCGACCGGCTCGGGCGCGCGCCGCGAAGTCCGCGACGGTCTGCTGGATCTCGGTGAGCGAGAGCCGGTCGACGCCGCGGATCACGGGGGTGAGGAGACCGCCGTCGATCGCGATCGCGACGCCGATGTCGGCGCCCGTGAACTGGCGGATGCTATCGCCGTTCCAGATCGCGTTGGATGCGGGCACCCGGATGAGCGCGCCCGCGACGGCCTTGAGCACGAAGTCGTTGACCGAGATCTTGACCTCGGCGCCCTCGTTCGCCTGCTTGCGCAGCGCCAGGAGCGCATCGGCCTTGACGTGCGCCGTGACGTAGAAGTGCGGCACAGTCGACTTGGACTCGGTGAGCCGGCGCGCGATCGCCTTGCGCATCCCGGTGAGCGGGATGTCGGAGAACGCGGCGGGCGTGCCCGCGGGGACGGGTGCGGCGGCTGCGACGGGCGCCGCCGAGGCGGCCGCGGGAGCCGCGGGGGCGCCGTCGAGGTCGCGGCGCGTAATGCGGCCATCGGGCCCCGTGCCGACGACGGCGCTGAGGTCGAGACCCCGCTCCTTCGCGAGGCGGCGGGCGAGCGGGGAGGCGAAGATGCGCCCCTCGGCCCCCTGAGCGAGACCGGAGGCCGAGTCGAGGCCTGCTGCGACGTCCGCCCCCTTCGCCTCACCCGCGGGAGCGGCGACGGGGACGTCCGCGACCGCGCCCTCGGTCGGAGCCGCCTCGGCCGGAGCCTCGGCCGTCTCGGCGCCGATCTCGGCGAGCGCCTTGTCGATGTCCGCCTCGGACTCGCCCGCGGCGGTGATGACGAGGATCGGCGTGCCGACGTCGACGTTCTGCCCGGCGCGGACGAGGAGCCGTCCGACGGTGCCGTCGACCTCGGCGGCGAACTCGACGACCGCCTTCTCGGTCTCGATCTCGGCGATGAGGTCGCCGACGGCGATCGACTGACCGACCTCGACGAGCCAGGTCTGGATGGCGCCCTCGGTCACCTGGGCGAGGGCTGCCGGCATGCGGACGATCGTGGCCATCAGTTCTTCCCCAGACCCTTGCGGACCTCTTCGAGGCCGGCGACGACTTCCTCGGTCTTCGCGATCGCCGCGCGCTCGAGGACCTTCGAGATCGACGGCGAGGCCTCGCCGCCCGTGACCCGCTGCACCGGCTGGTCGAGCCAGTCGAAGTAGCGGCGCTGGATCTCGTCCGAGAGCCAGCCGCCGTAGCTCGGGCCCTTCGCGCCCTGCTCGACGATGAGGACGGCGTTCGTCTTCTTGATCGACTCGCCGATCGTGTCCCAGTCGATCGACGCGCGGTCGAGCCAGCGCAGGTCGATGAGCTCGGCGTCGATCCCAGTCTGCTCGATCGCCTCCGCGGCGTGCTGGACCATCGACAGGTACGTGATGACGGTGACGTCGGAGCCCTCGCGGCGGATCGCCGCGGCGCCTGCGCCCGGCGGGATGACGTAGTCGAGCGGGCCGTCGGGGATCCGGTCGGCCTGGCCGTACAGGTCCACGTGCTCGATGACGAGCACGGGGTCCTCGAGCGCGAGCGCCGCGTTCATGAGGCCGACGTAGTCGGCGGCGTTCGACGCCGCGACGATGCGCCACCCGGCGCTCGTCGCAAAGATGCCGGCCGGGTCCATGAGGTGCTGCGAGCCGTAGCCGACGCCCATCGCGACCTTCGTGCGCAGCACGAGGGGGACGGTGTTGTTGTCCCCGAACATGTGGCGGACCTTGCCGACCTGGTTGAAGACCTGGTCCGCGGCGACCCACATGAAGTCGGGGTACATGAACTCGACGACGGGGCGGAAGCGGCCGTCGAGGGCGAGGCCGCCGCCGAGGCCGAAGAAGCCGTTCTCCGAGATCGGCGTGCCGATGACCCGGTCGGGGCCGTACTTCTTGAACAGGCCCTTGGTCGCGCCGTTCGTGCCGCCGTTGAGCCGGTGCACGTCCTCGCCGAGGACGACGATGCGCGGGTCCGCCTCCATCGCGTTGTCCATCGTCTTGGCGACGGCGTCGACGTACTTGATCTCGGTCCAGCCGCCCGTCCAGTCGGCGGGGTCGGCGACCGGGAGGCCAGCGAGCTCGGAGAGGTCGCCGCGGATGCCGACGTCGACGAACGACGTCTCGGGCCACAGCGACGGGATGATGCGGCGCTTGCCGGCGTTGTCCGGGTCGTCCTCGATGAGCGCGGCGGCCGCGGCGTGCGCGGAGGCGAGCGCCTGCTCGCGGACCGAGGCGACACCGGCCTCGTCGATGAGCCCGAGGGCGATCATCTCGCGGGCGACGCGGTCGAGCGGGTCGCGCTCCCGCCACTCGGCCTCCTCCTCCTTCGTCCGGTAGCCGAACGCGGAGCCGGGGTAGGGGCCGTTCTGGTGGAAGAAGCGGTAGACCTCGGCCTCGATGATCGCGGGGCCCTCGCCCGAGCGCATCCGCTCGAAGGCCTGCTCGGTCGCGAGGTGGACGGCGAGCGGGTCCATGCCGTCGACGCGCCACGACGGGATCGAGAAGCCCTGGCCGCGGACCGAGAAGCGCAGGTCGGCGCTGACGTCGCCCGCGTAGGTCGAGACGGCGTAGAGGTTGTTCTCGATGAAGTACATCACCGGAAGCTTCCAGGCGGAGGCGAGGTTGAAGGACTCGAGGACCGAGCCGATCTGGCTCGAGCCGTCGCCGAAGTAGTTGACCGTGACGTTGTCGGTGCCCGAGTGCTTCTGCGCCCAGGCGTTGCCGGTCGCGATGGGAGCGCCGCCGCCGACGATCGCGTTCGTGCCGAGCGCGCCGGCCTCGAGCCACTGGAGGTGCATCGAGCCGCCGCGGCCGCCCGAGAAGCCCTGCGCGAGGCCGAGGATCTCGGCGAGCGTGCGCTGGAGGACCGCCTGGAGCTCGCCGTTCACGAGCGCCTTCGGGTCGAGGACAGGCGAGACGTACTTGATGACCTTGGCGAGGAACTGGTGGTGGCCGCGGTGCGAGCCGTTGACCGCGTCCTCGGCGCTCATGCCGATGATGGAGCCGACCGCGCCGCCCTCCTGGCCGATCGACGAGTGCGCCGGACCGTGCAGCAGGCCCTCGCCCGCGAGCTCGAGGACGACCTCCTCGAAGGCGCGGATGATGTGGAGCTGGCCGAGCATGGTGGCGAGCAGCTCGGGGCTCGCCGCCTGCCAGTCCTCCGGTGTCGTCTCGAGCTGGACCCAGGCGACCCCGGTCGTAAGCGGAGTGATCTTCGGCATCCTTGCCTCCGTTAGGTGCGGCATGTCGTCTCGGTCGACCTCGTCGCCGAGCGCGGGAGGTGATCCCGCGGTCGAACGAGACTAACCGGGGATTGCATCCAAAATCAAGCGGATTGCCGTCAGGTCCTGGCGTTCTCCCCGACAATCCGACAGTATGTATCCAATCTGTATCCGTCCGACGAGGAGGTCGACATGGCGATTCCAGGAATGCACGGCTCGGACCACTTCGGCTTCACGGTACCCGACCTCGACGAGGCCGAGGCCTTCCTCGTCGGGATCCTCGGCGCGACGCCGATCTACACGCTCGGCGCGAAGCGCGACGACGAGGGCGACTGGATGACGCGCCAGGTCGGCGTCAGCCCCCGCAGCGTCATCGAGGAGATCCGCTTCTACCGGCTCGGCAACGGCTCCAACCTCGAGGTCTTCAAGTACACCGCCCCCGAGGGCCAGGCCCCGCAGCCCAAGAACTCCGACATCGGCGGCCACCACCTCGCCCTCTACGTCGACGACATGGACGAGGCCGTCGCCTACCTGAAGGCGAACGGCGTCGAGGTCATGGGCGAGCCGATCCCGAGCGCGGGCGCCGCCCTCGGCCAGCGCTGGATCTACTTCCGCGCCCCCTGGGGGATGCAGTTCGAGCTCGTCTCCTACCCCGGCGGCAAGGCCTACGAGCAGGACGCGCCCGTCAAGCTCTGGCATCCCGCGCACCCCGCCGAGTGAGCGTGGACAGCGAGCGCACCCACGGCGCCGCCGGCGCCCGCATCGCCGCGCGCATTCGCGACGCGATCCTCTCGGGCGAGTACGCACCCGGCGCCCGCATCCGCCAGGAGGACCTCGCCGACCAGCACGGCGCCTCCCGGCTGCCCGTCCGCGACGCGCTGCGGATGCTCGAGGCCGAAGGGCTCGTGACCGTCAAGGCGAACGCCGGCGCGTGGGTCTCCACGCTGACCCGCGCCGACTTCGAGGAGCTCTACCTCGTGCGCGAGCGCGTCGAGCCGCTCCTGCTCGGCTTCAACACCCCCCTGCTCGACGACGAGACGATCGACCGGCTCGAATCGCTCGCGCGGCGGATGGAGGCCTCGAGCGACGTCGAGGAGTTCCTCCGGCTCGACCGCGAGTTCCACCTGACGAGCTACACGGCGTCGAGCACGAGCGTCCTCGGCGAGCTCATCACCCAGCTGTGGAACCGCACGCAGCACTACCGGCGCGCGTTCACGAGGGTGTTCCGCGACGGGGGCGACCGCAGCGCCCACCTCGACCACCACCTCATCGTCGGCGCGCTGCGCCGCCGAGACGTCGACGAGGCCGAGCGCGTGCTCGCGATCCACATCCGGCGCACGCGCCTCGAGCTCGAGCGCCACCCCGAGATCTTCGAGACGACCGGAGGATAGACCCGTGGACTACATCAGACTGGGCAGCAGCGGACTCGAGGTCTCCCCGATCGGCGTCGGGGCGATGGCCTTCGGCGAGGCGGGCCGGGGACCCCACCCCTGGGCCATCGGCCTCGAGGCGAGCCGCGAGGCGGTGCGCGTCGCGCTCGAGCTCGGCCTCAACCTCTTCGACACCGCGAACGTCTACTCCGCCGGCACGGCCGAGGAGATCCTCGGCACGCTGCTGCGCGAGATGGCCACGCGCGAGGAGGTCGTCATCGCGACGAAGGTGCAGGGCCGGATGGGCCCGGGGCCCAACCGCGAGGGCCTCTCGCGCAAGGCGATCCGGCAGGAGGTCGACGCGTCGCTGCGCCGGCTCGGCGTCGACTACATCGACCTGCTGCAGATCCACCGCTTCGACAAGACGACCCCGCTCGACGAGACGCTCACGGCGCTCGACGACCTCGTGCGCGCGGGGAAGGTGCTCTACCTCGGCGCGTCGTCGATGGACGCCTGGCGCTTCGTGCAGGCGCGCGACCGCCAGCGCGAGCTCGGCCTCGCCCAGTTCGTCTCCATGCAGAACCAGTACTCGCTCATCGCCCGCGAGGACGAGCGCGAGATGATCCCCTACTGCGCCGACGCGGGCGTCGGCCTCATCCCGTGGAGCCCGCTCGGCCGAGGCAAGCTCGCCCGACCGTGGGGCACCGTGACCGCCCGCACTGAGAGCGACCCGATCCAGCTCGGCTTCTACAAGCAGGCCGTCGAGTCGGACGAGGCGGTCGTGAACGCCGTGCAGCAGGTCGCCGAGGAGCTCGGCCGCCCCATGGCGCACGTCGCGATCGCATGGCTGCGTCGGCAGCCGGCGTTCTGCGCCCCACTGATCGGCGCGACGAAGCCGGGCCACCTCACGGAGGCGGTCGCCGCGCTCGACCTCGTCCTCACCGACGACCAGGCCGCGCGCCTCGAGGCCCCCTACGCCCCGCGCATGCCAGAGCTCTACTGACCCTCTGCCGACCCCGTCCCCGGGCTGATGTGGACGCGAATGGTCCGCACCGAGGGGACGCGGCAGCCATTCGCGTCCACTCCTGCCGGTGAGCGTCAGGGTTTGACGATCGGGGTGATCTCCGTGCGGTCGCGGGAGGCCGCGAGCGCGACGTTGATGTCGGCAAGCGAGTGGACGCCGCCCATCATCGCCTCGACGTCGATGCCGCCCGAGGCGAGCATCCGGGTGAACTGGGCGATGTCGCGCCGCATGTCGAGGCGCCCCGACTGCGACGAGCGCACGTCGCGGCCGCGCAGCGCGAGGTCGAAGAGCGGCAGCTCGACCTCGCTCCACCGCTCGACGTACGAGGTGAGCACCGTCACGCCGCCGTTGCGGGTCGCGAGGAACGCGTCCCGCACGGCCTGCAGCGTCCCGCCCGCGTCGAAGCCGTAGTCGGCGCCCCGGCCGTCGGTGAGCGCCCGGACGGCGTCCGCGACCGGACCGTCCGCCGGATCGATCACGTCGGTCGCGCCGACCCGCGCCGCGATCTCGCGGCGGTGCGCGAGCGGCTCGACCGCGATGATGCGCGCCGCGCCCCGCAGCCGCGCGCCCTGGATCATCCACAGCCCCACCTGGCCGCAGCCCACGACGACGACGCTCGAGCCCGGGACGACCTCGGCGACGTTGACGGCGGCGCCGACGCCCGAGACGATGCCGCAGCCGAACATCGACAGCCACTCGTCGGGCAGGTCCGAGTCGATCGGGAAGACCTGCATGCCGCGCAGCACCGAGCGCTCGGCATAGGTCCCGGAATGGCCGGGCGCGCGCACCTCGGAGCCGTCCGCGAGCGTGCCGACGACGGGTGCCGGCACGAAGAGCCCCTCGCACTGGTCGATGCGCCCGCTCGTGCACCAGAAGCACACACCGCACTCCGGCGTCGCCGTGATGAGGACGCGCTGCCCCACCCGGTGGTGCGCCTCGGCGCCGCGCTCGACGACCGTGCCGACGGCGGAGTGGCCGAGCACGATGGGGCGGATGCCGGTCGTCCTCGCCTCCGCGTCGCCGTCGAGCGAGAGCCAGTCGGAGTAGCAGAACGCGGTCGCCGCGATCTCGACGACGACGTCGCCCTCCCCGGGGTCGCGCTGCCGGAGGGTCTCCACCCGGAACTCGAGCTCCCCCTCGTGGGCGACCGCGGCGGTGATGTCAGTCGGCATGGCGTTCTCCTGGTTCTGGCCCTTCGACTCGCGCTGCCCGCTCAGGGCCCGGCGCGCGCCGAACCGACCCTAACCCGGCGAGCCCGACGGCGAGGACCGCGAGGACGGCGCCGACGACCGAGCTCGTCGTCACGCCGAGCGCGTCCACCGGCACGATGAGGTCGGCGAGGATCGAGGCGATCGCCTGCCCGGCGGCGATGCAGAGCATGGAGCTCAGCACGCCGATCGTCTTGACGGTGACCGCGATGACGATGCCGACGATGACGCCGACCGTGCCGCCGAGGGGCGCCCACCAGGGCAGCGCGGAGAAGTCGGGCGGGTCGATGCCCATGACGATGAGGAGCGCCGTGCCCGTCGCGAGCGTCGACAGGATGAAGTTGATGACGGTCATGACCGCCCACTCGCCGCCGGTCACGACGAGGATCCAGCCGTTCGCCGCCTGCTGGATCGCGACGATGACGCCGGCGATGACGACGAGCGGGATGAAGACGAGGTTGCCGGGGTGGAGGTGCCCCGTCGCGCCGACCGCGATCGCGATGATCGCGACGCCGATCCCGACGATGCGCAGGGTGCTGAGCGGCCGCCTGCCGCCGGGCCCGAGCGCCGCGGAGTCGGCGAGCACGGAGCCGCCGAGCTGACCGAGCGTGATCGCGACGGCGACCATGACGACGCCGAGCTCGGGGGTCGAGATGACGATGCCCATCATCGCGGCGAAGCCCATGAAGCCGCCGAGGAACCACCACCAGCGGATCTCGCTGCGGCGGGCGCGCAGGCTCCGCCACGCCCGCGGGAACGCGCCGATGGCGAGCGAGGCGAGGATGCCGATGAGGAGCCCGCTGCCGTGATTGATCGCGACGGCGAGGACGGAGGAGCCGGTCATGACGCTGACGTGGCCGTTCGCCGAGGTCTGCACCGCGACGAACCCGCCGGCGATGATCGCGCCGATCGTGGAGAGCACGACGGCGCGCGTCGGACGTCCGGCGCGCGCACGAGCCTCCGGCCGTTCGGCCGGACGCACCCCGGTGCTCAGGAGAGCGCCGCGAGCATGAGCTCGATGTTCGCCGGGACGGGCTCGAGCTCGCCGCGCTCGATGCGGTGGGCGATCCCGGTGACCGCGGTGTTGACGGGCGTCGCGATCCCCGTCTCGAGCCCCTTCGCCGCGACGTGGCCGTTGAGGTCGTCGACCTCGCTGTGCCGGCCGGCGCCGCGGCGCCAGTCCTGCAGCACGGTCGTCGTCGCACCGGGCACGACGAAGCCCGCGAAGAGCTTGTCGGTCATGACATCGACGATCCGGTCCCGGTCGACGATCTCGTCCTCCGCGAGCCCGAAGATCGGCAGCACCTGGTAGCCGAGCGCGCCGCCGACCGCGAGCGCCTCGTTGCCCGCGGCGACCATGATGTCGCGGTAGCCGGGCGTGTGCAGCGCGTCGAGCATCGGCAGACCGAGGATCGCGGAGGTCACGAGCAGGGTCGAGTTGGAGACGAGCTTCATCCACTTCGCCGACTCGATGTCGTCGAAGTGCTGGACGGTGCCGGAGTGGCGCAGCAGGGCGGCGACCTCCTCCTCGCGCTGCGCGCTCGGCCCGCCGGGCAGAACGCCGGTCGCGTACCACGAGCGCGAGACGGGGGTGTGGCGGTGTACGACGGCGGGCTCGTCCATCGTCGCGGAGCACTCGATGACGGTCGAGATGGTGCGGTGCGTGCCGACGACGCTCTCAACGACCCGCGTCGTCATGCCGTTCTGCACGCCCGCCATGAGGCCGTCGGCGGCGAGGTGCGGCTCGATGAGCTGCGCCGCCCAGCGCGAGTCGTACGCCTTCATGAGCATGAGCACGATGTCGAAGTCCTGCTTGAGCTCGGCGACCTCGCAGAGGTGGATGACCTTGGGGCGCACCCGGATGACCTCGTCGGGGGTCTCGATCGTGAGGCCTTCGGCGCGCATCCGCTCGACGTGGGCGGGCCACTGCTCGACGAGCGTCACGTCGAGTCCCGCGACGGTCAGGTCGGCGCCGATCGAGGCGCCGTTGGCGCCCGCTCCGAGCACCGCGATCCTGGGCTCCGACATCGCGGCCCCTCCCTTCAGCGCAGGCGAACATCGTGGACGCCTCGCATTGGTATTTTGGGTGCTGCGGCGCGAGAATGTAAATCGTCGCTGAACACTCGAGGGAGATCCCAATGCCGGTCCTGCACATCGCATCCTTCCGCTGGAAGCCCGAAGTGACCGAGGCGGACGTCACCGCCCTCACCGAGGCGCTGTACGAGATGCGCGCCCAGATCCCCGAGATCAAGTCCTACGCGGCGGCGGCGAACCTGCACCTGCGCGCCGGCGGCGCCGACTACGGCGTCGCGGCGATCGTCGACGACGGCGCCGGCCTCGACGCCTACATCGACCACCCGTTGCACAAGGCGGTCTACGACAAGTTCCTCGGCTGGATGATCGGGGAGCGCTCGGCCGTGCAGCTGCCCATCGATTCGGGGAGCTTCGCTTGACCTCGACCGTCGCCGCCGTCCTCCACGAGCCCGGCGACCTGCGGATCGAGACGATCGACGTCCGCGAGCCGGGACCCGGCGAGGTCCGCATCCGCGTGGGCGTGTGCGGCGTGTGCGGCTCCGACGCGACCGAGTACGGGCGCAGCCTCGTGCTCGCCGAGCCGCCCGTCGCGCTCGGCCACGAGTTCGCCGGCACGATCGAGTCGGTCGGCGAGGGCGTCGAGGGCCTTGAGGTCGGCGCGACGGTCGTGTGCGGCGCCGGCATCTCCTGCGGCGAGTGCAAGCCCTGCCGCGCGGGCCGCACGAACCTGTGCCGCTCGTACAAGACGCTCGGCTTCGCCTTCGACGGCGGGCTCGCCGGCTACGTCATCGCCCCCGCCGACATCGTCCTCGACGTCTCCGACACGGGGCTCGCGATGGACACGCTCGGCCTCGCGCAGCCGATGGCGATCGCCGTGCACACGGTCCGCCGCAGCGGCCTCAAGGCCGGCGACGACGCCGTCATCGTCGGCATCGGCGGCATCGGCGTCTTCATCACCGTCGCCGCGGTCGCGACCGGTGCACGCGTCCTCGTCGTCGACCTCAACGAGGAGCGGCTCGAGCTCGCCAGGGCGCTCGGCGCGTCCGCGACCCTCGTCGCGGGCACGACGCCGCTCGTCGAGGCGATCGACGAGCTCGGCTTCGACGTCGACGTGTTCTTCGAGGTCAGCGGCTCGCGCCCCGGCCTGCAGTCGGTGCTCGAGGCGTCCAAGCCCGGGGTCACGATCGTGCCGGTCGGGATCCAGCGCGGCGAGCCGGAGCTGCCGCTCGGCACGTGGACGCTGCGCGAGATGAAGGTCGTCGGCACCGTCGCGCACGTCTTCAAGACGGACTTCCCCGACGCGATCAAGCTGCTGCAGTCGCGGCCCGACTGGTCGGACATCGCGCCCGAGGCGTTCCCACTCGACCGGCTCGTGCCGGACGTGCTGCAGCCGCTGCTCGACGGCTCGGCGCAGCAGATCAAGGCGCTCGTCGACCCGTGGATCTCGGAGCCGCGCGCCGCGGTCCACACGCACTGAGCGCGCGGAGCGAGTCGAAGGGGCGGCTCAGTGCCGCAGCGCGCCGAGCTCCTCGACGTTGACCGGATCGGCGTCCACATCCGACAGGGTGTGCGCCCGACGGCCGAGGACGAACCACACGCCCTTCGCGATCGTGTCGCCGCGGTTCGCGAACATGTGGGGCCTCGCCGACTCGAACTGCAGCGAGTCGCCGACCCTGAGGACGTACGAGTCGAAGTCGAGCTGCAGCGTCAGCTCCCCCTCAACGATGTAGGCGTACTCGATCCCGGAGTGCCGCATGAGCTTGCCCTCGATCGAGGAGGAGGCGCCGGGCTCGTAGGTGACGAGGATCGCGTCCGCCGGGCCGCCCTCGCCGACGGCGAGCCGCTCCCAGCGCACGCCGTTCTCCATCTCGATGACGGGGTTGTCCTCGGCGCGCTGGACGTTCGGCAGCGGGGTCCCGCTGTGGCCGAACATCGTCGGCGCGGGGCGCGCGCTCGTCGGCACGATGCCGAGGAGCTCGTCGAGGGAGACGCCGAGGTGGTTCGCGATCGCGTAGAGCGTGGACACCGAGGGCTGCGTCTTGCCGGTCTCGACCTGGGAGACGAGACTCGCGGACACCCCCAGCGCATTCGCGACGCTGCGCAGGCTGAGCCCGCGCTGCATCCTCGCGTCTCTGAGCCGAGCACCAATGCCCATAGCCGGCATGCTCGCCTCCGCCGTCGATCGTTGTGCCGCGAGGATACACGTTAAGCTGGGCTGTACGCAGGTGCGGCGCGACGCACCGTGATTCCCGACTCTGGAGGATTCGATGAAGAGCACCGGTTCCACGGGCACGAACGCGGTCGACTGGGAGCAGCGGGTCGACATGGACCGGCTCCGCGACGCGCGCCTCGCGCGCCTCCACGCGGAGCTCGAGAAGTCCTCGCTCGGCGCCGTGCTCGCGTTCGACTTCTCCAACATCCGCTACGCGTCGGCGACCCACATCGGCACGTGGGCGATGGACAAACTCATCCGCTTCTGCCTCGTCACGCGCAAGACCGACCCGATCGTCTGGGACTTCGGCTCGGCGGCGAAGCACCACGCGCTCTACAACCCGTGGCTCGACGTCACGACGCAGGAGGCGGACGCCGACCCGTCGAAGCCGCACGAGGGCGCCAAGCGCACGCGCCTCGAGTCGGGCGCGCGCGCCGGCATCTCGACCCTGCGCGGCGCGTTCCCGCCGGACGCCGACCTCGCGGGCGACGTCGCGCGGAAGGTCAAGCGCGAGCTCGAGCGCTTCGGCCTCGCGAACGAGCCGCTCGGCGTCGACGTCATCGAGCTGCCCGTCCTCCTCGCCCTGCAGAAGGAGGGCATCGAGGTCGTCGACGGCCAGCAGGTCTTCATGGAGGCCCGCCGCATCAAGACGCCCGACGAGATCCGCCTGCTCACCCAGGCCGCCTCGATGGTCGACGCCGCGTACGAGGAGCTCTACCAGTTCCTGCGCCCGGGCGTCCGGGAGAACGAAGCCGTCGGCGTCGTCGCGAAGACCCTCTACGACCTCGGCTCCGAGTACGTCGAGGGCGTCAACGCGATCTCCGGCGAGCGCTGCTCGCCGCACCCGCACGTCTTCTCCGACCGGCTCATCCGGCCCGGCGACCCCGCGTTCTTCGACATCCTGCACAGCTGGAACGGCTACCGCACCTGCTACTACCGCACCTTCGCGGTCGGCTCGGCGAGCCAGGCGCAGAAGGACGCGTACACGATCTGCCGCGAGTACATGGACAAGGCGATCGCGCTCGTCAAGCCGGGCGCGACGACCGCGGACATCGTCTCGGTGTGGCCGAAGGCCGAGGAGTTCGGCTTCGCCGACGAGATGGCGGCCTTCGCGCTGCAGTACGGCCACGGCGTGGGCCTGTCCATCTGGGAGAAGCCGATCTTCAGCCGCCTCACCTCCTTCGACCACCCCGAGGTGCTCGAGGAGGGCATGGTGTTCGCGCTCGAGACGTACTGGCCGTCGGCCGACGGCTGGGGCGCCGCACGCATCGAGGAGGAGGTCGTCGTGACGGCCGACGGCTGCGAGGTCATCACGAAGTTCCCCGCCGAGGAGCTCATCATCGCCGGTCGCCAGTACTACACGATCGACGGCCCGCTCAACCTCAACCGCGACTCGCAGTCGCACAAGAACACCAAGGCGGGTCGGGGCGAGGCATGACCTCCGTCGGCTTCCTCGGTCTCGGGACCATGGGTTCCGGGATGGCGGCGAGGCTGCTCGAGTCCGGCGCCGAGGTCCGCGTCTGGAACCGCGGCAAGGACCCGGTCGCCGAGCTCGTCGCGAAGGGGGCCGTGGAGGCGCCGGAGGCGCGTGACGCGCTCGCCGCCGACATCTCGTTCTCCATGCTCGCCAACGACGCCGCGGTCGACGCGGTGTTCGCCGCCGAGAACCTGACGGCGGGCACGACCCACGTCAACATGGCGTCGATCTCGCCGAAGTTCGCGACGCAGCTCGAGGACCGCTTCGCGAAGGCGGGCGTGCGCTACGCGGCCGCACCCGTCCTCGGCCGGCCCGCGGTCGCGGCCGCCGGTCAGCTCAACATCCTCGCCGCGGGCCCCGCGGACGTGCTCGAGGCGGCGAAGCCGTACTTCGAGCTGATGGGGAAGCAGACCTGGCACTTCGGCGAGACGCCGTCGATCGCGAACTCGATCAAGGCGCTGTGCAACTACATCCTCATCCAGGCGCACCAGGCGCTCGGCGAGACGATCGCGATGGCGGAGCGGCTCGACGTCGACCCGGGGCTCTTCGTGGAGCTGCTCAACTCGACCTTCGTCGGCGGCCCCGCGTACACGGTCTACGGGCCGATCATCGCGACGCAGTCGTACACCCCCGCCGCGTTCACGATGACGCTCGGGCGCAAGGACCTCGACCTGCTCGAGCAGGTCGCCGACGCGACGGGCACGCACGTCCCCTCCCTGCCGGCGCTCAAGGCCGTCTACGAGCGCGCGCTCGAGGAGGGCTTCGCGGACTACGACTGGAGCGCCATCGCCGAGGTCACGCGCCGGGATCTGCTGAAGTAGCGAGCTCGTCCGCCACCGCGGCGATCCGCTCCCGCACCCAGCGGTGCGCGGGATCGCTCGTGTGCGCGGGACTCCACCACATCGTCTGGGCGATGGGCGGGATCGGCAGTGGAGGCGGCACGACCGTGATGTCGGCCATGCGCTGCAGCAGTGGGACGACGCGTGCGAGGACGAGCGCGACGAGCTCCGTGCCCTGCAGGAGCAGCGGCGCGAGGAAGAAGCTCTCGACGGAGAACTCGACGCGGCGGCGCAGCCCACTGCGCACGAGGAAGTCGTCCGCGAGCGACATGGGGGTGCCGCGCCCCATCGAGTAGACGATGTGCCCGAGCCCGGCGAAGGTCTCGGCGCTCAGGCCACCGGCGAGGTGCGGGTTGCCCGACCAGGCGCAGCACAGCCAACGGTCCTCGAAGAGGTGCCGCGAGGGCAACGGCGCCTCCCCCATGACCGCGACGGGCTCGATGACGAGGTCGGTCTCGGCGCGGCGCAGGCTGCGGACGGGGTCGGCGGAGCGCGGCTGGATCTGGATCGTGACACCCGGTGCTTCGGCCGTCAGTCGGCGCATGAGCGGCGCGATGAGCAGCACCGCGCTGTAGTCGGAGCAGCTGACGCGGATCGTGCACTCGTCGCTCGCCGGGTCGAACGCGGGGCGGTCCTCGAGCGCGCGCTCGACGATCGCGAGCGCCTCGCGGACGGGCTGCGCGAGCGCCTCCGCCCGCGCGGTCGGCACGAGCACCGGCCCCTCGCGGATGAGCAGCGGGTCGCCGGTGAGTCGCCGCAGTCGCGCGAGCGCGCTGCTCATGCCGGGCTGGCTGAGGCCGACGCGGGCCGCGGCGCGGCTGACGTGCCGCTCGGTCAGCAGCGCGTCGAGCGCGACGAGCAGGTTGAGGTCGATGCGCGAGAGGTCCACTCACGCATATTACTGACAGCGATGACAGTCATCTCCAGAATCAGCTTGGGAGATGGCGTTCTGCCGATCACGATGGAGGCATGACCCAGAACGCGATCGACGAGGAGGTCCCCGTCCTCATCGTCGGCGGCAGCCTCGTCGGCCTCACCACCGCCGTCTTCCTCGGACTGCACGGGATCCAGGCGACCGCGATCGAGCGCCACCCCGGGACCGCGATCCACCCGCGCGCCGGCCACCTGCAGCTGCGCACCCTCGAGATCATGCGCGCCGCGGGCCTCGAGGCCGAGCTGCAGCGGCTGTCCGCCGAGCGGTACTTCCCGAACGGCGGCATCAACCTCATGCACACGATCGCCGGCGGCGAGGTCGCGAGCTTCATCCCCGACCTCAACCAGGGCGTCGAGGAGTTCAGCCCGTCCCGGCGACTCTTCGTCGCGCAGGACGCGATCGAGCCGCTGCTGCGCGCGCGGGCGGAGGAGCTCGGCGCGGTGCTGCACTACCGGTCCGAGGTCGTCGACCTCCGCGAGGATGCGACGGGCGTCACCGCGACCATCCGCGACCTCGAGACCGGCGCCGAGCGGAGGATCCGCGCGCAGTACGTCGTCGCGGCCGACGGCAATCGCAGCCCCACGCGCACGCGGCTCGGGATCGGCATGGGCGGCTACGGCGCACTGTCGAACAGCGCGACGATCTACTTCCGCGCCGACTGCCGGGAGCTCCTCGCGGGCACCGAGTTCGGCGTCATCTACGCGGACAACGAGCACCTGCGCGGGTTCTTCCGCTTCGAGCGCTCGCTCACCGGCGGCTTCCTCGCCGTCAACACGCTCGGCGACCCGACGAGGCCGGGGGCCCTCGACGTGACGGCCGGCCTCGACACCAAGGGCGCCGCGGACCTCGTGCGCGCGGCGATCGGCGACCCCTCGGTCGAGGTCGAGGTCGACGAGGTCGCGGCCTGGGTCGCCGCCGCCGAGGTCGCCGACCGCTTCCAGGCGGGGCGCATCCTCATCGCGGGCGACGCGGCGCACGTGGTGCCGCCGAACGGCGGCTTCGGCGGGAACACGGGGATCCAGGACGCCCATAATCTCGCCTGGAAGCTCGCCGCGGTGCTGCGCCACGGCGCGGGGCCGGCGCTGCTCGCGAGCTACGACACCGAGCGCCGGCCCGTCGGGCGGCTCACCGTCGAGCAGGCCTACTCCCGCTATCGCCACCGGGTGACCCCCGAGCTGATGGACGACGAGGTGCCCGCGCTCGTCGACGACTTCAGCATGGAGATCGGCTACCGCTACCATTCGAGCGCCGTCCTGCCAGACGCCGGCGACGACTCCGCCGCGGTCGTCGGCCATCCCCGCGACGCGGGCGGAGCACCGGGGACCCGCGCGCCCCACGTCTGGGTCTCGTCAGGAGTCTCGACCCTCGACCTCTTCGGTCCGGGGTTCGCGCTCATCCGCGGTCGCGATGCGGCGGAGTGGGACACGGCCACCGAGACGGTCGTGCACGAGCTCGGCGTCGCGGTCCGCCCCGAGCCGGCCGATGCGGACGTCGCCGCCGCCTACGGCATCGGCGGGACGGGCGCGAGCCTCGTGCGGCCCGACGGCTTCGTCGCTTGGCGCTGCGCGGAGCTCCCCGACGAACCGGCCGGGGCCCTGCGAGAGGCCCTCGGCCGAGTGCTCGACCTCGGCTCAGTCGAGGACTGAGCCGGCTCCGAGCCGATGCCAGGCGCGGTCGACGTAGACGAGGCCTTCGTCGACGCCGGCCGAGAGATCGGACTGCAAGGCCTGCGCGACGACGAGCGTCGCCGTGCCGGCCTCGAGCCGGCTGACGATCCGCGCCCTGATCCACCTCGTGCCGTGGAAGACGGGCTCCCCGGTCGCGAGCGGGCTCCAGAGGCTCGTGTCCTCGAAGCGGTCGACCCCGCTCGTCGCGCCGAGCCGCGCGAGGTGCCGGTGGCGCGCATCGAGCAGGTGCACGACGACGGTGTCGACCGCCGTGAGCGTCGCGTGGCTCGAGGAGAGCGTCGAGACGGAGAAGACGAGGAGCGGAGGCTCGGCGCTCACCGACGCGACCGACGTCGCCGTCATCGCGACCGGCCCGCCCGGCCCCTCCGCCGTGACGAGCGACACCCCGCCCGGGTGGTGACGGAAGGCCGCCTTGAACTCGTCGGGAGTCATGACCGGGAATGCCCCGGCGGCGGGCGCGGCCGACTCGCGCGGCGACTCGGCCGCGCCGCTCGCTCCGGTCATCGGCCCGTGCGCTCCTTGATCGCGGCGAGGCCGGCGAACTCGAACTTCTCCTCCGTCATGTGGATGTGCTGGAGCGTCGCGAGGAGGTTGCGCAGGTGGCGCTGCATGGGGTGTTCGAGCGAGAGCACTCGCCCCCCGCCGTAGCGGAAGAGCTCGCGCACGAGGTCTGCGCACAGCTCGCCGACGTAGGCGTGCCGCGCCCAGAGCCGGGCGGCGGTGCCGTCGTCGACGCTCCCGACCGTCTCGGCGAGTTCGTACCCTTCCGCGAGCGCACCGCGGTAGAGCCCGCGGGCGGCGTGCCACTTCGCCTCGGCCTGCCCGATCGCCTTGTGGAACGCCGGGCGGTCGATGAGCGCGCCGACCGTCCGGGTCGTCGACTGCGCGAGGTCGATCATGTCGTCGATGGCGCGCCGGGCGACGCCGACGACGAGCGGGGAGATCTCGTTCGAGATGAAGATGAGCACGCCCTCCTTGAAGAGCGGTCCGCCGCGCTTGGCGACGCCGGCGTAGGCGTTCATCGTGCGGTACGACGGGACGAAGACGTCCTCCATCGAGTAGTCGTGGCTGCCGGTGCCCTGGAGCCCCGCGACGTGCCAGTTGTCGTGCACCGTGACCTCGGACTTCGGCGCGCAGACGAAGATGATCTCGTCGGCGCCCTCGACGAGGGCCGCGCCGATGACCCAGTTCGCATGGTTGATGCCGCTGCCGAACGCCCAGCGCCCCGTGACGCGGTAGCCGCCGTCGACGGGGACGGCCTTGCCGCGCGGCGTGAACTGGCCGGCGGTGACGGGCGGTGCCGCCTTGTCGGCGAAGAGCTCCCGGGCGCCCTCGTCGGGCAGCCAGCCGGCCATGACGCCGGTCGTGCCGTTGCCGATCATCGTCGCCCAGGCGGCGGAGGCGTCGTGGTAGGCGATCTCCTCCATGACATCGGCGAAGTCGAGCGGGTGCAGCTCGGAGCCGCCGAGCTCGAGCGGGGTCTTCATCCAGAACAGACCGGCCGCCTTCATCTTGTCCGAGACCTCGGCGGGCAGCCGGCGGTCGAGCTCCGCCTGGCGCGAGCTCGCCTCGAAGTCGGGAGCGAGCGCCTTGGCGGCGGCGAGCAGCGGCTTGACTCGCTCGGCGGAGGTCGTGGTCTCGGCGGTGTCGGACATGGCGGTTCCCCTTCGAACGGCGACGGTACGCATCCATGCTCGCCGCCGCGCCCCCGGATCGCAGTCCGAATCCTGCGCCGATCGCCGCAATCGGCGGCTGATCGACGCCCCGGGTCGACGCCTGCCGGACGCTCCGGTAAATTGGCCCGGAGCCCCGTCCTCGCGGCGAATTGCACGAAGAAGTGTGGTCTCCATGAGCCAATCACCAGCTGCCGGTCCCCTCGGCGCCTTCAAGGTGCTCGATCACGGCGCTCCCGAGGAGACCCACGAGCTCGCCGTCGGGCTCATGAACCGGCACCGCATGCGACTCGGCTCGAACGCGGACGGCTTCCAGGCCGACATCCGCGCGACGCCCGCAGGCGGCGTCTCGATGCTGTTCTTCTCCTACGGGGTCGCGACCGAGATCAACTCGGCGCCGCTGCCCGACTTCACGACCGTCCAGCTGCCGATCCGGGGCCGAATGGAGTACGCGCACGGCGAGGAGCAGGGGGTCGCGCTGCCCGGAGGCGGCGCGTTCTTCTCCGAGGGCAAGCCGGTGCGCACCCGGTGGAGCTCGGACCTCGAGCTGCTCGTCCTGCGGGTCGAGCGCGCGGCCCTCGCCCGCAAGCTCGCGGCACTGACCGGCAGGCGCGTCACGGCGCCCGTCGTGTTCTCCCCCGTCGTCGGCGACGGTGAGGCCGGCCGTGCGCTCACCTCGATGATCGTGACGCTCGCCTCGATCTACGACCGCTTCGGCATCGAGGGGCTGCCGCCCGTCATCGCGACGGAGTACGAGGAGCTCGTGCTCTCCATGCTGCTGCTCGACCACGAGCACACCTACTCGGACAGCGTGCACACGCACCTGCCCGCGCTGCCGGGCCGCGCGATGCGGGCGGCGGTGCGCCACATCGAGGAGAACTACACGCAGCCGCTCACCGCGACCGCGCTCGCCGAGGCCGCGCATATCAGCGAGCGCACGCTCTTCGACGGCTTCCAGCGCGAGTTCGGGCTCACCCCCATGGCGTTCGTCCGGCGCTTCCGCCTCGAGCGCGCCCGAGAGGCGCTCATCGCCGCCGGACCCGACGACGGCCGGACGGTCGCCGACATCTCGCTGAGCCACGGCTTCGGACACCTCGGGCGCTTCGCCGCGAGCTACCGCGAGCGCTACGGCGAGACGCCGTCGGAGACGCTCCGGCGCTGAGCCTCAGCCGGCCCGACGCGCGCGCCGGGCCGCGAGCGCCTTGACTCCGCCGACGGCGGTGCCGAGGATCCCGTCCGGGAGGAACCGGATCACGAGCACGAGGATGAGGCCCGAGAGCAGGGCGCTCACCGCCGGCAGCGACTGGAGCTGGATCGTGATCCCGTAGTAGATGACGACGACGCCGATGACGGGGCCCCAGACGGTGCCGAGGCCGCCGATGATCGCCATCACGATGATCGTGATCGACCAGTCGAGACTGAACGCCGAGAACGGCTCGATGCTCGCCTTCTGCAGCGCGAAGAGGCCGCCGCCGAGCGCGGTGAGGGCGCCGGAGAGCAGCATCGCGGTCATCTTCATGGACAGGGGCGAGATGCCGAGGCTGTCGGCGATGTCCTCCCCGTCGCGCACGGAGCGCAGCCTGAGCCCGAGCGAGCTGTGGATGACGAGGATGCTGACGACGAGCGCGATGCCGGCCGCGGCGACCGCCCAGAGGTAGAGGGTCCGCGAGTCGGGGATGAGGGCGAGCGGCGCGCTGATGCCGCGGGTGCCGCCCGTGAACTCCCACGTCGTCATCCACGTCATCGCGGCGAGCGCGACCGCGAGCGTGCCGATCGTGAAGTAGAAGCCGCGCAGGCGGAACAGGATGAGCCCGAGGATCGCCGCGAAGAGCGCGCCCGCGACGACGGCGAGCGCGAGGGCGAGCCAGACAGGGGTCTCGAGGCCCCGCAGCAGCATGACGAC
>Ga0180219_1000796_pt1 | contig 22985 bp, 13 predicted proteins | sample eDN3rd30CBELigMG_FD_151338 | JGI IMG/M metagenome (GOLD analysis project Ga0180219, IMG submission 151338) | Enriched Miracle-Growth compost microbial communities from Emeryville, California, USA - eDNA 3rd pass 30_C BE-Lig MG (version 2)... ...
GAGCGGCAGGCCTCTCCTAATGGCATGGGGGGCTTCTCCGGACTGGGCGTTAGTCAAGAATTGGTAGATGCCTATGAAATGCAGGCCAATGGTGAGCGACCTATCTTGGGGTATCATGCAGATGGTTCGCCTATTATTAACCCCGCATCTGGGTATGTGGAGACAGGATATGCCTCTTCCCCGCATCCCAAATTGTATTACCGTGTCGATACAAGAAATATGTATGTGGGAAGAGATCCCCGCTTCTACGCCAGTGTTAATTTTAATGGGCAATATTGGCGAACAAGACGTGTTGAGTTTTGGAAGTCAGGACTCGATGGTGTTGGTGCGGGTAAGACAGATTATACCAAAACCGGTTATTTAGTAAAAAAAGGCTCCAGTCCGGCAGTACGTATTCAAAACAATGTTTGGGATGTAGAAACCTGGATTTACTTTAGACTGGGAGAACAATACTTGAATTATGCAGAGGCAAGAAATGAGGACGTAGGTCCGGATGCGGATGTGTATAAATATATAAACGCCATACGAGAACGTGCGGGTATGCCTCATCTTCCGGTCGGGTTATCGCAGGAAACGATGCGCGAGCGAATTAGACATGAGCGGAGAATTGAATTGGCGTTTGAAACGCATCGGTATTTTGATGCACATCGGTGGAAAATAGCGGATCAAACGGAATCCGGAGAAATACATGGCTTAAATGTGCAGGTAGGAACTTCATTAAAAGACGATAATTTTTATCAGCGACGAGTGGTTGAAAAGCGTGTTTTCGACAACCCAAAGCATTATTTTTGGCCGATTCCTCAGCCGGAAATCGAGCGGAATCCTGCATTTATACAGAATTTAGGATGGTAGGCGCTTATAAAAATAAGAAAATGATGATGATTTACATGCTATTTCGTCGATGCCGGTTTGGGTCATATGCCTTTTTTTTATTACTTATTTTGATGAGTTGCAGTAAACAGCATGAGTTTCCATCTGAAACATCTACCCCTGAGGCAACGGTTAAAGCATTGGTTAAAATCGAGTGGATGGATGAATCGGCAAAAAAGATATCACATGACACCTATAATGCCGAATATCCACGTATTCGGAGAATCAGCAAAGACACGCTTTTTCTGGTTTATCGAAGTGGGCCAAATCAGGAAAACAGTTGGGATAATATCGCGTTGCGTAAAAGCTTCGATAACGGCGAGACTTGGCAACCGGTAGAAATTATTGCTCAAGACACAGACCCCAATTATTTTGGTTTCTCTGATCCCGAACTATTGGTTTTAAAAAATGGCTGGATATTAGTGGCGTATGAAGGTCGAGGCAATCCAGACACGAACGAGCGCGATAATATTCAGGTACGTGTTAGTAAAAATCGGGGCAAGACTTGGAGCCTGCCTATTGTGGTGGCTAAAGGGCGTTCGTGGGAACCGGCTATGATCCAGCTACCTGATGGCGAGGTGGAACTTTTCTTCTCAAGTGAAGCCAAATGGTGGCCCAGTCCTGAACCTCGTCCGCAAGAAATATTATTGGTCCGGTCAGAAGATAACGGATTGAGTTGGACAGAGCCGCAAACAGTTTCATTTACTGAAAATACACGCGACGGTATGCCGTCTCCGCTTTTATTAAATAATAACGAAATGGTATTTGCGATAGAAAATGTCGGACTTGCTCGATCACCTTGGGTAATATCCTCTTCTTTAGCACAGCGTTGGAATTACTCCGATTTACCAACCGTTCAAAATGGTCGTCGTTGGCGAGCCGTATCCGAAGAAATACATGGTGGAGCACCTTATTTAATCCAATTGCCTACCGGTGAGACGCTTTTATCTTGTCATCTTGCCGGAGGTAGAAGTGTGCAGGGATGGAGAAAAAATACGATGGCGGTTTATATTGGCGACCAGCATGCCAAAAACTTTCGCGACCGTTCGTACCCGTGGCCAAATCTTCCGGTGAATGAAGGTGCGATTTTTAATTCTTTATTTCTAAAAGATGCGTATACCGTTGTAGCGCTTAGCTCCCGCATATTTGCAGATGGGCATGGAGAAATATATTGGAAAGAAGGGAATATCACGTTTTTAGGAAAAGAAAATAACGAATAGAATCACAAATTAATCATACAAAATTATGAAGGATACGAATCTTGTAAAAGTACTATTAACTGTTTTCTTAATAGGTGTTTTTACTGTTTATGCACAAAAGAGAAATAAGCCTAATATCATCATTATATTGGCAGATGATATGGGATATGGCGACCTGAGTTGTTATGGTCAGCCGCTTATTAAAACGAAGAATTTGGATCAGATGGCAGACGAGGGGATTCGCTTTACTTCATTTTATGTGGCGGCAAATGCCTGCACACCCTCCAGGGCGGCTTTGCTAACGGGGCGTTATCCTTTGCGTAGCGGGCTGCCTTATGTCTTGTTCCCGAAGCAAGATAACGGGCTCCATGCCTCTGAGATTACGTTGGCAGACGAATTGAAGACACAAGGTTATCGTACCATGTGTGTGGGGAAATGGCATTTGGGGCAAACCAGAACAGAATTTATGCCTACAGCTCATGGTTTTGATCATTATTATGGTTTAATAACCAGTAATGATATGAAAAAACCCTTTGTACAAACGGATGTACCCCTGCATCTGTATCGCGATCTAGAACCGACGAATGAATTTCCAGTTGACCAGAAAACCCTTACTACCCGTTATACCGAAGAGGCTATCAAGTTCATCAAGTCGGCAAAGAAAGAACCCTTTTTCTTATACCTGCCCCATAATATGCCGCATGCTCCGGTTTCTACAGCCAGTAACTTCGAAGGTAAATCTGCTGGTGGTTTGTATGGAGACGTGATTGAAACCATTGATTGGAGTACGGGAGAGATTTTGAAAGCATTAAAAGAAAATAAACTCGATAAGAATACCGTTGTCATTTTCTTAAGTGATAATGGGCCTTGGAACAATATGCCCGAGCGAATGTTTGCGGAAGACGTCGTAAAGCCTTGGGATGCCGGCATTACCGGGCTGCTAAGAGGCGGCAAAGGGAATACCTATGAAGGCGGCCATCGTATCCCTTGTATCGTCCGTTGGCCGGGTACCATACCGGCAGGGCAAGTTTCATCGCAAACGGCAGTGAGTATGGATTTGTTTACCACCTTGATTCAGATAGCAGGCGGCAAGGTACCCACCGATCGCGTGATAGATGGAGTAGATATTATGCCCCTATTGAAAGGAGATCGAACATTTCAACGCGGAAAAGACTTTTATTATTTTGAAGGAAAGTATCTGGAAGCTATCCGTTCGGGCGATTGGAAATTGCGTATTGCACCCTATCAAGGTCCTGGACTGCCAAATAACGCATCACTCGCCCCAGAATTATACAATTTAGCAGTCGATCCTACCGAGCGGGTGAATCAAGCAGATAGACACCCGGAAATCGTTGCGGAGCTAAAAGCAAAACTGATTGACTTTAAATTACCTGGGGAAGAACAACGATTTAAGTAAGACTATGAAACGCATCTATACATTCTTCTTTCTAATTAGCCTATTGTCTTTTGGTACACATCCTGTGGTAGGACAAACTGCATCTCAAACGCCGAATGTGATCATTATTTTGGCAGATGATCTAGGGTATGGCGATTTAAGCTGCTATGGTCATCCAACGATCCGAACACCTCATTTAGATCAGATGGCAGCAGAGGGTATGCGATTCACCCAATTTTACGTAGGAGCCAATGTTTGTACGCCAAGCCGTGGCGCTTTGCTTACCGGACGACTTCCTGTGCGTTATGGACTTACAGGGGGAACGGGCGTGTTCTTCCCCAATTCGGCAGGAGGGCTCCCGCAGAGTGAAATCACCATAGCCAAAGCATTAAAAGAGAAAAACTATCGAACAGGAATCATCGGGAAATGGCATTTGGGTGATTTACCACCATTTATGCCAAACAGTCACGGATTCGATTATTATTTTGGAACGCCTTATTCCAATGATATGATTCCTCTTTTTGATAAAAAGAATCCACCGCTACCTTTATATCGCAACAAAGAAATTATTGAGAAAGGGCCTGATCAAAACCAGCTTACCAAACGCTATACGGAAGAGGCTATATCTTTTATCAGAGAAAATAAAAGTAAACCTTTCTTTCTGTACTATGCTAGTAATTTCCCGCATGTACCATTACACGCCTCATCGGATTTTCGTGGAAAAAGTGAAAGGGGCTTGTACGGTGATGTTGTACAGGAATTGGATTGGAGTGTTGGCGAAATCCTGAAAGCTTTAAAGGAATTAAATTTGGATAAAAACACCTTGGTTGTTTTTACGAGCGATAATGGGCCTTGGTTAAAAAAAGGAGAGCATGGAGGCTCGGCCGGTCTGTTGTATGAAGGCAAAGGGTCAGCTTACGAAGGCGGAATGCGTGTGCCCATGATTGCTTGGTGGCCAGGAAGAATCGACGCGAACCGGGTAAACATTGCCTTGGGTACAACAATGGATTTATTCCCTACGATTATGGGCTTAGCTGGGGCTCATATATCGGGCGACAGAGTTTATGATGGTGTCGACTTGCTGCCGGTACTGACCGGAAAGAAAAAAGAAGTACGACAGGTAGTATATTATTATCATCGTTCGGATTTGTATGCAGTACGTAAAGGGCCATGGAAAGCGCATTTTACAACGAAGCCATCCTATAGTCCAGAGCCACCTGCGGCACATCTCGTTCCACTATTGTTCAATATTGAACATGATCCCTCAGAGAAATATGATGTAAGTAAACAGCACCCTCAAATTGTAGAAGACCTAAAAAAAGAGTTCGAAAAACACAAGGCGAGTATTACGCTAGTGCCCACACAACTGCGTGCTGTCAAGACTTCAAATAGGGAGTAATACCAGCACGATAGAAGAATCAGAGACGGCGATATGCGATCGGTTATGATCCATGTCGCCGTCTTATTTTTTATTTTGCAAGGACATTTGGTGAAGAAAATCCTAAGACCGAACAAAAAAATAGGATAAAATTTGTTTGTTTAAACGATTAAGCTTAATATTGTCTCAGAAACCAAATTATAGATTATGAATATAAAATACAAAAAGCTTTACTAGACGTTTATACTGTTTTTGCTTAAACGATTAAACTAACCATGTCATCCTTTTCGTGAGCTATTGAAGACATGTAAATAAATAGGAATAATCACAAAAAATTTTTTACGTTATGCTTAATCGTTTAAATAGCATCGTGATGATTTAGGTAAAACCATTAACCAACTAACTAATTATGAAAACTTTTTTTGGCGCAAGGAACAGAATCATATGGCCTTTTTTGATTTTAGGTCTTGTTTTTCAGTTCAATGCAAGTGGGGCGCCACTTGCAGTACTACAGGATCAAATAGTGCGGGGAAAAGTGGTAGAGGCAGGAACAAATGAACCCTTGGTAGGTGTCAGTGTTCATGTAAAAGGTACTGTAACAGGCACGACTACAGATCAGCTTGGAAATTATCAAATTCAGGTTGCTTCTAAAGAAAGTGTACTGATTTTCTCCTATACAGGAAAAAAGTCGATAGAACGTCCTGTTGAAGGTTCAACCACTATGGATGTAGTAATGGAAGATGATCAGTACATGCTTGCTGAAGCAGAAGTGTATACCGGATACATGACGCAGAAGAAAGCAGATTTAACAGGGTCCATTGTAATGGCGGGGGCAAGTGATATTGCGAAAAATCCAGCAGCCAATGCCATGAAATCTCTTCAGGGAAAATTGGCCGGGGTACATATCACCACAAATGGAGGTGACCCTTCAGAGGGTGTTGGTGTACAGATTCGTGGTATATCTTCCTTGTCGGGTGGCGTTAAGCCCTTGATCGTATTGGATGGAATGCCAACTGAGAATTTGAATCTTCGAGATATCAATGCAGGTGATATCGAATCCATCCAGATTTTGAAAGATGCTGCTTCTGCGAGTATTTACGGCGCGCGTGCATCTGGAGGTGTAATATTGATTCAAACAAAAAAAGGAAAAATCGGTCAGACTAGTGTGGAATACAATGGGAGTGTAGCGTTAAGTACCGTTACGAGCAAGCCTACACTGATGAATGCAGAGCAATATGGGGTCGCAATGTTTCGCGCTTATGCATATGATGAAGTAGTATATGGCTTGCCGATATCTTTGCCAACTACCTATGATTTTACTTGGCACCGCGATGCTGATGGTCGTCCGGTATTGGATGCAGTAAAGCCCGCAGAATGGCTCAATGCGGATCACACGGTTAAGGGGTCTGACACAGACTGGTTGGATGAAATACTTCAGTCGGCCATGATGACCACCCACCAATTAACGGTTTCTAGTGGAACGGAACGATCAAGGAGTTTATTTTCCTTGGGCTATTACAATAACGAGGGTACGCAGATCAATACCTTTTTCAGGCAGTATTCTATTCGTGCAAATACCGAATACAGTTTGATTGATAATCGACTTAAAATAGGCGAAAACTTGGCGGTGTCCTATTTGCAATATAAAGGAGGCAATGAAATGCGTTGGGCATTGATTGATCCTCCTGCAGTTCCGGTTCATGATATCAACGGAGGATGGGCTGGTGCTGCTGGTTTTGATGATTTTTCGAATCCGGTGCGGCTCCTCACTGATGGTAAAGATAACATCAATCACTACGTTAAGGTTATCGGAAATATTTTTGCCGATCTCAAAATCTGGAATGGCATATCAGCCCGTACACAGTTTGGTGTGGATTATGGCAATGCATATAACCGCACATTGGATAAGCTTTGGTCAGAAACTGGTGGGCGTAATAGTGCGGGCGAGAATTATGTGGGAAACAATCAATCTCATCCCCTCAGCTATGTGTGGACCAACACCTTATCTTACAATATGAGCAAGGGCGACCATACGCTTGATGCCGTAGCCGGTATAGAATATACCCGCTTTGTACAAGAAGGATTTTCGGCAAGAAGGGAAGGTGTTTATCTGGAAGATCGCGATTTTGCTCACCTTGGTGTAACGACGGGCACCAAGTATTCAGTTGGTAGCTCTGCTGACGAATATGTTTACCTGTCTATGTTTGGTAAAGCAAATTATGCTTACAAAAACACGTACTTATTCTCCGCTACCTTGCGGCGTGATGGGTCATCACTTTTTGGTGCCAACAATCGCTATGCTGTGTTTCCTGCATTTTCGGCAGGATGGCGTATAAAGAATGAATCCTTCATGCAAAAATATGATTGGCTTTCGGAGTTCAAGATTCGCGCGGGTTGGGGTGCCAATGGAAACGTACAAGGTTTGCCACGAGGTTATACGTCTACACCATTTACCACCGATTATTTTGGAACATCTTATCCGATTGAAGGGAACGAAACTGGACCGTTGTATTCTGGTTATCGAAGAACCTGGTTGGGAAACCCCGATTTAAAATGGGAAACCACCACACAAACCGACGTGGCTGTTGACTTCGGTTTTCTGGATAATCGGATAAGTGGATCATTGGGCTACTATTTTAAGAAAACAACCGATATCCTGGTACAAACACCGTATATCGCTGCTATGGGTGAAGGAGGTGAACCGTGGATCAACGGTGCGGATATGAATAACCGAGGTGTAGAATTTGAAATCGGCTATCGCAGCGATCCGAAACATGCATTTCAATATAGCATTTCAGCCAATTTTGGCACCTATAAAACAAAGATTGTAAGCCTGCCTGAAAATGTCATTAATAAATATCCGGGCGACGGAATTAACGACTTGGTTCTAGGTCGTACGCCTCATATTCTGTATGGTTTAGTAGCTGATGGGATATTTAAAACACAAGAAGAAGTAGACAATTCTCCTGAACAGGTTGGTAAAGCGATCGGACGGATTCGGTATAAAGATCTGGATGGTAACGGTGTTATCGAAGAATTGAATGATCGTACCTATATAGGGGTTACTGACCCGGATTTCTTTGGCGGCATGACCTTTGATTTCAGTTATCGCAACTTCGATCTCAACGTATTTTTTCAAGGTGTTTTTGGCAACAAAGTAGACAATGTCTGGAAACGCGAATCTGATTTATGGAATATTACCGTTCCGGCACAAAAGAATCACCCTACACGAATCTTAGATGCCTGGTATTTTGATAATCAGCAATCCGATATCCCTGCAATCAGTAATTTCACAACGAATGCGGAGCATCGTCTCTCTAGTTATTTCGTGGAAGATGGGTCCTATCTCAAGTTACGTACCATCGAGCTGGGATACACCTTTCCTTCTTTTCTCGCCAGTAAGATGAAAATGCAGCGGCTTAGGCTTTATGCGTCTGCACGTAATGTGTTCACGCTTAAAAAATCATGGGGAAAAGATCAGTTTACGAGCTTTGATCCTGAAATGCCCGGCTATGGGTACCTCACACCATTTTATGCAACCTTTGGTATTAACGTTACTTTCTAAATATTTAAATTATGAAAACGTTTAAATTCACCTTGTTTTCTTTCGCCTTCACATTGTGGGCGATGGGGTGTACAAATGCTCTTGATATTGCTCCCAAGCAAGTCTTGGATGAGTCGTTACTAACGAAGCCGGAAGATATGGAAGGTTTTGTAACGGCAGCTTATGCGAGGATGACAGATATTCCATCTTGGGATTCTCCCTTCGCTCCGTGGTGGTCGGGTTCATTACGGTCCGACGATTCCTATAAGGGAGGACAAGGAACGTCGGACGGCGATGGCTGGTTTACTATGGAAACTTTTGTGAATGTGAATCCTAACGGCTGGCCGCTCGATTTTCCCTGGTACGTGTCTTATCAGATTATTCAACGCTGTAATACTGCTATTCAAAGGCTCCAAAGTATCTCTGAGGAGGAGTTTCCACAAAAAAATGCTCGCCTTGGTGAAATGAAATTCATCCGAACATTTACGCATTTCCGGCTTAAACAGTTCTTTAAATATATACCTTATATTGACGAAACGGTAGTCGGGACTTCTGCTGAATTTGAAGCGATTCCCAACAGGGATAAAAGCCAGCCGAACGATCAGTATCTATGGGAACGGATATTGGCAGATTTTAAGGATGCCGAAAACCTGCTCCCTGAAACCCAACCCGAAAAAGGTAGAGTAGATAAAAATGCAGCAACAGCCATGGTGGCGCGTACCTTGATGTTTATGGCCTATGAACAGGATGATCGGAATGCCGTGGTAAACATGAATAAAGACCGACTGGCGGAAGCACTTGTTTACTTAGATAAACTAACCGATCAGGAAGGTGGGAAAGTTGGCCTACAGGCTGATTTTGCTGAAAATTTTGATATCAATTTTGATAATAAAACAAAAGAATCTATTTGGGAAATTCAGTATTCGATTGACGACGGTAGCTCCACGGGAGGAAAAATAAACCGGAGTGAGGGCTTGAATCACCCTTTCCAATGGGGTGGCTTTCAATGCTGTGGCTTTCATCAGATCAGCTATTCGATGGGAAACGCATTTAAGACGGGAACGGACGGTTTGCCCCTCTTTGATACCTACAACCAAGGTAGTTATGCCGATGGCGATGAAGTGTTTTTTGGTCAGCATACATTCGATCCCAGATTTAGTCATACCGCCGTTGCTCCGGGGCAGCCTTGGAAGTATAAAACGGATTTACTCTTCGAAAAGGAAGGAATTCGGGATGCTGCAACGTATGGTTACCTGAAATCTGTCAAAGAGTTGGTTCCACCAGATTGCAATTGCTTGTTGTACGATGGATGGCAATTCAATTCCATGAACAAAAGGATGATTCGCTATGACGAAGTGCTCCTATGGAAAGCCGAAGTGCTTATCCAACTGGATCGTTGGAATGATGCATTACCACTCATTAATAAAATTCGTGAACGTGCTGCCAATAGTACGGGCCGTTTGGTTATGAGCGATGGAAAACCGATAATGAATTATAAAATTGAAACCTATAAACCTGGAGTTAACTGTACTTGGGATAAGGAGTTCGCATGGAAAGCTTTGCAATGGGAAAACCGCTTGGAAATGGCCGGTGAAGGGCGCCGTTTCTTTGATTTGCAACGTTGGGGAATTTTAGAGAAAACGATGAATGACTATTTTGCCGTCGAGAAAAACAGATTCTCGTGGATGAGCATTGCACGATTTACTGCTGGACGCGACGAGTATTTCCCCATACCACAACCTCAAATGAATTGGGCAAAAGGAAATTATACGCAGAATGTAGGTTATTAATTGTAACACCATTTACAGATGAAACCGGCATAAATTACCAAACAAAAGAACGTATATAATTTATGCAGGTTTCATTGCCATTGAATAAAAATTATGCTAATGAAACATTTAGTTCGAGTTACCCTCTTGGCGTTCATCGCTGCATCGTTCGTAAGTTGTTACGATAGGGACATTATTGATTTTAAAGGGCTTAACTATAGTTTGCCTAAAGTGAGCAACCTGAATTATTCCAAACAAGAGAAGGTCGTGACCTTAACTTGGGAAATACCCACAGCGATAGCTGCGGAGTTTAAAAGACCATTGGAAGTGGATATCCAAAAGGTAGAAAATGATATCTATCGCGAAATTATTGTCGTAGCTGGCGAGGAAACAACACGAGATATCGCCATAGACCCTGCTAAAACCTACCGTTTTGTGGTTAAACTTTCAGGCTATTTAACCGATGAGGCCAGAATAGAAGGAAGATCAGAAAGGTATTATTCGGAAGCCGAAGTTATTGAAATTAAGTGATGGATGAAATGAAACAAGTCATCATCAAATATAAATATAGGCTAGCTGTCCTTGCTTCCTTGCTGCTGTTACTCGCTTGTAGTAAAGGAAAAGGGGGTGGTGAGGTTGTTGTGGAACCCAAAGATGAGATTATTGTTTCAGAAACAAACCTAATCCCAGCAAAAGAGACAAAGACGGTATCGGCCGTTTTGCGCTTCAATCAGCTTGATGCCATCGCGTACCTTATGGTACAGAAAAGTGGAGGAGCTCAGTACACAGCCAAGATAGACGGGCAGGAGCTCTCCTTTTCCTACACATTTACCTATGCCATTCAAGCGGATGATCCCGAATCGTTCCAGTTGATACTACGTGCTTATTATCAAGATGGTAAATCATCTAAAGATCTCATATTGACCGTTGATAACCGCTGGGGATTTTTTATCCGGAGCGTTAGAAGGGTAGCACGTGTAACGGGCAGAGCTATAACGGGCGAATCTTTCCCAAGTCCAAACAATACAGCAACAGCATGGAATGTGGGTGGAACTGATCTTGGTGTGGTATGGGAAATGACTCCAGGAAAGTACGGGATTTTTTTTGGGGATACCTTCGGTAGTGATTTTATACCCAATGCAGGTAGTCCCGGACCAAATGGCGGCAGTTGGCGAAGCAATGTGTTAGCCTTTTCTGAAGATGAAGATTTGACCGACGGATTGCGTTTGAACGGTATGGCCAGTAGCCCTAATGGCAATGCGCGTGAAATAATCTACGGTGGGAAAGACCAATCGGGTAGCGGCGATTGGACGTCTATTCCTACTGCGGCCATTCGAGCAAACGGCATGGACTATGTACATTATTTTAATATCAGATCATGGACAGGGTGGGTTACCAATTATTCGGGAATGTACAAGTCCAAAGATAATGGTCAGACGTGGTCAAAATGCGAAAACGTGGTGTTCGCTTCAACCAGTAATTTCGGACAGGTCGGGTATTTCAAGAAAGATGGCTATGTGTATATGATAGGTACACAAACGGGGCGGGATAGCCCGGCGCGTTTAGCCCGTTTTCGGGAATCGGACATCGAAATACGGGATAATTATGAATACTGGAATGCTACTGCTAACCAATGGTTAAAAGGTGGTGAGCATCAAGCTACTGTCTTGATAGATGATAAGGTCGGCGAACTATCGTTCATCTATAACAATACGCATAAAAAATGGATTATTGCCTATTTCAATGCCGATCGGTACAATATCACCATGCGTACGGCGATGAAGATTACTGGGCCTTGGAGCGACCCTTACGAATTGGCCTCCGGAAAGGATTATGCACAACTCTATGGTTCTTATTTTCATCCATTATCCGTAACTGGTGATAGCCTATATTTCCTGATGTCTATGTGGATGCCTTACAATGTCTTCCTAATGAAAGCCGAACTGGCGGATATGGGTAATTAACGGAGAAGAAATAAAAAAGGAAATAAAATTTGTTTGTTTAAACGATTAAGCTTACTATTGTAATAGAAACTAATTTGAGAGACACCTCTCTATAAAAACCGATAACTATAATTGTATATGAACCTTAACAAAAATTTTCTGATGAAACAAACTATTCTAATTGCTATGGCAATGCTTTTTGTTTGCTTCTTTGCGGCGGCACAAAAACAGGACGGATTCAACGGCCTCCATATGAACATGGGAAATCTCTCCCGTTTGTCTGATGCCAAAACCCGATCCATTAGTCCTGAGAATTTTACTGGAGCGAAAGGTAAGGGTGGGATGGCCGATCCGGTTGCTCAAAAAGGGCAACGCAATGTGGCCAATGCCTCCCATGCTGCCCGCGATCTAGGAAAAGGTTGGAAGGTAAATCCCTTTATTACGATCAATGGTGGTGAAACGTTTACGATCGCCGAGATGGAAGGACCTGGGGCAATTCAACACATTTGGATGACACCAACTGGAAATTGGAGCTATTCTATTATTCGTTTTTATTGGGATGATGAAACAGAGCCTTCTGTTGAAGCGCCTGTGGGCGCTTTCTTCGGGATGGCGTGGAATGAATTTGCACCACTTAACTCCTTGGCTATTACGGTAAATCCGGGCAGTGCGTTTAATTGCTATTGGAAAATGCCATTTCGTAAAAAATGTAAAATCACGGTTGAAAATATCAATTCAGAGCCCATGAACTTGTATTATCAGGTAGACTATACGTTGACAGATATACCCGAAGATGAGGGCTATTTCCATGCACAATACCGTCGGTCAAACCCCAATTCAACATCACTACATACCATTTTGGACGGTGTAAAAGGCAAAGGGCAGTATGTAGGTACCTATATGGCACTCGGTGTCAATAACAACGGTTGGTGGGGAGAAGGCGAGATTAAATTCTTTCTGGACGGAGATAAAGATTTTGCCACTATCGTAGGAACTGGAACGGAAGACTATTTCTGTGGGTCTTATAATTTCGAGAATAAGAAAACTCATCAGTATCAAGAGTATTGTACACCTTATGCGGGTTTGCATCAGGTCATCAGGCCAGATGGCGTTTATCATGCCCAGCAGCGGTTTGGTATGTATCGTTGGCATATTCTGGATCCTGTTCGTTTCGATGGCGATTTAAAAGTGACCATACAAGACTTGGGGTGGCGTTCAGAAGGTAGGTATTTGCCACAGAAATCTGATATTATTACGGTTGCATATTGGTATCAAAGAGAACCCCATGCTCATTTCCCAAAATTACCTTCAAAGAATGAATTAGAAGTAAATTAATCAGTATGCATATGCGTTATAAAACCCTTGTATCTGCTGCTTTAGTAGCCGCCACTTTTCATGCTTGTGGTAATAGAACAAATCAAACAACCCATTCAGCTAATAATAATAACGAGATGGAAGAACATGCTTCAGGATCCTTTGGCTATGATTTATCTTTTCTAAAACAGAAAGATAGTGTCATTGTGCTGAAAAACAAAAGTGGTAAAGGGCAACTCATTGTTTCGCCAAAATACCAAGCTAAGGTGTTTACCAGTACCGCTAATGGCGAATCAGGTACAAGCTTTGGGTGGATCAATTACGAGGCATTCGACAAAACCGATGAACATATGAACGCCTATGGAGGCGAAAACCGCCTATGGCTAGGGCCTGAAGGTGGAAAATTCTCTCTGTATTTTAAACCGGGTGCCAAGATGGAATATGAGAATTGGCATACACCGGCTGCGATTGATGTGGAAGCTTGGCGAGTTGATCAGGCTTCTGAGCAACGGGTAACTTTAAGTAAGGAAACGGAACTGACCAATTATGCTGGTACGGCATTGTCTATCAAGTTAGATAGGCAAATCGAGATTTTAGAAAATGCGGATATACAAGAAGTCTTAGATATCCAATTAACCGATGACGTAAATGCTGTAGGTTTTAAAACAACCAATACCATTCATAACATGGGTCAACACGCTTGGGATCGGTCAACAGGTGCTCCTTGTTTATGGAGCTTAGACATGTTTACCCCTTCTCCCAAGACCACCATTATTATCCCTTATCGGGAAGAAGCTACAGGTAAAGTTGCTACGACCGATTATTTTGGAGAAATACCCCAAGACCGGATAGATTATAAAGATGGCATATTACGATTTAAGGCAGATGGCAAATCTCGTGGGAAATTAGGCGTTCCACCTCAAAGAGTAAAACCAGTTGCAGGTAGCTATGCAGCGGATACCAAAGTGTTAACCATCATTTATTTTGATGTGGATCCAAAGGGGATTTACCTCAATCAAGAGTGGACGCCAGATAAAGATCCGTTTACCGGTGACGCAATGAACGCATACAACGATGGTCCGTTGGAAGATGGCAGCCAGATGGGGCCTTTCTATGAGATGGAAAGCGTTTCTCCTGCGGCATTCTTAAAACCAAAAGAGCAATTAAACCATAAACATTATGTGTTCCATTTTACAGGAAATGAAGAGCAGTTGGATAAAATAGCAAAGAAAGTTTTAGGCGTTTCATTAAAAGAAGCACAATTTAATTAGCTAATGTAACAATTAGCCAATGTAAGAAGGTGCCATTGTTAACTAGAATGAGCCGGAGGCAGGCTTTTTACTTTTTAATTTTTACTTTTTAATTATGAACAAATATCCCAAAATAGGTATAAGACCCATTATTGATGGTCGTTTAGGAGGAATACGGGAATCTCTGGAAGAAACCACTATGCAGATGGCGCAAGATGTAGCTGCGCTATTCCAGTCGGAATTGCGTTATCCAGATGGCTCACCTGTGCAATGTATCATTGCCGACAGCTGTATTGGCGGTGTCAAAGAGGCAGCTAATTGCGCTGAAAAGTTTGAATCAGAAAACGTAGGTGTATCGTTGTCTGTTACTCCCTGTTGGTGTTATGGATCGGAAACGATGGATATGAATCCGTTGATACCCAAAGCCATTTGGGGGTTTAACGGTACGGAGCGGCCTGGCGCTGTTTATTTGGCTGCCACGCTCGCAGCACATAATCAGAAAGGATTACCGGCTTTCGGCATTTATGGCGAAGATGTACAAGATATGGGCGATCGCCGTATCCCCGACGATGTAAGGGAAAAATTATTAGCTTTTGCCCGTTCAGGATTAGCCGTTGCATACATGCGTGGCAAATCTTATTTGGCCATCGGTTCGGTATGTATGGGGATTGTCGGCTCTATTGTGAACGCCGAATTTTTCCAAGAGTACCTCGGTATGCGGAATGAGTATGTTGACTCTACGGAGGTGTTAAGACGGATCCAGCTGAACATCTTTGATCAGGAGGAATATGAACGTGCTTTAGCTTGGACTAAAAAGCATTGCAAGGAGGGCAAAGATTTTAATCAGGCTCACAAAGTGAAGTCGCGCGAGGAAAAAGATAAAGATTGGGAATTTGTGGTGAAGATGACCATCATCATACGCGATTTAATGATTGGTAATCCGAAGTTAAAAGAAATGGGTTATGCAGAAGAAGCACATGGACGGAATGCCTTGGTCTCTGGTTTTCAGGGACAGCGACAATGGACCGATTTTCTCCCCAATGGCGATTTTTCAGAAGCGATATTGAATTCTTCTTTCGATTGGAACGGAAAGCGTGCCCCATATATGGTAGCCACGGAAAATGACTCGCTGAACGGCGTATCGATGTTATTCAATTATTTATTAACCAATAGGGCGCAGATTTTTGCCGATGTACGTACCTATTGGAGCCCTCATGCAGTTGAACGGGTGTCTGGCTGGAAACCCGATGGTTTAGCTGAAAACGGCTTTATCCATCTGATTAATTCTGGTGCAGCCACGTTAGATGGTACGGGTAAACAACGGTACAATGGTGAACCAGTGATGAAGCCCCATTGGGAAATGGATGATAAAGAAGTGGCTGCATGTTTGGATGCTACCACTTGGTACCCGGCCAACTTAGATTATTTCCGTGGAGGAGGATATTCATCGCAATTTTTTACCGATGGCGGAATGCCCGTTACCATGTCACGCTTAAATTTAGTAAAAGGCATTGGGCCGGTTTTGCAATTGGCAGAAGGGTGGACGGTATCCATACCTGAACATGTAAATCAACGATTAGACGAGCGGACAGACCGTACGTGGCCTACTACTTGGTTTGTACCACGTACAACCGGTGAAGGTGTGTTTCAAAATGTATATAGTGTGATGGCCGCATGGGGTTCTAACCATGGAGCAATTAGTTACGGACATATAGGAGCAGATTTAATTACATTGGCGGCCATGTTGCGCATTCCGGTATGTATGCATAATGTCGATCCGGCAAAAATCTTTAGACCTTCTGCTTGGAATGCATTCGGCATGCATGCTGAAGGTGCTGACTATCGGGCTTGTTCAAGTTACGGACCACTTTATAAATAATTAAATGATGAAGGAAAACAACAAGGGATCACTCTTCCGTACAGAAAATGGTCAATATTACCTCGTTCCATTTATTTTTATTTGCAGTCTCTTCTTATTATGGGGGTTTGCACATGGGCTTTTAGATGTATTGGATAAGCATTTCCAAGATACCTTACACGTTTCAAAGGCCCAATCCGGATTTGTACAGTTTTCGCTATACATTGGTTATTTGGCCATGGCGGTACCTGCAGGCTTATTCATGAAGCGATATGGTTATCAAAAAGGGATTATTTTGGGATTGTGTTTATTTGCTATTGGGGCCTTTCTGTTCTATCCAGCAGCGAAGTTCGCAGCATTCATACCTTTCTTGTTAGCCTTGTTCGTGATTGCCTGTGGATTGGCTTGTTTAGAGACGGCTGCCAATCCTTATTCTACGGTATTGGGGTCGCAACAAGAAGAGTTTGCAGCACGGAGAATCAATATATCACAATCATTCAATGGTCTGGGTTGGATTTTAGGCCCTCTGATGGGAGGTCTGTTTATTTTTGGAGCAGAACAAAAAGATGGGGTTGAAAAATTCGACTCGTTGGTTGCGCCTTACATGGGGGTAGGATGCATTGTGGTGGTAGTGGCTATTATCTTTATGTTGATTAAACTACCTGATATTGAAGAAAGGAGTGAAGAAGAATCGGAAGAGAACCCTAAGATGAGCCGTTTATTGAAGCATCCAGCCTTTATAGCCGCGGTTATTGCGCAGTTTCTTTATGTGGCTGCACAAACGGGTGTGAATTCCTTTTTTATTAATTATGTGACTGAGGAAATACCCAATGTAACCGGGCCGGTAGCAAATATCATGCAGCACTTGGGATATTTTGGCGAAGTATTCATGCCCAAAAATTCGGAACAAGCAGCTTCCTTGATTCTAGCCATAGGCGGTATGGGGATGTTCTTTATAGGGCGGATTTCTGGTGCATATTTAATGAAGTTCTTTAAACCGAAAAGGCTGCTGGCCGTTTATGCAGTGGTCAATACCGTGTTGATGATCTTGGTACAACTGGCGCTAGGTTGGGGCTCAGTAATTGCATTGTTTAGCTGCTATTTCTTTATGTCAGTTATGTTCCCCACCATATTCGCGTTGGGTATCCATGGCTTAGGGTCATTAACGAAAAAGGCATCTTCTTTTTTGGTGATGGCCGTAGCAGGAGGTGCTTTTTGTCCTCCTTTTATGGGTGTCATTGCTGATCATTCGAGTATGTCTGTCGCCTTTTTTGTACCGATGTTATGCTTTGCCTTCATCGCGTGGTACGCCATCTGGGGAGTTGGTAAAGTAGAGCACGATAATAAAATCATTTTACATCACCATTAATTGAGTTGCGTGTTGTGCGTTACGCGTAGGCGATTCGTACTCACAACTTGCAACTCACAACTCGCAACTCAAAAATATATAAATGAAACAAAATTATTGCATAGGAGTAGATTTCGGAACAGATTCTGTGCGTTCGATCATCGTCGACGCACATACCGGTGAGGAGGTGGCTTCTGCTGTTTATTTCTATCCACGTTGGCGAGACGGATTGTATTGTGATCCAGGGAAGAATCAATTCAGACAACATCCGTTGGACTATGTCGAAGGGCTGGAGCAAACGATCAAAAAGTGTCTGGTACAAGGAGGGAGTGTGGTGAAAGCAAATATTCGGGCAATTTCTATAGATACAACAGGCTCTACTCCAGTAGCCGTCAACGAGTCGGGTACACCACTGGCTTTACTACCTGTATTTACTGATAACCCGAATGCGATGTTCGTGCTCTGGAAAGATCACACAGCCGTTAAAGAGGCGGAAGAGATCAATGCGCACGCAGCTACTTTTGGTGAAAATTATTTAAAATATGTAGGAGGTATCTATTCATCTGAATGGTATTGGGCAAAGGCGCTGCATATCTTGAGGGCAGATGAAAAAGTGTACCACGCAACGTATAGTTGGGTAGAACATGGAGATTGGATTCCCTTTTTGCTTACTGGTGGGCAACAGGTGGAAACGATGAAACGAGGTATCTGTACGGCAGGGCATAAAGGTTTATGGGCAGCTGATTTCGGAGGCCTACCTCCACGATCTTTCTTTACTTCATTAGATGAGCGCTTGGGAAAATTGGTAGACAGTTATTCCAATCAGGTTTATACTGCCGACCAAGCAGCGGGTCAAATGAGCAGGGAGTGGACTCAACGTCTGGGGCTACCTACAGACGTGCTTGTTGGTATAGGTGCCATGGATGCCCATATGGGTGCTGTTGGCGGACAGATTGAACCCTACCACCTCAGTAAAGTAATGGGAACATCTACTTGCGATATGCTGGTAGTACCAAAAGAAGAATTTGGGAATAAACTTGTTCGGGGAATTTGCGGACAAGTAGATGGATCTATTATTCCAGGAATGATTGGCTTGGAGGCCGGACAATCGGCCTTTGGCGATGTGTATGCTTGGTTCAAACAGTTATTGTGTTGGCCATTGCAGCATATGCTAGCACAATCAGAAAGGATTGATGTTGATACAGCTAAAGTGCTTATTACAGACATTAATGAACAACTACTGCATGAATTGAGCAAACAGGCCGCCGTTTTACCTTTGACGGAGCACCATGAGTTAGCTATTGATTGGCTAAATGGAAGGCGTACACCAGATGCTAATCAGGCGTTAACGGGTTTAATTGGTGGACTAAACTTAGGGAGCCACGCCCCTGCTATTTTTCGTGCTTTGGTAGAATCGACTTGCTTTGGTGCCCGCAAGATTGTGGAACGTTTTCGAGAAGAACAAATACCCGTAAAAGGTTTGATTGGTGTAGGTGGTATCGCCCAAAAGTCGCCTTTCGTCATGCAAATGCTCGCAGATGTGTTGCAGATGCCTCTGAAGATTCACAAATCAGAGCAAACTTGCGCCTTAGGGGCAGCCATGTTTGCGGCGGTGGTAGGAGGAATCTATCCAACAGTAGAAGTCGCGATGGAGGCGATGGGAAGAGGGTTTGAAAAAACCTATATACCTAATGAACGTGTGGTGGCCATATATGATAAACGCTTCCGCCAATATGAAAGTTTAGGAAATTATCTCGACGCTAGTTCGTCGAGATTGGATTGAATTTTTTTTACCGATCATGCTTAATCGTTTAATTTGCGTCCAAAGATATTAAATGAATTAAGAAGAATAATTAACTGGATTATAAAACTACGTGAAAAGGGAAATCAGACAACGTATACTCAGCAGGTGAGGTTACTGAGATGAAGAGATGAGCGCTGGGTAAGTATGGATTCTACTAAAAGCAAACATTAAATCTCGATGGAAAACAACCATAACAGAAGAAAGTTCTTACGAAACTTAGCCTTAGGGAGCATTGCCGCAGGAACGGTGCCGCAACATCTTTTTGCTGAATCCAAAGCGAATGCATATGTACCAAACGAGCAGTTAAAAAATCGGTCAAATACCGGTCGATCTTTTAATACAAGCTATCAAAATGAATACCTCAATAGAGTTGCCTTTCCGATTGGTGGGATTGGAGCCGGGATGTTCTGTTTGGAAGGTGTCGGTACACTCTCGCACATGTCTATTCGAAATAAACCGCAGCTTTTCCATGAACCGTCGGTTTTCGCAGCAATCGCTGTGAAGGGTGTGAAGAATGGAACCAAAGTGCTTGAAGGTCCGGTTCCCGAATGGAAACTGTTCGGCCAGCGCGGTACGGGCAATGGAGCTGCGGGGTCTACCTATGGTTTACCTCGGTTTAATGCAGCTACGTTCGAAGCCAAGTTTCCCTTTTGTAAGATTCATCTAAAGGACGAAGAAATACCGTTAAAGGTGGAGATAAGCGGATGGAGTCCATTCATTCCCAATAATGAAGACGATTCCAGCCTTCCAGTAGGCGCCATTGAATATCATTTCCATAATACACAAGATCAAACCGTAGAAGCGGTTTTCTCTTATAACGCCAAGAATTTTGTTGGAGTAAACAATCAGTCTTCCATTAAGCCTATTCAGCATGGCTTTGTACTAACACAACCTAAATCTACTGAAAGGCCAGAAGAACAGGCCGAATTGGCCATTTTTACTGATCAGGCTAACACCATCGTCGATCATTGTTGGTTCCAAGGCGGTTGGTGGGATCCCTTGACAATTGCATGGAATACCGTGAGTGCCGGCAAGACAAGAGATACGGCACCTGTAGAAAAAGGCGCGCCCGGGGCATCGCTTTTTGTTCCACTTTCATTAGGCGCAGGAGAAAAGAAAACCATCCGCCTTTACTTCTCCTGGTATGTTCCTTTTACGAAATTGCACATAGGCGATATCGCTTCGCCGAGAGAGGCTTTGCCTCTTTGTGACACGACAGAACCCTATACATCAGATAAAAATAGTACCGCTTATTTTTATCGCCCATGGTATAGCAGCAAGTTTGATGGTATTATAGCAGTGAGCCAATATTGGCGTGAGCAATATGATAAACTTCAACAGCAATCTGCCTCATTCCGGGATGCTTTGTTTGCTAGCACGTTTCCTGCAGAAGTGATGGAAGCAGTGACGGCAAACTTGAGCATTTTAAAATCGCCTACGGTGATGCGTCAACATGATGGTAAAATGTGGAATTGGGAAGGCTGTGGTGATGATGATGGCTGTTGTCATGGGTCTTGCACCCATGTGTGGAATTATGCACAAGCCATTCCACATTTATTCCCACGGTTGGAGAGAGGCCTACGGCATACCGAGTTTTGTGAAAACCAAAATGCAGAAGGACATCAAAACTTTCGAGCAAATGCACCGATCAGTCCAACAAAACATGATTTTCATGCAGCAGCAGACGGACAGTTAGGAGGCATCATGAAAGTGTACCGGGATTGGCGTATCAGTGGCGATGACGGCTGGTTACAAGATATTTTTCCGCTGGTAAAGCGAAGTATGGATTACTGCATCAAAACGTGGGATCCGGACGGGAAGGGAGTTATTGAGGAACCTCATCATAATACGTATGATATTGAATTTTGGGGACCTGATGGCATGTGCACCAGTTTTTATTTGGGCGCACTTTTAGCCATACAGGAAATGGGTAGGCACCTCAAAGAAAATATAAGCGCCTATAAGAAGCTTTATCAAAAGGGACGGGCCTATATGGAGCATCAGCTGTACGATGGTGAATATTTTATTCAGGAAATTAAATACCAAGGGTTTCATGCTCCTAATCCGGCAACAGCACAATCTTTCGGTGGCAATTATTCGGCTGAAGCACGTGCTTTATTGGAGAAGGAGGGGCCGAAATATCAATACGGTAAAGGATGCTTATCAGACGGGATTTTGGGAGCTTGGATAGCTACGATGTGTGGGCTCCCAGATCCGGTAGATAGACAACAGATAAAAAGCCATTTACAGGCAGTACACCGATATAATCTCAAAAAGGATCTTTCCGATCATCCCAATCCGCAGCGGCCATCTTATGCAGCAGGTAAAGAGGGTGGTTTATTACTCTGTTCTTGGCCCAAGGGAGGGAAGCTATCTCTACCCTTCGTTTATAGCGATGAAGTGTGGACAGGTATTGAATATCAGGTTGCCTCGCATTTACTCCTGATGGGAGCTGTGGATGAAGGATTAGAGGTGGTACGCTATTGTCGGGATCGGTATGATGGACGTGTGCGTAATCCCTTCAATGAGTACGAATGTGGGAGCTGGTACGGTCGGGCATTATCGAGCTATGGTTTGATTCAAGGCTTGACAGGCCTCCGCTATGATGCCGTAGATAAAACCCTTTACATCGACTCCAAGATGGGCGATTTTAAATCGTTTATTTCGACAGCACATGGTTTTGGAATTGTGCATTTTACGCAAAATCAACCGCGTTTGGAAGTGGTACATGGAGAGATACCCGTAACTCAAGTAAAGGTATCAGGTAAATCAGTGCAGTTAAAAAAAGTATAATACAAATTGATATGCTTATTCATTTAATTGGTGGATTTTTAGGAGGTGGTAAGACCACCGCTATCCAGCAGGCATGTAAGATACTAAGCAATCAAGGGCAACGTATCGGGGTCATTACCAATGATCAGGGTACCCAATTGGTTGATACAAATTTTTTAAAGGAGGCAACCATTCCTACCGAAGAGGTTGTGGGCAGTTGCTTCTGTTGTAATTTTCCAGCCTTTGAAAACCACATCATGCAAATGGATGAGCGTAATAAGCCGGGGATTTTATTTGCCGAATCTGTTGGCTCATGTACCGATCTGATCGCTACGATTATACGCCCTTTACAACGGTTTCATCCAGCTAAAGAGGTGGTGCTATCCGTTTTTGCCGATGCCGAGGTTTTTCCGGTTTTGGTAGCCGGGTCTAGCCTTTTTAAAGACAGCGTGAATTACATTTATAAGAAGCAATTAGAAGAGGCTGATTTGTTGGTATTGAGCAAATGTGATCGACTTTCTACTCCGCAACGTCAAAAGT
>Ga0180219_1000798_pt1 | contig 22953 bp, 18 predicted proteins | sample eDN3rd30CBELigMG_FD_151338 | JGI IMG/M metagenome (GOLD analysis project Ga0180219, IMG submission 151338) | Enriched Miracle-Growth compost microbial communities from Emeryville, California, USA - eDNA 3rd pass 30_C BE-Lig MG (version 2)... ...
AATCGTGCTTTCGCCCTACCCCCATTTCTGGATTTAACACCAAAACATTTTGATAAATGCGGATGCACAAAAAATGGAGCGTGCAAGCTTCAATGTGGTTTGTGACTGGAGTGCCTGAGCTCCATTTAGGCTGGTAATGGCGCATTGCCACGCATAATCTTTCGTCATCACAACACGGAAGATCGCTATGGATAGAAGCTCGCCAGATGGACCCCTTATGCCGTTGGGGCGGTACTTCAGTGAAAACCTCAGCGCCGTGCTGGCGGTTGCTGGCAAGGAGCGTGAGAACCGCTCGGTAGGCTCGCCAGGGCCGATGACCGCAACCCAGATTCACCGGAAAACGGGCGTCGCCCGCAGCACGCTACGGGCACTGAAGTCACAGCGCGGCGAAAGTGCCGCCAATCCGGACCTCGACACGCTCGATCGCCTCGCCGCTGCATTGGGTGTTCCTCCTGCTTTCCTGCTCATGCGGCCGCAGGACTGGTTCGCGTTGGGCCAAGCACTGGGCGCCAGCGGTGACTATCTGGCCGCCGCCATGAAACTACATAGCGCCGGCCAACTGGATAATGGAAGCCCGGTCGAGAAGGTGTTGCGCGAATGCAAGGTTCACCCCGATGCCCGGCCGATGGGTGTTGGTTCATCTCCAGAGGTTACACGTGCCAATGCAAGGGATGAATGGCGCCGGCGTAGCTGCCTCAAGTTCGGTGCCCTGATGCTTCGTCCAGGTCGTGCCCACCAATCTCGTGTTGCACTCGCCGCGATAGCAGGTGCGTTGGTGAGCGCCAGCACGCCGAACGATCCGAACATCGACGACTAAAACGTCGAGTAATCAATAGGAATCGCAGTATGGCAATCATTCACGACGCCGACTTAGCGGACGTGCTATTGAGCGCAAGCTCAGACGATATCAGGCTGCTGATCGACGTCATCACGGACAACGGCAACGGACGGATCTCCTTGTCCTCCTCGGTGTGCCGCCAACTGAGCGCGGCGAAGGAGGGTGTGGTCGGCGAGTTCGAGCGCGGCATGGTCGCCGAAGAACTCACGCGCTTTGGAGGTAACTCGTTGATGAACCTGTTCCGGGGCGGCAGCGGCGTGCCTTACAAGGAACTGCTGAGCGATGTTGCCTCTCACGTGGGTGTCTCGAAGGAAAGTACGGGCGACTGCGCACGCATGGAAATGGCCATCATTACCAAGGTGTTCGAACAGTCGATGGGCCGCATGAGCGAGGAAGACAAGGCGACCTTTTTCGAATCACTGGGGGCAAGCTACAGATCGGGCATGGGGCCGGTTGCGCTGGCAGCACTGATAGCCAGCCTGAGCGCTTCCGGTATGACCTCCTATGGACTGGCCGCAATGGTGGCCAGCGCAACGATGAGCAGCCTGGTCGGCCGGGGTGTCGCGCTTGCTGGGGGAGCAACCTTGGGCAGGGGACTGTCGGTGCTCGCAGGGCCCGTTGGCTGGGCGATCGCCGGCATCTGGACGGCCTTCGACCTGGCCAGCCCTGCTTACCGGGTGACGCTGCCGTGCGTTATCCAGATCGGTCACATGCGCCAGAAAATGCTGCTCAAGCCCGAATGCCCCGGCTGCCGCGCATCGGTCAGCCCTGGCAGCAACTTCTGTGGCAATTGCGGTACGCGGCTGGTCGATCGCTGACCGCATTCCCTTCACGAGTAAACACTGACCTGAGGAGCTTCTCATGAACCCTACGATCTCCCCGTTGGAGTTCCTGCTGACCAACGTTATCTGTTTCGCCGCTGGTGCTGTCGTGGTTGTCACGCTGCAGATGGCGGGCAAAGCGGCCTATGCCGCAGGGAAACGCAGCTCAAATGCTCATGCGTGATGTACCGATGATGTGTGCCAGGTGAGCAGAGAAAACGATAAAGGATTAGCTATGTACGGTAATGAGTATGCGAGCCGACCGGTTGCGCTGACCTATAGAGTGGGGCTGATCAGTCGGGACGTTTACCAGCAGGACAAGGAATCGCTGTAGTGACCATCAACGATACCAGCAGTACCCGCCAGCTTCTGGAGCGTGTCAGCAACGATGATCTGGAGCCTCTGGTGGAATACATCCTCAAGGCCCGAACCGAGTCCTTGTCGAAGCAAGTGGACTTCAAGCGCTGGCACCCGGAACACCGCCGTTATGCCAGTACGATCCTTGATGAGCTGCGTTTGTTCGGCGGCAACAGTTTCGCCAACCTGTGGCGCCAGAGCGGGCCTTCCTACACCGAGGTGGTGCGAGATGTTGCCGGTAAGCTCAAGGTCAAGGGTGTTGGCTCGATGGAGCTCATCGAGCTGGAGGAGGCGATGGTGCAGTCGATCCTACGTCAGGCGTTGGAGAAGTCGTCGGGTGAGGATCGTCGCGAGCTGGAAGAGATTCTGCGCGAGGCGGGGCTCGACAAGACCAAGATGACGGCTCTGCTGAATGGTTCGGCACTGAGTGGGCTGGTGGTGCCGGCCGTAGCACGGATGATCCTCTATCGCACTTCGACGGTGATCGTGAATTCGATGGCCCAGCAGTTGCTTGGGCACGGGCTGCGCAGTGCGGTGGCCGCTGGGGGAGCCTTTGCCGGCGGTCGTGCCGTCGCCGCGCTGGCCGGGCCGGTCGGCTGGGTCATAGCCGGTGTCTGGACCGCCGTGGATCTGGCTGGGCCTGCCTACCGGGTCACCATTCCTTGCGTATTGCATATCGCCATGCTGCGTCTCAAGGCTCGTGCCGAGGCAGCGACCGATTTCATGAATGGAGCTTTCGATGGCTGAGCTAAATGTGATCTTCGATGTTCCGGAGGCGATTGCCGAGGGGCTGAAAAACGGTGTTTACGAACGTATCGGTGGCGTCATCCGCAGGGTAGGTGACAAGCAGATCGTGATGTGGTTGCAGGAAGGTGTTCTGCTTGAACGCGATACGGCCGAGCAACTGCTCAAACAGGGGGCCGAGCAGGTCCAGTTGCTGCGCCAGCAGGCTGAGCAGCTGCAGCTGCTCGGTGTACAGCAGCAGATGATCATGGGGCTACAGGTGGCCAATCTGGCCGTTAGTGTCGCTGGCTTTGCGCTAACGCTTTACAAGTTACAGGGTATCGAGAACAAGCTTAAACACATGGATGGCAAGCTCGATGACATCCGGCAGGGTGTGGAGTGGCTGGATGCCAGACAGATGATTGGCCGACTGGCCCCTCTGCATGCCTCCCTGCAGCATCTACGCGAAGCCGGGCTGTATCGCAACACCACACTGATGCATCAGCAGCTGGGTATTGCCAGCAGCCAGCTCGCAGAGAGCCACAGTTATTTTGGCGGGCTGCTGCAGCATGTGGGTGAGCGTGCGCTTGAGTATCTACAGCCTGGTGAGTTTGGGGCCGCTTACCGTGGGTGGGTGATGTCGGCTCAGGGGCGGGTACAGGTGCTGGCTCGGCTAGGTGAAATGGATGTGGCTGCGCAGCTCGCCAATGACTTCAAGGAGCGTCACGCCGGGTTCGGTCGGCAGCTGCAGCAGAGCCTGAGCAATCCAGCGCTGCGCCTCAGGGCGGGTCGGCAGGGCGAGACCAATCATGCTCGTCTGCTGAATATCGCTGAGCAGGCTGTCGGTGCGCACGAGATCATCCGCGGTAACGTAATGCAGTTGGAGTTCATGCGCGATGAGCAACTGGATCTACCGGTTCTCAATAGCCCGGCAGGATATCAAGGGTTGGCGTTCTGCCGAGTGGGCTGATTGGCTGGCGATGGTAATGCCCCAATTGGCAGATTACCCGTAGCAGCCTGCCGTACAAGAGCAGCGGATACTGCTCCACCTCATTTATCCGCACTCGGTGCAAACCCAGAAATTGTCGGTCAATGTCCCTTTCTGACGCTGGTCTGCTACCCCCCCCTCGTATATGCAGTGCGGTCTTCATGGCCAGCGCTGCACTTCCTTCAGGACAGTTGCCCGCGCTGCTGGCGCGAGGCTGTACAGAGTCATCGGACATGGATCTCCAAGGTCATCTGCTTTACATCGACATCACCCAGATTTGTGGAATCGGCTGTGCCTTCTGTATGTACGCCGACAAGCACAAGGCGGGCATCAGCATGGAGCTATCAACGTTGGCGCGGGAAAACCTCGCCCGGTTGATCAATGCCCCAGAGGTCAAGCGCATCTCCGTCAGTGGCGAAGGCGAGCCGCTCAACAACGCCAAAGTGTTCCACGAGATCCTCGGATTGTCCGAAGGTGGCAAGTGCTTCGAATTCATCACTAGTGGGTTCTACCCACATGACAAGATGGCGGACTTCTATGACGCCACCAATCGCATCGTCTCGGGCAATGGCGACACCTGCAACATCCGCCTGAGCGCCGACAGCCACCATATCGAGAAGGTCAAATGGCGGGCTCATGGTTTTAGTCTGGACTATCTGCGGCGCCGGAGACCGTCGGGACTGAGCTTCTCGTTCCGCTCGATCGACACCGATCGCGACTTCACTCGCGAGTATCTGAAGTCCGAGCTGGCTTGCTGGGGAGTAGAGGCAACCATCGAGCCGCGGAGTGTTCTGGAAGACGTCTTGGTTGCGGGTGGTGAGTGCTTCGGCATCGACTACAAGAACCTGGTGCACCCCGCTCCTGGAACCGCCCCGGGTTATCTAGACATGCAGGGGTACATCGAGGCGATCGAGTCCAAAGTCAACAAACGCTTCACTTTCGGCAGTCTGAACAAGCCGCCGCAGGCTAACGGTTTGGATGTCACGGTGAAGCCTAGTGGTGACTTGTACTTGTACGGTATCGAGAACCAGCGCCTAGGCAACATCCACTTTGATCGGGTCGACTGGCAACGGCTGGTCGCCCACGTGCGGGAGACACCGTTGACCCGAGCACTCTATACGCAACCCTTGACCGAGTTGCTGGCGCGCCTGGAGAGCACCGACCTGCTGCGTTCGATCATTGCCAAGGCGAACAACCCCTACTGGCTGGTGAAGGAGCTGGCAGGTCATGCCGGGTTGCTCGAACAATGGGAGGTTGCATGATCGACTCACACAGCCACACCTCTTATTCGAAGCATGCAACCGGCACCGTCGATGAATTGGTTCGCGCCTCAATCGCTGCCGGCGTGACCATCCTAACCATCACCGACCACGCGCCATTCCCCGTGGATACGGACAATCGTCTGCTCGCGTCCGAACTTGATCGCTATTTCGCCGACATCGAGCGGGCACGGAAGATCTACCAGGGGCAGATCACCATCCTGTGCGGCCTGGAGCTCGACTACATGCCTGGCACCGATGCCTTCAATCGCGAGCTGCTTACTCGTTACCCGATGGACTTCGTAATCGGCTCGATTCATTACGTGGAAATTCCAGACGAAACCATGGTGAAGGTATGGGAGCTGCCGCGCCTGGCCGGGCAGGCGTTCCTGGACCGCTACTTCGCCAACCTCGAAGGGCTGTTGGACAGTGGGCTGTTCGATGCCGTAGGGCACGCCGACACTCTGCTGCGTGGCGTACCGGAAGACATCTTCCTGCGCCGTTTCGAGCCTTTGCTGGCACCGCTCGCCCGAAGCGGTATTGCCTTCGAGCTCAATGCCTCAGGCCTTCGAAAGTCGAGCCTGGATCCTGCAACGGGGAGGGAGGTTCAGGGCTTGTGGTCTTATCCGTCTCGGGAATTGGTGGCGCAGCTCATCGCACACGAAGTGCCCTTCACTGTTGGGTCCGATACCCATGACCCGAGTGACGCCGGCTCTGGCATTGCCGAGCTGCTCACGGCCCTGCGGCCTTTGGGGCTGAAACGCATTAGTTACTACGAGAGGCGCCGACGAATCGATGTTGCCCTCGACAGCCTGCCGTTGCTGGGCACACCAGCAACTTTGACAGAAGGACTTGAACGGCCTTGAACATGATGACCCCCGGAAAATCACTGCTTTGGTCCGAGGTGCTTAAGAGGCCGGTTGATGTCCAATTGGCAATGTTTCGTCAGGCTTCCGCTCAGCCCTATGCTGATGATGTGAAAACTGGTTTCCGCGCGTTCGCCGCCGACCTGTTTTCACGCGAACTGGTCAGCATGACCGAGTATGTTTCGATTTTCGGCGGCACTGCCCTGAACTGCCTTACACCTGCCGAGTCGGGGTTGTTTCGAGACATGGCCACGGGCAACGATGCCACGGTACTGGCCGGGATCTACAGCCGTGCAAAATACGGCAGTGTGGGTGACATCCGGTATCTCGCACGACAACTGATCGACTACCTCTGCCGCGAGCTGGATAGGCCAGACTCGCAATGGTCATACCTGTTTCGGAACGCTAAGGCGTGTGGTGACAACGTGGTGATGATGACCACCGGTTGGCGTAACGTGCCTTCCACGGCGAACGTGCTCTATGAGATCGTGGTAGAGGAAATAAACGTCAAACTAGCGCATATGGCGTTGCCTACCATCATCAACGTCAAGCTGCCCAGGATTGCGCCACCTTGTGAGGACTACGCCAGCCTCAGCACCGAGGAGCGCGAGCGGGTCAATCTGGTTCAGGATCACGTCATTCCGGCTGAAAATTTCTATCGTTGGAGCGGTGTGCATGTGATCTTCGGCGACGATGTGCTGGTTACCGGATCTACTGCCGACAAAGTGCTTTATGAATCCATGCGTAACGGTGCAAAGTCGTTCCGCGCAATCTATCCGGTGGCGATCGATCCCCGAGTGGCCTTGGGCGATGCCTCGGTCGAGGATCGGCTGAATAGTGTGGTGGTCGAGCAACGACTGGACGATACCGTTGCGGAGTTGCTGTCTGCGCGGGACTACCAACCTATCTTGCGCACCTTGCGCCTGTTGTTCGGGGAGGGCAACCGAGAGTCACTCGCCGCTTTCCTACCGAAGGTGCCTGCGCCGACCTGGCTGCGCCTGTACAAGTCTGCCTTGGGTAATGAGTTTCTAGGCCAGGCGCAATGTGTTCCTTCCTTGGTGTTGCTCAGGGAATACCTGACAAAAGCTGGGATGCTGAGTACCGATGGCAGGTCAATTCACCAGTGAACAGCTGCCTTCATGGTTCCGTGCGATATGTGAGCTATTGGGAGAATGCTCCTGGGCAGGTCATGCCGGCCTATGTCGCGCTGGCATTGGTCTCGATGCGTAGAACCCTGGGTGAGCGCTTTCTGTTGCTTACACCGCGGACGGTCTTGGACCTGATCGACCCACGAGTCCTTGGTAAAACATGGGGCTTTGAACCATTGCCATTCACTCTGGCAGAGGGAATTGAGGCCATCGTTGCCAAGAGCGACTTCATCCGCATGGCCTTCGTCCATCGACATGGCGGCGCGTGGGTGGATGCGGACACGCTGTTCTTGCGCGACCCAACCAGCGCGCTGTTTCCCGCAGGCCTCAGTCATAAGCTGCATTGGCATAGTGAATGTATTTTTGCTTCCCAGCCGGGTAACCCCTTGCTTGCACGGGCGTTGGCTACAGGTCTGGACGGAGGTGCCCATGCCTGGGGTAATCCCGGCCGTATCAAGGACATCGTGGCGCAGGCAGATGACGAACTGGTGCTTATTGCTGGAGATGTCATCGACCCCGGCTACCGTCCACGGTACAACTTCGCTAGCTGCGAGGTGATGCGTCGTCAGGATGTGAGTGTCGCTGACTTCCTACTGACAGATGCAACCATGCTCAAGCTCTACAACACCTACTTCCGGCGTACGGCCAAGCGCATGGAGTCTGTTGCAGAGTTTCTTGCTGGCGGCACCTTGCTAGCCAAGTTGTTCCTGCACATCGAGGCCGACCTTGGTTATTGGCTGGGGGAGAGCGAGCGGCTGATGGAGGCCGTTTCTTGATCTGGGCATGCCAGTGTTACGGCGCTTGCGCGTAGATGAAGTCGGCACTCACGGACCTCGCTCAGGTTTAGCTGCCGAGAAATCACCTCATGGACGGTCGGTGTGCAACGGTGAGGCGAACCATGGGCAACGTACAACCATGCGGCTACGCGCGCTGGTAACTGGTCGAACTCGAGCTCAACTCGCACTAGGTCGAATACTTCTGTTGTCCGTCCGCTCGGGGTCCAGGCGAGCGGAGCGGTGCGATAGTCAGGCTGCGCCACCACTAAAGGGGAGTCGAGCTCCAAATTTATGGTTCCAGGGTGACAGTCGGCGACTTCGGGGAAGCCCTGGCTGATCAGCGGCAGTTGGCGAGCGAGAGTTCCCTTCGCAACACCTAGACCAGGCACTATCCGCGCTTTGAGCGAAAGGTAGTGGTCAGGTTCTGGCGCAGTGGCCAACAGCTCGTGGAGATTGTCGAGCAGAGCCTTGAGCGAGAATGCATTCATGTCCTTTTTCCCTGTGCGACGATATTGTCCAGGGTCTTGCCGGCTATAGATCACACGGGTCAACGAAGAGGATGGAGGCAGCCACGGGTTGGCTTGTCCATCCATGGCTGGGTAGATTGCCACCAGCCTTGTTTCCAGGCCGACCGCCATGTGTACGATTGCTGTATCGACACTGACCACGGCTTGCGCACAACGGATGTACCCAGCGACGTCCTTGGGCGATAACAGTCCATGGACGACGCGGACGTTTCTTCGCGCCACGGTGATTTCCATGTGCTGCGCGTCCTCCAGTGTCGCGGGGCTGCACAGGATACCGACAGACCGGGCAGGGTAAGCATCGGCGATAGCACGCAGCAAGCTCACTGATCGATCGAAGGTCAAGCACTTGTCTGGCCGGCTGGCGTAGGGGTTGAACAGGATGTACGGGATTTGGGAAGAGGGTGGCAGCGCGTCGGGAAGGGGGACGATGTACTTCTTCTCGACCCGGCCTGCACCTAGGTCCATGAGCACGCGTCGGTAGCGCTCAGCCACGTCCAGCCCGGCTGTCGCTGCACCGAACTTGCGATTGACGCAGCGTAAACGGTCGTCGAGGGAATACACCCGAACTGGGCGCAGCAGTCGTAGGAACAGGATTTCCGCAGGTTGAATCCTCCCGACCAGATGGACCACCACATCGACTCGCCCAAGCTGCGGTGCCAGTCGGCGGAGTTCGCGGACTCCGGGATTGGCTTTGGTGATCACGACCTGATCCACAGCAAAATCCAGCGTGTGCATCTGGGCAAGCTCTGCGACCGTCAACACGGTCACCCAGGCATTGAGCTTGCGCACCTCGCGAAAGAAGAAAGACGAAACGATCGAGTCGCCCAGCTTGGCATCCCATCGAGGGACAAGTATGTGCAGGATTCCTTCCGTGGCTCTGGGAGAAAGCGACCTGTCAGCCAATAAGCGAAACGCCGCTCGTGCGCATGCTTTGCGCGCATCCCGCAGGAATGGCATGTTGCTCAAACGCTCGATTTTCGGTGAGGCCTGGGGCAAGTAGCGCAACTTACCGGGCTCTCAATGTAGTAGCCATGCAGGCGGTTGCTGATTTTCGGCCAGGTTGCCCTGCCCTGGCTTTCTGCTTCAAATCCAACGTTTGCACTCCATGGCGGACTCCTTGACGCGGCATAGCTTGCTGCCAGCCTGTTGCGAGCATGCCAGTGGGGTGGGCAAACTGCCAGTAGTGAAGGCCGCGTGTTGGCTAATCGTGCGCCTTCGGCGGCGCCCTCCGCTGCATTGACGTACTTGCCTGCTACCGAGGAGCTGGATGAGCTTCACCAGAAGCCGACGCTGTGGCTCTGCTCAGCCGACGGCGTACAACGACCCCACAGGGTCGATGGTTTACTATTCGAGACGCGAATCGCAGCACAATTTACTCCTGTCTGGTACCGGCCAGGGGCATGAGTGGGGAGTACAGGGACAGTGTTGAAGAGGCAGCGCGCATTGACTTGCTGGGTGGGCGGGAACGATCTCAAAGCTGTTAACGACAGCGAGGTCGGGCCGATTTTGTCGACCCTGCGGGCTGCGTCCTTTGATCGTGTCGAACTGCTTTGTTCTTACCCTGTCGAGCGGGTTGAGCCCTATCTGGCATGGTTGCGCGAGCGTGTCGATATACCGGTCGAGGCTCATTACGAATCTCTGAGCTCCCCAGTCCACTTCGGGGAAATCTATCAGGCCGCCAACAAGCATCTGGAGCGCTTGTCCGCTTCCCGTGCCGATCTTTCGATTCTGCTCAGCCCTGGCACGCCTGCCATGCAGGCCGTGTGGATTCTTCTCGGCAAGACACGCTATCCGGCCACTTTCTACCAATCCTCCCTCGAGCAGGGCGTACAGCAGGTTGAGGTACCATTCGAGATAGCCGCCGAGTACGTGCCCGCCGCCAATGGCATCACCAGCGACAAGCTACTGGAGCTGGCAGGACAGGACGTTCCCGTCAACGCAGCCTTCGACAGCATTGTCACGCAGAGCGAGCGTATGTTGACGCTTAAGGCTCAAGCGCAGGTCCTGGCACAGAAACAAGTACCGGTGCTGATCTACGGTGAAACCGGTACTGGAAAGGAGCTATTTGCCAGGGCTATCCACAACGCCGGTCCACGTTCTGCTGGCCCCTTCATTGCGGTCAACTGCGGGGCGATTGCGCCTGAACTCATCGACTCCACTCTGTTTGGCCATAGAAAAGGTGCTTTCACCGGTGCCGTGGAGAATCGAGATGGGGTGTTCCAGCAAGCGCATGGCGGCACGCTGTTTCTGGATGAATTTGGTGAGCTGAAGCCGGACGTGCAGGTTCGCCTATTGCGAGTCCTCCAGGGAGGCACGCTCACGCCGGTTGGAGGCAGCCAGGAGTTAAAGGTCGACGTGCGGCTGATTACGGCTACCCACCGAAATCTGATGCAGGAAGTGGCTCTGGGGCGTTTCCGCGAGGACTTGTTCTATCGGATAGCTGTCGGAGTTCTTCATCTGCCGCCTCTGCGGGAACGTGAGGGGGATCTGCTCCTGCTGGCAGATGCGCTGCTTGAAAGCCTCGCTGAGCAAGATTCCTCGCTAGCTGGTAAGAATATTTCCGCTGAAGCAAAAAAACTTATTCTGAAACATCCCTGGCGTGGCAATGTCCGGGAGCTTCAGTCCACATTGCTTCGAGCTGCGCTGTGGTGCCAGGGAAGTGCAATCGGTGCGGCGGATATTGAACAGGCGCTGTTTCAACTTCCGCAGGAACAAGCCGACATCATGGCGCGGGATGTTGCACAAGGTATTGATTTGCAAGAGGTAGTTGCTGAGGTTGCAGGGCATTACCTGCACAAGGCACTCACTCTCACCGGGCACAACAAGACTCGCGCTGCCAGCCTGTTGGGCCTTAAAAGCCAGCAAACGCTGAGCAATTGGATGGACAAATACGGCATCGAATAAAAACTTGGCACGGTCCTCGCTGTAGGACTGGCATGGACAAAATCGCCTATATGAAATCAGCCAACTTCGAATTCCTTCGCTCCGGCAACGAGTTGCTGGTAAACCTCGCGGGCCTGGCCGAAGCCGTATTGTTTATTGACCCGGGCAGCGCGCTGACTCGTCTGCGCAGCTTTGCCGAAGAGCTGACCAAGGCCATCTACAAGGAAGAGCTGCTGCCGCGCATGCCGCAGTCGACCTTCTACGATCTGGTGAAAAACCCTGTGTTTGTCGATTGCGTCAGCAAGCCTCTGGTTCATCAGATCAACTTTCTGCGTATTCAGGGCAACGACACCGCCCATGGTGCCGAAGGTGATCTGCGCAACGCACAGTTGGCGCTGAAGACTGCTCACCAACTGGCCATGTACATGGCCATCAAGTACTACGGCACTGCGCAGGCTGATATTCCGCCCTTTGCCGAGGTGCAGGATCCGACAGCAGCGTTGGCCAGCCTGCAGAAGACGGTTTCCAGCTACGAGAAGGAGCTCAACCAGCAGCAGGAAGAGCTTCAACGTGTCATGGACAAGCTGGAGCAGGAGCGCACCCGCAATCTCGACAAGCTGGAGCCGCCGGCCAAGCCTGACCAGCAAAAGCGCCAGCAACAGAGCCAGAAGGTTGCCGATAGCCTGCAATGGAACGAGGCCAAGACTCGTACCCTGCTGATCGATGCCATGCTTCTGCAGGCCGGCTGGGATGTCAGCAACCCCGCTCAGGTCGGTCAGGAGGTGGAGGTCGACTTCCCGGATAACACCTCTGGCAAGGGGCGTGCGGATTACGTGCTATGGGGTGATAACGGCCAGCCGCTGGCCGTAATCGAAGCCAAGAAATCCGGCAATGTCAGCCTGCAGGCCGGGCGCGAACAGGCCCGCATGTACGCCGACGGCTTCGAACGCATGGGCATGCAACGCCCGGTGATCTTCTACAGCAACGGCTACGAAACCTTCATCTGGGACGACCAGCAATACAACACCTACCGCCCCGTCTACGGCCTCTACAGCAAGGACAGCCTCGAATACCTGATCTACCAGCGCCAGTACCGCATTGCCGAGGTTGAAAAGTACAACCCCGAGCTGAGCATTGCTGATCGCCCCTACCAGATCGAAGCGATCAAGACTGTCGCCGCGCACTTCCAAAAGCAGCGCCGCAAGGCCCTGATCATCCAGGCCACAGGCACCGGCAAAACCCGCGTGGCCATCGCCCTGGCCGAGCTGCTTCTGCGCACCAGTTGGGCCAAGCGCGTATTGTTCCTGTGTGATCGCAAGGAGCTGCGCGTACAGGCCGATGATGCCTTCAAGCAGAACCTGCCCAGCGAGCCGCGCTGCGTGATTGGCGAAACCAACAAAGTCGACCGGACCGCGCGCATCTATATCGCCACCTACCCGGGCATGATGAACCGCTTCGCCCAGCTTGACGTGGGCTTCTTCGACCTGATCGTTGCCGACGAAAGCCACCGCAGCATCTACAACAAGTACCGCGACCTGTTCGACTACTTCGATGCGTTGCAGGTGGGCCTGACCGCCACCCCGGTGAAGTTCATCAGCCGCAACACCTTCGACATGTTCGACTGTGAAACCACCGACCCCACCTTCGAGTTCGGCCTGGATGCCGCCATCAACAACGAGCCGCCCTACCTGGTGCCGTTCCGTGTGCGTGATCTCACCACCGATTTTCTGCGCGATGGCATCCACTACAACGACCTGAGCGATGAGCAGAAGCGCCAACTCGAAGAAGATCTCGGTGAAGAGGAGGCCAAGCGCACCACCATCGCTGGCAAGGACATCGGCCGCAAGATCTTCAGTGAAGACACCGACCGCATCATCCTGGAAAACCTGATCAACAACGGCATCAAGGACGAAACCGGCTCGCTGGTCGGCAAGACCATCATTTTTGCCCAGCGCCAGGATCATGCCGAGCACCTGGAAAAGCTCTTCTGCAAGCTCTATCCGCAGTATGGCACCAAGGTCTGCAAGGTTATCCACAATGCCATTCCGCACGTGGACACCCTGATCAAGGAGTTCAAGAAGCCGGATAACGACTTCCGCATCGCCATCTCGGTGGACATGCTCGACACCGGCATCGATGTGCCCGAAGTGGTCAACCTGGTATTTGCCAAGCCGGTCAAGTCCTGGGTCAAGTTCTGGCAGATGATCGGCCGTGGCACGCGCCTGCGCCCCAACCTGTTCGGCCCAGGCAAGGACAAGAGTGAATTCCTGATCTTCGACCACTACGGCAACTTCGACTACTTCGAGCAGGAGTATCAGGAGCCGGAGGACACTGGCGGCAAATCCCTCCTGCAAACCACCTTCGAGGCACGCGTGGAGCTGGCCCAGGCGGCGCTCAAGCATAACCATGCAGCCGCCTTCGATACCGCCATCGAGCTACTGCGGGCGGACATCAATGACCTGCCGGACACCAGCGTGGCCGTGAAACGCGAGCTGCGAGTCGTGCATCAGTTGCAGCAAACCGCGCTGCTGAAACAGTTCGATGCCAAAACCCAGCACCTGCTGACGGACAGTATCGCCCCGCTGATGTCGGCCCGGGTGCTGCGGGACAAACATGCCACCGCGCTGGACAAGCTGATCGCAGGCATCCAACGCTGCCTGGTCGAGCAGGCCAGTTGCTTTGAGGATGGCAAGATCACCCTGCTGGCCGAAGTGGACAAGCTCGCCGTTAACATTCAGGCCGTGCGCCAGAAGGATGCCGTGATCGCTGAGGTGCGCAGCGCCGAGTTCTGGCAACAACCCAGCATCGGCAAGCTGGAACATGCCCGCCAGGAGCTGCGTGGCATCATGAAGTACCGGCAGACCGACACCGGGCCTGGCTATGGCGTAGACACCACGCGAACTGCGGATGGCAACGTCCAGGGCGAAGAGCGTGTGGTGTATATCGCTGGCGCCAACGAAGCGATGATCTACCGCCGCCGCCTCAAGGACATTCTTGATGGCATGCTGGCCGCCAATCCAACCCTGCAGAAAATCCACAAGGGCGAGCCGATTGCCGAGCCAGAACTGAAGACGCTCACCTCGACCATCCTCACCAGCCATCCGGGCGTTAGCCTGGAAGTGCTCAACGAGTTCTACGGCCGTACCGCTGATCAGTTGCATCTCACCGTGCGCGAGATCATTGGCCTGGATGCGCAAGCCATCGAGGAGCATTTCAAGAGCTTCCTCCACGCCCACCCCAGCCTCACCGCCCAGCAGGTTCGCTTCATGAACCTGCTGAAGAACTACATCGCGCAACACGGCAGCATTGTCGTGGAGAAACTCTATGAGCCGCCGTTCGACAGTATTTCCCACGAGGGTATCGACGGCGTCTTCGCCCCCGAGGATGTCGGCGAGTTGGTTGCCGTGCTCAAGCCCTTCCTGCGCGGGGATGTCCCGCCAAGCAGTCACTAGGAGTGATCATGCAAGCTAGCCAATGGACGACAGAAATCATCGTGATCTGCGGGGTGCTCGCTATCGCCGCAGCGGTTATCGGCTATGTGGTCGCTGCCCTGCGTCAGGGGAGGCAGATCAGCCAGCTCAGCATGCAGCTTGAGCAAGCAGAACAGGCCAGGGCGTCGACTGAGACTCAGCAGCAATCTCTGCAGATTCAGCTCAAGGCAGCAGAAGCGCGCAGCCATGAGCTGCAGATCGAAGAGGGCAAGCTGAAGACGCAGTTGCAAGCATCGGCCGATACCGCGGCACGTCTTTCTACAGAGCTGCATGAGCGTAAAGCGGCCGGATCGGACTTGCAGGTGAAACTGGACGAAGTTAACCGGCAACATCATGAGTCAGCCAGGCGTCTGGAGGCTGTACAGGCTGGCGCCCGAGGGCTGCAGGAGCAGGTGACCGAACTGCGCGGGCGCCTCGATACATCGACAACGACAAATGCTGCGTTGCAAGAGGAGCGTGACCGTCTCAAGGATGCCCTGGCGAGCGAGGAAACTCGCGCGAAGGTGGCGGAAACCGCCGAGCGTGAAGCTCGCGAGCAGCTCAGAGAGGTCAAGCACAAGCTGACCGAACACGCGCAAGCCCTCGACGCTTTGCAGAAGCGCTACCAGTCGACTAGCAATGAGCATGCTGAGCTGAAGACCTCCCTGGACAAGAGCGAAAAGCAGGTGACCGAGCTACGTGAGCGCCTGGCTCAGGCTCAGGCCACAAATGAACAGCTGCACACGGATCGTGACCGTCTGAAAGACGGACTTGCGGATGAAGGCAAACGGGCCAAGGCCCTGGAAACTGCCGAGCGCGATGTGCGCAGCCAACTTCTTGAAACCAAGGAAGCGCTTTCTCAGCAGGTGCGATCGTTCAACGAGTTGCAGGAGCGCCTGAGCACACTTTCGTCCGAGCACACCGAACTCAAGACCACCTTGCAGAAGCGCGAGGAGCATTTCCAGGAACAGATGGCGCAGTTGGCCGACACCCGCAAGTCGCTGACCCAGGAATTTGAAAACCTGGCCAACAAGATTTTCGAGGAGAAGGGCAAGACCTTCACCCAGACCAGCCAGACCAGTATCGATGGGATGCTCAAGCCTTTCCGCGAGCAGATAGAAGGCTTCCAGAAGCGCATCAACGAAGTTCACGACGCCTCGCTGCAAGGCAACACCAGCCTAAATTCCGAAATCAGGAAGGTGCTGGAAATTGGCCTGCAGATGAGCAAAGAGGCCAACAATCTGACCTCGGCCCTAAAGGGTGACTCCCAGCAGCGCGGCGCCTGGGGTGAGGCGCAGCTGCGTCGCACGCTGGAAATGAGCGGCCTGATCGAAGAGGCGCACTACGAAGTGCAGAGCGCCTTCAAGGATGCCGAAGGCCGTTCCAGACAGACCGACTACCTGATCAAGCTGCCCGACGGCAAACACATCATCATCGACAGCAAGGTTTCTCTGGTTGCATACGACCGCGCCGTGGCCGCCGAGTCTACGGAAGAATGCCAACTGGCGATGGCTGAGCACGTCAAAGCCGTACGCAAGCACATCGACGACCTTGCCTCCAAGGACTACACCAACCTCGTCGGTATGCGCAGCCCCAGCTTCGTGCTGATGTTCATGCCCATCGAGCCGGCTTACATCGAGGCCATGAAACACAACAAGGACCTGTTCGAGTACGGCTACAAGAAAGGCATCGTGCTGGTCTCGCACACCACCCTGATTCCCATTCTGCGTACCGTCTCCAACCTCTGGATGATCGAGCGCAGCAACGCCGAAGCGCGGGAAATCAGCGAGAAGGCGGGCGAGATCTACAACCAGGTCTGCACCGTGGCCGAGCGCCTCGGCAAGCTGGGCGGCACTCTCAACACCGTCAGCAACCACTACAACGACACCGTCAAGGCGCTGGCTGGCAAGCAAGGCCTCTACGGAAAGGTGGAGCGCTTCAACAAGCTCTCGGCCAAGGTCAGCAAGACCCTGCCAGCGCTGGAGCCCACCCACATGGACTTCGAGAGCGAGCGGCTCGCGCTGATCGTAGAGGCGCTCGAGGAAGCGCCGGAGCCAGCCGACGATCTGCCGCAACTGATCCAGAACCGTCACGAAGGCGAGCTGCTACCGCAGGCCTGATAATCCTTTTTTGAACGAGAGAAGTACCCCGAATGCTCACCGGCAAAATCCGCAACGATATCGACAAGCTCTGGGAAAAATTCTGGACTGGCGGTATCACCAATCCACTGACCGTGATCGAGCAGATCAGCTACCTGATGTTTGCCCGTATGCTCGACATGCAGGAAGACGTGGCCGAGCGCAAAGCCAACCGCACCGGCAAGGCCTTCGACCGCCTGTTCCCCAACACACCGGAAGGCCAACTGCTGCGCTGGAAGAACTTCCGCAACATGAGCGGCAAGGAGCTGCACAAGCACCTCAAGCAAAACGTCTACCCCTTCTTCGCCAAGCTCGGTAGTGCTGAAGGCGAAGGCGGCGAGCGTGAAGGGCTCGGCCACATCAGCGAATACATGCAGGACGCCGATCTGGAGATCAAGAACGAGTCCGTGCTCACCTCAGCCGTGGAGATGGTCAACGACCTGCCGCTGACCCAGAGCGATGTGAAAGGCGATATCTACGAATACCTGCTGAGCAAGCTCACCACCGCCGGCATCAACGGCCAGTTCCGCACGCCGCGCCACATCATCGACGCGATGATCGAGCTGATCGCGCCGCAACCGACCGAGGTGATCTGCGACCCTGCCTGCGGTACTGCCGGCTTTCTCGCTCGCACCATGGAATACCTCAACCGCGTGCATTCCAGTGAAGCGGGCATCTTCACCGATGAAGACGGCAATCAGCATTTCACCGGCGACCTGCTTGAGCCCTATCGCCAGCACATCAACAGCCAGATGTTCTGGGGCTTTGACTTCGACACCACCATGCTGCGCGTCTCCAGCATGAACATGATGCTGCACGGCGTGAATGGCGCGAACATCCGCTACCAGGACTCCCTGAGCAAATCCATCAAGGAGCACTACCCACGCCAGGAACAGAACTTCTTCGACGTGGTGCTGGCCAACCCGCCGTTCAAAGGCAGCCTGGACGAAACCAACACCAACCCGGACGTGCTCGGCCTGGTGAAAACCAAAAAGACCGAGCTGCTGTTCGTTGCCCATATCCTCCGCTCGCTCAAGCTCGGTGGCCGCGCGGCGGTGATCGTGCCGGACGGCGTGCTGTTCGGTTCCAGCAAGGCGCACCAGCAACTGCGCCAGGAGCTGCTCGACAATAACCAGCTGGAAGGCATCGTCAGCCTGCCCAGCGGCGTGTTCAAACCCTACGCCGGCGTCAGCACTGCCATTCTCATCTTCACCAAGGGCGGCACTACCGAGCGCGTGTGGTTCTACGACCTCAAGGCCGACGGCTACTCGCTGGACGACAAACGCACCGAGCTGAAAGGCGAGGGCAGCAACGACCTGCCCGACGCCATCGCCCAGTGGCACAAATACCGGCAGATGGTCGAGAGCAATATCAGCGCCGGCACCATCAATACCCTGTTCGGCGACAAGCGCAAAAAGGCCTTTGTAGTGCCCGCTGAGGATATCGCCGCCAACAAGTACGACCTCTCCATCAACCGCTACAAGGAAGTGGAGTACCAGCAGGAGCAGTACGAAGACCCGAAGGTGATTCTGCAGCGGCTGAAAGGGCTGGAGCAGGAGATTCTGGCGGATCTGGATGAGTTGGAGACGATGCTGTGAGCTTTTTCCAAAACCACTCAGGGTGGCCTTTGGTTCCGCTCAAGAATATTGCGACTCTAAAGCGTGGATACGACCTGCCGGTTGGGGCGAGAAATGAAGGTGCAGTGCCTATTTATGCCGCCAATGGAAAGAATGGCGCTCACGATGAAGTAAAAATTAAAGGTCCTGGCGTAATAACTGGAAGGTCGGGAACAATTGGAAAGGTTCACTATTGCGAAGAAGGTTTTTGGCCGCTGAATACCGCTTTGTATGTGATGGATTTTCATGGCAACCATCCGCGATGGGTCTATTACATGCTTTCAGCCTTCAAGCTAGAGCGGTTTTCTGAGGGGGCCGGTGTGCCAACCCTCAATAGAAATCTGGTTCATGATGAGCTGATCCCTCTTCCCCCCCTGTCAGAACAAAAACGCATCGCCGCCACCCTCGACAAGGTCGACGCCATCCGCCGCAAACGCCAGCAAGCAATCCAGCTCGCCGACGGCTTCCTCCGCGCCGTATTTCTGGACATGTTCGGCGACCCGGTGACCAATCCGAAGGGCTGGGAAACCGAGCGTTTGGAGGGGCTCGTTAAGGTTGTTAGCGGAGCTACTCCATCTAAAAGTAATGACGCTTATTGGATTGGTGACTTCCCGTGGGTGTCGCCAAAAGATATGAAGTCAGTGGAGATTGGCAGCTCTATAGATCATATAAATCAGGTTGTTTTTGAACGAGAAAATTTGAAGAAACTTCCTGTGGGGTCTGTTTTGATTGTTGTTAGAGGCATGATACTGGCGCATACGGTTCCGGTTGGTATCACGACCGCCGAGGTGGCGATCAACCAGGACATTAAGGCATTTATTTCGTCAGGGGGAGTTCTGCCCGAGTTTTTACTTTGGTTTCTGTTGTCGCAGCATGTGAATCTGCTGTCTAAGGTGACGACTGCGGCGCATGGAACAAAGAGATTCGACATGGCCGACTTGCTTAATCTTCCCGTATTTGTTCCTGACATAGAGGTTCAGAGAAAGTTTGTCAGTATTGCGCGCTCTTATAAGGCAACTCTAGATGAGCTTGATTGGAGTCATAAAGACGCACTAGAGCTCTTTAACTCCCTAGGTCAAAGAGCCTTCGCTGGTCAGCTATAGATAAGGAAATCACCATGCGCCTCAAGTCCGTCAAGCTCACCCATTTTCGCGGCTACCGTGCCACCACCGTCATTCCCATCGACGAAGCTATGACCGGCATCGTCGGTCGTAATGACTATGGCAAATCGACCATCCTCGAAGCCCTGGCCATCTTCTTCGAGAGCGGCGACGTCAAAGCCGACAAGAGCGATATGAATTGCTTCAGCCTGGCCGAAGGCGCTGAGCAGTTCGAAATTGCCTGTGAGTTTGATGATCTGCCAGAGGCGCTGGTGCTGGATGAGAATGCCGAGACGTCCTTGGCGCAGGAATACCTGCTCAACGCCGAGGGTGCGCTGGAGATCGTCAAAACCTTCAAGGCCAACACCGGCAAGCTGGAGCGCACCGCTATCCGCTGCCAGCACCCTGCGGATGAAGCGCTGGCTGGGCTGCTGAGCCTGAAAATGGCCGAACTGAAAAAGCTCGGCGAGCAGCAGGGCGTTGCTGAGCAAGTGGCAGACAAACGTGTGGCCTCACAGTGGCGGCAGGCTATTCGCGCGGCAGCACAGCCCATCGCCTGTCAGGAGATGCTGCTCGACGTCAGCAAAGGACTTTCGACTGACAGCAAATCCATCTGGGAAAAAATCGAGGGCCTGCTGCCCACCTTCGCCCTGTTCAAGGCGGATCGTGAAAGCAGTGATGGCGATGCCGAGGCCAAGAACCCACTGCAACAGGCGGTCAAGGAAGCTCAGGCTGCACTGCAGGAGAAGATCACTGAACTGGAGGCCCAGATCGAAGCCAGCGTGCTGGACGTTGCAACCCGCACACTCGACAAGCTGCGGGAGATGGCCCCCGAGCTGGCCAATGAACTGACCCCGCGCTTTAAGGAAAAGCCCAAGTGGAGTTTCAGCTTTACCTTGGATGGTGAGAACGGCATCCCCATCAACAAGCGCGGCAGCGGAGTACGCCGTTTGATCCTGCTTAACTTCTTCCGCGCCGAGGCGGAGAAAGCGGTGGTGGGCACCCAGCGCAATGTCATCTACGCCATCGAAGAGCCGGAAACCTCCCAGCATCCCAACTACCAGATGATGCTGATGAAGGCGCTGCTGGAACTCTCCAACCAGCCCAACCGGCAGATCATCGTCACCACTCACGTACCCGCCCTGGCCGGCCTGATACCCATCGACGGCATCCGCTATGTCACCAAGGACGAAAACGGCATCCCCATCGTCAAGATGCCCAACGATGATGTGCTCAAAGAGGCCGCCGAGAGTCTGGGTGTACTCCCCGAAATGGGGATGGAGCGGGCGAGAGGAATCATCCTTGTGGAAGGCAAGAGCGATATCACCTTCCTGCGCCATACGGCTAATACCCTCAAGGCAGCAAATGTTCTCGACCGTGACCTTGATGACCATGGGCTTATCCCTATCCACGTTGGTGGCTGTGGAAACGTGAAACATTGGGTCACTCATCGGCTTGCCGACGAAATTGGCCTGCCGTGGTGCGTTTTCCTGGATTCAGACATTGGCGATCCCTTCCAGCACAAAACCAATCTCAAGCGAAAACAGGAAGTAGAAGGTCTTGGCCGGGCTTTCTATTCGACCCGTAAACGTGAAATCGAAAACTACCTGTGCCCTGATCTGATTCGGCAGGCTGCTGGTGTGACGGTGACATTCACCGATACCAGCGATGCCAAAAAGATTATTGGTGATGCTGTGGGCATCAATCCGGATGATGTTTCGGATCGCTTCTGGCCGCAGATGACGGCCGAACAGATCCTTCAGCGCTCGATGTATCAAGAGGGCGGTGAGCAACGCTCTGAGCTGAAAGAGCTAATCGAGAACCTGCTGGCGCTGGTTGCCTGAAACGGGGCTGTTGAACTTCCTGGTTATTGAAAGCGTTGAAGGGAATCGGCATGAAACTGATCGCCAATCGGATTAACGGAGTTCACCTGCGGGATTTACTACCGGCGCTGTCTGCCGAGGTTCAGGTGGATAGCGTATTGGCTGCTGTGGCTTATGGCAGCAGTGCGTCTGATATCACACAGGACCTTGTCGGGCATTGCGTGGCCAACAAGCTGCGCCTGGATCTGTGGATGCGCTACGACCATACCGTGCCTGTCTCGGTAGAGCTGCTCAAGCGGCTGCTCAATCATCAAAAGGACAACGTCTTTACGCGTTTCGTCCCGGATCGTTTTCACCCCAAGGTCATCTGGTGGAAAGGTTATGGAACCTACATCGGCTCAGCCAACCACACGGATAACGGCTGGCTGACGAATATCGAGGCGGGAGTATTCCTCACAGAAGATGAGCTGCTCGCCAATGGCATGGATAGCCAGTTGGAGGACTTCTTCGAATACCTTCGCGAACTGGATGTGACGATTCCTATTTCGGCGGACTACATCGCGGAAATGGAACGGCTCAACGCCCTGAACAGGAGCGTCTATGCCGACGCCTTCAAGGCACGGAAACATCCAGAATGGGAGGGGCCTAGCTTCGTAGAGAAGAAGCCAGCCTTTGATCGGCGCAAGGAAACATTCAAGCGCGAGTGGCTCAGCACGCTGGGCATTTTGCAGAGTATCCAGCAACAGCTTGCCGACTATCGGCCCAACTGGGTCGGCGCTGAGGTACCAGCGGCCTGGCAGGTTGATCAGTTCCTGCATGCGTACTACTACAACCACGTTGGCGACAGCCTGCATAAGCCCTATGAGGACTATCACCGGCTTAACCAGGGCAACCCACAAGTGGCTCTGGAAACCGAGTTGAAGTGGTGGAAATCCCTCTCGGAGGCGCCCTCAAGGGAGGACTACGCCCTTTATGAGAGTGCGCCGACGGTGCGGGCCTTGTTGGCGCAAGACAAAGTACAGGAACTGACCTACGACGAGTTCGCCACCCTGTGTCGCAATACGCACGCCACCATGGATCACATCATCAAGGTACCCCTGGCGGAGTTGGGCCGGCCTGAGCTCAAGACGTTGGACCGGGAAGCGCGGGTTGGGCTTTTCGCGCCGCTAATCCTTCGTCAGCGCAATCGCAAAGGTTGGGATGTGCGCCAGTTGCTCCACTACGTGCTATATGGCGGGCCGAACGATGAGATCTGGCAGCGCCTCTACCATGCAGGGCGTGATTCGGATTACAGCATTGCGCGCTACGGGTTGAACTCGCTGGCCGAAGTGGTCGGGTGGGCTCGGCCGGAATTGGTTCCGCCCCGCAATGGACGAACCAGCAAGGCGCTGAGAGCGCTGGGGTTCGATGTGAAGGTCTACTGATCTTGTGCGAGTAAACATCCTTACCTATCGATAAATAGATTTACTTATTTTTCTGGGACCGCTCATGGTTTTCGCATTTAAGCCTTTGATCTAAAAGAATTTTATTCTTCTGGCATGGAATGCGCTTAGTGGTGAGTGTCACCTAGTAATCAACAAGGAAAGTACAGATGTCTGAACTCAAAAAATTCCAGGTCCA
>Ga0180219_1000799_pt1 | contig 22952 bp, 20 predicted proteins | sample eDN3rd30CBELigMG_FD_151338 | JGI IMG/M metagenome (GOLD analysis project Ga0180219, IMG submission 151338) | Enriched Miracle-Growth compost microbial communities from Emeryville, California, USA - eDNA 3rd pass 30_C BE-Lig MG (version 2)... ...
CGATGGTAGCGGAGGAGGGACTTGAACCCCCGACACGCGGATTATGATTCCGCTGCTCTAACCAGCTGAGCTACTCCGCCCCGAAAGGCCGCCCGTGGGCGAGCCGCGCCTATAAGCAGATGGTTCCGTCCGGTCAATATCGTCTTGCCGGCCCCGACATTCTCCCAAATCGACGACCTCAAAGCCGTTTCAGAAGGCGTTCCACGGTGCGATGCCCGTCGCTGCTTTCGCCCTCGGCGACGTCGGCTTCCAGGGCATCGCGTATCTTGCTGATCTCGATGTCGGTCAGATGCTCGATTCCGACGAATTCGATCCGCGCCTTTTCGACCGCGCGCAGAATCTCGTCGAGCTTGGCCTGCATCGCCGCGCCGTCGCGGTTCTGGCTGTTCTGGATCAGGAACACGGCCAGAAAGGTGAGCACGGTCGTCGCCGTGTTGACGATCAGCTGCCAGGTGTCGGAAAACTGCAGCAGCGGGCCGCTCACCGCCCAGACGATGATGAAAGTCACCGCCGTGATGAAGGTCGCGGGCTGGCCCATGATATGGGCGCATCGGGACGCGATGCGGGTGAAGAGATGGTCCATGGCTACCTCCGATGGTGAATGAGAGATGGTCCGCTTATTCGTGACCGAGACTGCCGTGGGCGTGGGGCTTGGCGTGGCCGGCCTGGCGGAGGTAGCGGCGGTCGATCTCGTCGATCAGCGCGTCGGCCTTGTCGGCACCGGCAAGGCGGATCAACTCGTCGATCTTTGCTTCGAGGCGGTCGTCATTCTCCTTGGACGCGGGCGATCCGACGTAGAGGAAATAGGCGAGGCCGACGACCTGCCACAGCAGCTGGAGGAATTCGGACTGCCAGTTCTCGAACGTGTCGCGGCCCATTTCCATCAGATAGGCGTGCACTTCGGGGCTGCTCCCATGCTCGCGCGCCTCGTCGACGAAGCTGTACCAGCCGAAAATCCAATGCCCGATGATCGATACCAGAAAGAAGCCGGCGGTGATCCAGGCATAGGCATAGCGTTTCATGTCGATGTCTCCACAAGAGCGCGCGCGGGCACGGCGCGGGTGCGTGTCGCCCGGTGATAACGCGCACGCCGCGTGATGGCTCCGGCACCTGCAGCGCCCGCGCAACCTTCCCCGGCGCGCGCCGTTTCGTCCGCATGGAAAAGAGCGCGGGCACCGTCGAGAGCGAGGCGCGGCAGCTTGCCGCCGTGCTGAGGGGTGGCAGGTTGTCGTTCGCGACCGCGGAAAGCTGCACCGGCGGCCAGCTCGCGGCAGTGCTGGCCGGCGATGCGGTACTCGGCCCGCACCTCGAACGTGGCTTCATCGTCTATTCGGCGGATGCGAAATGCGAGATGCTCGGCGTCGACCGCGATGATGTCGAGCGGTGCGACGCGGTCAATTCCGATGTCGCCGCGGCGATGGCGAAGGGCGCGCTCGCGAACAGCCGCGCCGATATCGCGGTCGCGATCACCGGCTTTTGCGGCCCGCGCGAAGCCGACGAGGAAGTGGGGCTCGTCCATCTCGCCTGCATGGACCGGACGGGGCGGCTGGCGCAGCGGGAGTGCCATTTCGGCGACACGGGGCGGCGGCGGGTTCTCGACAGCGCGGTCGCCGCCGCGCTGGCCATGATGGTCGCGGCGGCCCGCGCAGCGGATCGCGATCCGCCCAACCAAAAAGGAACGGACGATGCCAAAGGAAAAATGGTCGCAGGAGGTGATCGAGCATAGCGACGCGCTCGACCTGGAAGAAGGTGTGTTCAAGCAGGACGATCCCGCGGACATCGCCCGCTCGCTCAAGCGATCGGCCGAACGCAGCAAGCGGCGCAAGGGCACGCCGCTCCAGTCGGCGATGAGCATGCTGACCTTCTATATCAACCGTGCCGGCGACACGCTTTCGGCGAAGGAGAAGGCCAAGCTGGAGCGCGCCAAGGATGCGCTGCGCGACCTGTTCGGCAAGAATGAGGGCTGAGGCGACTGCCCGCCTGACATTCGGGGCCCCCATCAGGGCAGGGCATAGGCCACGACCTCGTCGCCGATCGGCGTCTCCATGAAATGATGGCCGCCGGCATAGAGAACGACATATTGCTTGCCGTTCGCCTCATAGGTCATCGGGGTCGCCTGCCCGCCCGCGGGCAGGACGTCGGACCAGACGGTCTTTCCGGTCGACAGATCGATCGCGCGGATCAGATTGTCGGTCGCGGCGGCGATGAAGATGAGCCCGCTCGCGGTGACGACCGCGCCGCCATTGTTGGGCGTGCCGATCGTCACCGGCAGCATCGACGGGATGCCGAACGGCCCGTTGGTGCGCGCGGTGCCCAGCGGGCGGTCCCAGATCGTCTTGCCGGTCGCGATGTCGATCGCGCGGATGCCGCCATAGGGCGGCTGCTTGCACAGCATGCCGGTTAAGGGCAGGCGCCAGCCCGCGTTGACGTCGATCGCATAGGGCGTGCCCGCCTGCGGGTCGCCGGCGCCCTCGGGGCCGCCGATCTCGCCGCGCGCCTGATCGCGGGGCGCCCAGCCCTTCCGGTCGGCCTCGGCGCGGGGCACGAGGCGGACATAATTGGGCATATCGTTGTAATTGGCGACGATCACCCCGCGTACCGGATCGACCGCGACACCGCCCCAGTCGGTGCCGCCATTGTAACCCGGATATTCGATCGAGCGACCGTCGCTGGTCGGCGGTGTGTAGAAGCCCTTGTAGCTCGCCTTGCGGAACTGGATGCGGCAGATCATCTGGTCGATCGGCGACATGCCCCACATGTCGCGCTCGGTCAGGTCGGGCTTGCGCAGTGTGTGCCACAGCGACACGATCTGCGTCGGCGATCGTTCGGCGGGCTCGACTCCGCCGCCCGGCGCCTTGATCGTGCCGACCGGCGTCAGCGGCCGGCCGGTGCGCCGGTCGAGGATATAGACGTCGCCCTGCTTCGACGGCAGGACCAACGCGGGAACCGTTCCGTCCGCGCCCGGATAGTCGATCAGCGTCGCCTGCGCGCCGAAATCATAATCCCACACATCCTTCTTCACCGCCTGAAAATGCCAGCGCGGCTTGCCCGTAGTCACGTCGAGCGCGACGAGCGAGGTGGCATAGGCGTTCTCGGGCGGGCGGCGCAGGCTCGAATAATAATCGGCCGCGGCATTGCCCATCGGCAGATAGACGAGGCCGAGCTGCTCGTCGCCCGATGCGATCGTCCACATGTTCGGCGTGCCGCGCGCCCAGGTCTGGCCGGCGGGCGGATAACCGTTCCAGTCGGGGTGCATCATGTCCCACGCCCATTGGAGCTTGCCGGTGACCGCGTCAAAACCGCGGATCACCCCCGAGGGCGCCCAGCGATCCTGCCCGTCGAGCACCTGATGCCCGGTGACGACCACGCCGCGCACGATGGTCGGCGGCGAGTTGATCGAGACATAGCCCGGCGGCGTGTCGCCCATGCCGATCTTGGTATCGACCTGGCCGTTGGCGCCGAAATCCTGACACGGCCGGCCCGTCGCGGCGTCGAGCGCGAACAGCCGCGCGTCGAGCGTGCCGAAGATGATCCGCCGCGCGCACGCCTGATCGGCTGCGGCGCCGGGCACCGCATAATAGGCGACCCCGCGGCAGGCGGCAGTATAGGGAATCGCATCGTCGGATATCCTGGGGTCGAAGCGCCAGCGCTGCTTGCCGGTCGCGGGATCGAGCGACAGGACCATATTCTTCGGCGTGCAGACATATAGGCTATCACCGACCTTCAGCGGCGTGTTCTCCGCGCCATAGGTGCCGTGCGCCGCCTCCGACGGAAGGTCGCCGGTGTGGATCGTCCAGGCGCGTTCCAGCTTGCCGACATTGGCGGGCGTGATCTGGGTCAGTGGCGAATAGCGCCGCGCGCTGTAGGTGCCGCCATAGGCGGGCCAGTCGGCGCCGGCCTCCATCGCCGCGGGGTCGGCCATCGCCCAGCGCGGGCCGGGCAGCGGCTGCAGCGGCCGCACGGCGTTGAGCGTCCCGAGCGTCGCGCCGCCCGCCGCGACGAGCAGGACGACGACGGCGCTGCTCGCCAGCGCGAACCGCCAGCGGTGCGGGCGCGCCGACAGCGCCGCCATCGCGAACAGGACGAGGATCAGCAGCACGGCAGGCGCGACGACCCGCGGCACCAGCGCCCAGCCATTGCCTCCGACCTCCCAAAAGGCCCAGAGCAAGGTGAAGAAGACGACGGCGACATAAATCCACCCGCCGAGCATCCGCCCGCGCATCAGCAGCAGGCCCGCGGCGAGCATCGCGATGCCGGTCACCAGATAATAGGCCGATCCGCCGAGCGCGGCGAGCCAGACGCCGCCGATCAGCAGAACCAGCGCAATGACCGCGACAATCAGCCCCGAGATCAGGGCCAGGAGCGGAGCGGGAAATATCTGGCGCAACCGGTTCATCATCCTGTCCTTCTATGGTGAGAGGAGGCAGGCGAGGGCAGTGTCGCGGTCGAGAGCAGCCGCGCCGCGCCGTGATGATGGCGCGACAGCCGCTCCTGCGGCGTGGCTTCGGGCACGCTCGCCATGGGCCCCCAACGCGCGGTGTCCGCTTTCCGTTCCGGCTCCACCCGTTCTCTTCACCAGCCAGGAAAGATGGCGGCCGCCGTCCGGGTGGCGGCGAGGAGGGAAAGTCCATGGCAGGTCACGATTTGGCCCACGGGTCGGGACGGCGCTGAGGTGGCGCTCGGCCTTCCGCTCGCACCCGGCCGGCAGATGCCGAGGTTCGATTTCTAGGCACGGGCCGCGCGGCCCATCCGATCAGTCTGCCGGAACGGGCGTGTCGGCGGTCAGGGCCCGGTTCATCATCAGGCGGGCATAGGTGGCCCCGGCGTCGATGTTCAGCGCGCGCAGCTTGGCATCGGGGTGGGCGTCGACATAGCGCTGCTGCGCCTCGAGCACGTCGATGTCCTGCTGGACCAGCGCCCGCATCGTCGCGTTGAAGCGCGCCTGCGTGGCCGCGTCGGCATCGCGCGCGAAATCGCGGGCCTGAACCAGGAAATAATAGCAGCTTCGCTCGGTCGCCGGGGTGATGAGATTGATCACATTCCCGGTGACGCCCTCCGCCCGGTCGCCCGCGAAGCCGCCGGTGCCGACGAGCGCGACGCCCGAATCGATCAGTACCGTCGACGGCAGGATGAAGCGGCAGACCTGCCAGCGGTCGACACGACCCGGCTTGCCGAGCATCTGTGCCCAATAGGGCGGCGGGTCGATATCGGGCATGAAGCGCTCGAGTATCGCGGTATCGGCCTCGCGCCGCGCCGCGACGGGTGCTTCCATCAGTTCGTTCTGTCCGATCGTTTCAGGATGGACGTAGGTTTCGTGGGTCAGGTCCATCAGATTGTCGATGACGAAGCGATGATCGCAGGCGAGCGTGAAATGCTCGCGCGTCTGTGCCCAATCCGTGCTTTCGAGCCACGGCAGGTCGGGAAGCTTTGCGGAGTCCGCCGCCTCTTCGCCGATCCAGATCCAGATCATGCCATAGCGTTCGACCGTCTCATAAACCTTGCTGACGCGCAGCCCCAGGCTGGCGTCCTTGCCGGGCGCCTGCAGGCAGCGGCCTTTGCCGTCGAAGAGCATGCCATGATATTTGCAGCGGATGTTGTCGCCCTCGATCATTCCCATCGACAGCGGCACCAGGCGATGCGGGCAGCCGTCGTGCATCGCGACGACCTGGCCGTCCGTTTTGCGATAGAGAACGACCTCCTCGCCGCATATCGTGCGCGCGACGGGGGCGCCGCCGAACTCGTCGTCGAACGCCGCCACATACCAGTTGTTCCGGATGAACATCGTGCCTGCTCCCTGAATTCTGCTATTGAACCTACAAAATTCCTATGGAGCTATATCCTGTCCATCTTTGCCAATTAGTCAACTATTATCGGGGTTGTGTCACGATATCGAAAGAGATACGGGTAACGAAGTTGCAAGGGAGGATCGGAACGAATGCGGCCGCCGCAAACGCAAATGGATCATTATCACGAAGCTGGGCTCTGGGGGACGGAAACGATCGATTCGCGCTTCCGCACCAATGTCGCGCGGGCGCCTGACCGGACCGCGCTAGCCGATGCGCCGAACCGCGCGGACTTCACCGACGGCGCGCCGTGCCGACTCACCTATACTGAGCTCGACCGTGCGGTCGACCGGGTCGCGGCGCTGATCCGGGCGCGGGGGGCAGGGCCTGGCGACATCGTCGTCTATCAGCTTCCGAACATCGTCGAATCGGTGATCCTGTTCCTCGCCTGCGCCCGCGTCGGCGCGATCGCGAGCCCGCTGCTCGTCCAGTTCGACGGCAACGAGATCGACTATGTGATTGGCAAGCTCCGGCCTCGCCTCTTCATTGCGGGACGATTCAAGACGCGCGACCTCGCCGCCAATGCCGCGTCGATATGCGAAAGCGCGGGCTGCACGCTGATCCGGGCCGAGGAACTGCTCGCGGGCGCCGACGCGCCGGCGCCGATCCCGCCCAGCGGCCGCGACGCCGACGATGTCGTCACCATCTGCTGGACCTCGGGGACCGAGGGTCGGCCGAAAGGCGTGATGCGCACCGCGAACAACTGGTTCGTCACGGGACGCAACATGGTGCACGGCGCGGCGCTGCGCGACGGCGAGGTGATCCTCAACATCCGGCCGCTTGTCAACATGGCGGCGATCGGCGGCAGCTTCATGTCGTGGCTCGCGACCGCGTCGACGCTGATACTGCACCATCCGCTCGATATCGGTCTCGTCATCCGTCAGATTCGCGACGAGCGCGTGTCGGTGACCTTCATGCCGCCCGCCTTCTTCGTGTCGCTGCTCAAGGACGAAAAGGTGCGCGCCGCCGCCGATCTGTCGAGCCTGCGGCTGATGGGGACGGGATCGGCCGCGATCCCGGCATGGGCGATCGACGGCATCGAGCGTGAGTTCGGGATCGAGATCATCAATTTCTTCGGCTCGAACGAGGGCACCAGCCTGCTCAGCACGCCGCGAGAGGTCCCCGATCCCACGATGCGCGCGACGCTGTTCCCGCGCTTCGGGCGACCCGAATTCGACTGGCCGACCTTTCCGCCGACGCGTGACTTCACCACTCATCTGGTCGATCCGGACAGCGGCGAGGAGATCGACGAGCCGAAGCGGCCGGGCGAGATGCGTATCGCGGGTCCGGGCATCTTCCTCGGCTATTATGGTGAGCCCGAGATGACGAAGGCAGCGTTCGACGAGCAGGGGCGCTATCGGACCGGCGACCTGTTCGAGGTCGCCGGCAACGGCGATCTGGCGCGCTTCTATCGCTTCGTCGGGCGCTGCAAGGATATCATCGTGCGCGGCGGCATCAAGATCGCGCCCGCCGAACTCGACGACCTGATCGCCGGGTTCGACGAGGTGGTCGAGGCCGCCTTCTTCGGCTGCGACGACGACCGGCTCGGCGAGATTGTCGGCGTGGCGGTAGTGCCGAAGCCGGGACGCAAGGTCGCGCTCGACGATGTGATCGCCTATCTGAAAAGCCGGCGGGTCGCGGTGTTCAAGCTGCCCCAGTTGCTGCTCACCCTCGACGCCTTGCCGCGCAACGGGCTGATGAAGGTTCAGCGCGACAGGCTGCGCGATCTTGCGCGCGCGCAGGAGGCCGCCTGATGCTCGTCGCACTCTGCATCTGGATCGCCTTGGCCCTGTCGTGGCGGCTCGCCATGCCGGCCGATGCACGGGGGCGGCGCTGGAATATCGTTCATATGCTGCTGCCCGGTGTCGTCATCGCCGCGTGGGCGCTGGCGCCGGCCGACCTCGAGCCGTCGCTCGCGTCGTTCGTGATCGGCGGCGGGGCCATGATCCTGTTCGGCGCCCTCGGCTGGGCGATCGGGGAGGGGCGGCGGAACCACAGCATCATGGACATCGTCTATCCGATGATCAGCTTCGGCACCGCGGCGGCCATCGTGGCGAGCGCCGTTTCGCAGCCGACGCCGCGGATATGGGTGCTGATGGCCCTGATGCTGCTGTGGATGCTGCGCCTCGCGCGCCACGCGACCGGCACCAACCTGAAGATAGAGCAGGACCCCTATGCCAGCCTGCGGAGCCGTTTCGGCGCGCGCTGGCCGCTGTGGAGCTTCTTTTCGGTCTATATGCTGCAGGGAACGATCCTGTGGATCTGGTGCCTGCCTTTCGCCTTCGCCGGCCAGACGGCAGCGCGTGCGATGCAGCCGCTCGACTGGGTCGGGGTCGCGCTGTGGGCGGTCGGTTTTGCCTTCCAGGCGATCGGCGATCACCAGATGAACGCCTTCAAGGCCGACCCCGCCAATCGCGGCGGGATCATGGACCGTGGCCTCTGGGCCTATACCCGCCACCCCAATTATTTCGGCGAGGCGCTGATGTGGTGGGGTTATTTCTTCTTCGCGCTCGTCCATCCCTGGGGGTGGCTCGCCGCGATCGGTCCCGCCTATGTCACCTGGTTCATGGGCTGGGGGTCGGCGACGCCCGGCAACGAGCGCCACATGCGCAAGTCGCGCGGGCAGGCGTTCGACGATTATGCGCGGCGCGTCCCGATGTTCTTCCCACGCCTGTGGCCGCGTCGATGAGCGGCGCCGATCTGTCGAACCGCGTCGCGATCGTCACCGGCGCGGGCAAGGGGCTGGGCCGCGCCTATGCGATCGAACTCGCCCGCGCCGGCGCCGCGGTGGTCGTCAACAACCGCCGCCACCCCGGGGAGGCCGATGCCGACACGTCGGCGGCGCGCGCGGTTGCCGAGATCGTCGCGGCGGGCGGCCGCGCCGTCGCCGACTATAACCCGGTCGAAAAGGAAGACAGCGGCGAAGCGATGGTTGCGGCGGCGATCGCGGCTTTCGGGCGGCTCGATATCGTCGTCGCCAATGCCGCCTCGCCGCAGGCGGCGAGCTTTCACAAGCTGTCGCTCGCCGACTTCCGGGCGGTGTTCGACGTCGGCTTCTTCGGCACGCTCCACCTCGTCCACGCGGCCTGGCCACATCTGCGCGAGCAGGGCTATGGCCGCGTGATCATGACGAGCTCGAGCGCGGGGCGTTATGGCCAGCACGGGCTCAGCGCCTATGGCGCGTCGAAAAGCGCAGTCGACAGCCTCGTCCGCACGCTGGCGAGCGAAGGCGCCGGGCGCGGCATCGCGGTCAACGCGGTGTCGCCCTATGCGCTGTCGCAGATGACCGCCGCGCACATAAGGGGAGAGATGGCGGAGGTGTTCACGCCCGATCGCGTGGCGCCGCTGATCGCCTGGCTGGCGAGCGAGGATTGCGACGTGGCCGGCGAAGTTATCGTCGCGGGCGGCGGCCGCTTTCGCCTGACCGAGACGGTCGAGACCAACAGCTTGGCCCCCGACGCCGGCTTCGGCGATCTGATGACCCGGCTGGCGGCGCAACCGCGCCGCACCCACCCCAATTCCAACCATGCGTTCGACACACTGCTGGTCGAATGCGGGCTCGCGCCGCGCGCGCCCCTCTAGACGAAAGATCCGATCCTTGACCGATACCGACAAGCGACCGTCCCGCCGCGGGCTTCTGCACGACCGTCTGCGCCTTCCGGTGATCGCTGCGCCGATGTTCCTCGTGTCGGGGCCGGAGATGGTGATCGGCGCAAGCCGCGCCGGCGTCGCAGGCAGTTTTCCGGCCGCCAATTGCCGCACCAGCGAGGAACTGGGCGCGTGGCTCGCGGCGATCACCGCAGCGATCGGCAACAGCGATGGCACGGTGGACGGCGCCGCGCCCTGGGGGATCAACCTCGTCGCGCACCGGTTGAACAAGCGCCTCGCGGCCGACCTCGAACTCGCGGTGCGATACAAGGCGCCGCTGATCATCACCTCGCTCGGCGGGCCGCGCGAGGTTGTCGAGGCGGTGCACGGCTATGGCGGCCTCGTCTTCGCCGACGTCGTCTCGGTCGAACATGCCCGCAAGGCGGCGGCGCTCGGCGTCGACGGGCTGGTGCTCGTGTCGGCGGGCGCGGGCGGACATACGGGCCTGCTGTCGCCCTTCGCCTTCGTACCAGCGGTCCGCGCCTTCTGGGACGGAGAGATCGTCGTCGGCGGCGGCATCCACACCGGCGCGGCGGTGCGCGCGGCGCTCGCGCTCGGGGCGGACTATGCCTATGTCGGCACCCATTTCATCGCGTCCGAGGAAAGCATGGCCAAGCCTGGCTACAAGCAGATGCTCGTCGATGCGGAGGCGGCGGACATCATCGTCACCGACGCCTTCACCGGCATCCGCAACAGCATGCTGCGCCCCAGCATCGTCGCGGCGGGGCTCGACCCCGACAATATCCCGCCGTCGGCGCGGGGCAAGATCGACTTCGACGATCCGCACAACGGCGCCAAGGCATGGCGCGACATCTGGTCGGCGGGGCAGGGAGTCGGCGCGATCGGGCGGGTCGAACAGATCGCCGACCAGGTCGCCCGGATGGAAGCCGAATATCGCGCAGCCGAGGCTGGCGCATGAGCCAGGCGGTGCGGCGGACGGCGCTGGTCACCGGCGCCAATCGCGGCATCGGCCTCGCGCTCGTCGAGGCGCTACTGGAACGGGACTGGCAGGTGATCGCCTGCTGCCGCGATCCGGCGCGCGCCGAGGCGCTGGCCGCGCTCGCGGCGGGCGGGGCGGTCGAGATGCTGCGGCTCGACGTCGCGAGCCTGCTGTCGATCGCCGACCTGCTCGCCGCGCTCGACGGCCGGCCGATCGACCTGCTCGTCAGCAACGCCGGGATCACCGGTCCCGTCGAATCCTTCGACGCGACCAACGCCAGCGCGTGGCAGCCGGTGTTCGAAACCAACCTGCTGGGCGTCATCCGCCTGATGCAGGGGCTGAAGCCCAACATCCTGGCCTCGCGCGGGAAGAAGGCGGTGGCGATTTCGAGCGGCATGGGCTCGATCGCGGGTGCCGCCGGCAGCGACCATCTCGCCTATCGGTGCAGCAAGGCGGCGCTCAACATGGCGTTGCACGCCGCCGCCGGCGAATGGGCGGCCGACGGCGCGACCGTCGCCATGCTGACCCCCGGCGTCGTCGATACCGACATGACCGCGCACCTGTCGCTTCCCAAGATATCGGCGGCCGAGAGCGCCGCCGGCATGGTCGCGATCATCGAACGGCTGGGCGTTTCGGACGCCGGCCGCTTCTTCCGCTACAATGGCGAAGAGGTCGCCTGGTAGGGGTCAGCCGGCGCCGGCCGTCAGCACCGCCCCGTCCGGTTCGGCGGCCGATGCCGCCCCCTTGTCGCGCCGCGCGAACAGCGCACTGCCGCGCAGGAGCAGCAGCGACGCGGCCGGCAGCACGGCAAGGCCGACGATCAGCAGCGACGTGCCGACCGCCTCCGGGCGTCCGAAGACGCGGTCGGTGAGCAGCGCGACGACGAGCGGTCCGAGGCCGAGGCCGAGCAGATTGCCGATCAGGATGAAGAAACCGCCCGCCTGGCCGCGCAGCGTGGGCGGCGTGATGAGCTGGAGCGAAGCGGAGTTGAGGCCGGCCGGAAAGCCGACCAGTCCGATCGCGATCGCACCGAAGGCGAAGGCCAGCCACGGCTGCGCGATCATCGTCGCGCCGGCGATGGCCGCGAGCTGGATCACGCAGGCGCAGGCGGTGGCCGAAAGCTGGCTTTCGCGCACGCCGCGCCGATCGAGACGCTCGGCGATCCGTCCGCCCAGCCACGCGCCGAGCGGCCCCATCGTCATGATCGCGAGACCGAAGGCGAGTCCCGCAGTGGCGGGCGGCATGTGATGGACGCGCATGAAAGTGACCGGCAGCCAGGCGGTGATCGCATAGCCGAAACAGATGTGCAGGCCGAAGCCGAGATGATGAGTGAGGTAAAGCGGCCAGCGCGACCGGTAATGGGCGAGAAAGGCGCCGAAGCTCGCGCGCGGGGATCCGGCGAGCGTCGCGTCGCCCGCCATCGTGCCGCGCGCCGGCTCGGGGCAGAAGAGCAGCGCTAGCGCGACGACCAGGCCGGGCAGGCCGGCGATGAAGAAGGCGATCTGCCAGCTCTTGATGGTGACGCCGGCGAACGACAGCGTGTCGACATGTGCGAACATCTGAACGAGCGAGCCGCCGAGCGCGAAGGCGAGCCCGGCGCCGAGATACATGCCCATCGTATAGACGGCGAAGGCGCGGCCGCGGCGATTGGCGGGATAGACGTCGGCGATCAGCGAATAGGCCGCAGGGGCGAGCGCGGCCTCGCCGACCCCGACGAGCATGCGCGCGACGAAAAGCTGCGGGAAATTGGTCGCGAGGCCGCAGAAGATCGTCGCGAGGCTCCACAAGGCGACGCAAACGGCGATGACGCGCGTGCGATTGGCCGAGTCGATCAATCGCCCGAACACCAGCCCGAGCACGGTGTAGAAGGTCGCGAAGGCGAAGCCGTAAAGCAGGCTGAAATCGGTATCGGTGAGCGCGAAGTCGCGCTTGATCGGGTCGATCATCATGACGAGAATCTGCCGGTCGAGGAAGGACAGCAGATAGCCTGTCATCAGCAGGAACAGCAGATAGCCCGGACGCGTCGCGCGCGACCCCTTCATTCCGTCATTCGATGCACCCGTCATATCCGTCTCCCGATCGCTTTTTATAACTATCGTTGACGAAGCTTCATTATGCAAGAGGGATAATGAAAGCGGCGATAATCCGGGACATATGCCGTTCTACTGAATGGTATTGACATGGTATTCGAAAGCGATCTAGAAGATATCGCTAATGAAGTAGCTCGTTCAAGGAGTCGGAAATGGTCAAGGTTGTGGTCGAGAATGCCTATGCGGCGGATATCGCCGAAGAGGGCAATGATTATCTCGACGGCATTTTCCGCCCGGTTTTCGAGGAGATCACCGCGACCGATCTCGACAGCGACCGGCCGATCCCGGCCGATATCGACGGCATCTATGTCCGCAACGGGCACAACCCTATCTATCAGCCGCAGAGCGGGCGCTATCACTGGTTCGACGGCGATTCGATGGTGCACGGCGTCGCGTTCGAGAACGGCCGCGCCACCTATCGCAACCGCATGGTGCTGACCGCCGGGCTGCTCGCCGAGATGGAGGAAGGCAAGGGGCTGTTCCTCGGTCTGCGCGACGGTTTCGCCGCCGAAGAAGGGCTGAAGAATAATTCGGGAACCGACATCGTTCTCCACAATGGCGAGATCAAGACGATGTTCGCGCGCTGCGGACAGCCCTATCGGCTCGATCCTTACAGCTTGCAGACGCTCGGCCCCGACAGTTTCGGCGGGGCGTGGACCAAAGGCGTTTCGGCGCATTCGAAGACCGACGAGCGCACCGGCGAGTTCGTCTTCTTCAACTACAGCTTCAACACCGCGCCCTATATGGAATATGGTGTCGTCAGCGCCGACAACCGGCTGCTCCACGTCACCGAGATCGAGCTGCCCGGCGCCCGTCTGCCGCACGATAGCTGGATCACCGAACATTATACGATCCTGCACGATCTGCCGCTGTTCTGGGACCCCGAGCTGATCGAGCGCGGCAAGAAGAAACTGACCTTCGACCGGTCGCTGAAATCACGCTTCGGCGTCATTCCGCGCTATGGCAAGGGCGACGAGATCCGCTGGTTCGAGTTCGAGCCGACCTATATGCTCCACACCGTCAATGCGTGGGAGGAGGGCGACGAGATCGTCGCCTATGGCTTCAGCCTCGAGATTCCGGTGCCCGAGGTGCCGGCTGGGACGCCAAGCGCGAAGGTGCAGAATTATTTCCTGTCCTTCGCCTACCAGAAGCCGCGATTGATCGAATATCGGATGAACCTGAAGACGGGGGCGACCGCCGAACGCTTTTTGAGCGACCAGCTTGTCGAGATGCCGTGCATCAACAACCGTTTCATGGGTCTCAAGACCCGCTACGCCTATAATACGCTGGTGTCGGAAACGCCGCTGTTCCTGATGAGCGGCATCCAGAAATGGGATTTCGAGGCGATGGCCGAGGTCGATCGCTACGAGTTGCCCCAGGGCAAATATATGGGGCAGCCGGTGTTCGCGCCGAAGGGCGACGCGACGGGTGAGGAGGACGGCTATCTGATCGCCTTCGTCACCGATGCCGACCGGACCGACGTCTATATCTGGGATGCGCGGTCAATCGGCGGGGGACCGGTCTCGATCGTTACATTGCCGCGGCGGGTGCCGAGCGGCTCGCACGCCTATTTCGCGCGCGGTGGCGATATCCGGGCGGCGCAGGCGCGCCGCGGGCAGCGGGAGGCGGCATGATGGCGGATGCCTTCGTCTTCGATGCGATCCGCGTCCCGCGCGGTAAGGGCCGCGACACCGGCGCGCTGCATGGCGTCGCGCCGGTCCATCTGCTCGGCGGGCTGTTCCGCGAGATGGCGAAGCGGCATCCCGAAGCGCCGGGGGCGGTCGACGAGGCCGTGATCGGTTGCGTCACCCAGACCGGCGATCAGGGCGGCAACGTCGGGCAGGCGGCGATGCTCTCCGCCGGCTGGGACCGGTCGGGAACCGCTACCATGGTCAACAGCTTCTGCACCTCCGGCCTCACCGCGACGGCGATGGGCGCGGCGCGCGCGCGGCTCGGCGATGCTGGCCTCGTCGCGGTCGGCGGTGTCGAGTGCATGTCGCGCGTGCCGATGATGTCCGACAAGGGACCGCTCGCCGGCGACCCGAAAGTGGCGCGCGGCATCCCCTTCATCCCGAACCCGATCATCGCCGACTATGTCGCGAGCGTCGAGGGCTTCACGCGCGACGCCATCAGCGACTATGCGGCGCGTTCGCACCGCAAGGCCGATGCGGCGACGCGCGGCGGGCATTTTGCGAAATCGCTGATCCCCGTCGTCGACGCGGAGGGCAATCTTCTCCTCGACCGCGACGAGGCGGTGCGCGGTGACAGCAGTCCCGACGGCATGGCGCGGCTCGACCCACTGTTCGACGACGCACGGGCGGCGTGGGGGGATACCGAACTGATCCGCCGCTTCGGGGGCGTCGAGACGGTAGCGCATATCCATCATGCCGCTGCGGCGCCGGCGATGGTCGATGGCGCCTCGCTCGCGCTGGTCGGCAGCCGCGAGGGCGGCGCGCGGGCCGGACTGGCGCCGCGGGCGCGCATCCGCGCCTATTCGAATGCCAACAGCCCGGCGGCGATGGGGCTCGGCGGCGGCACCGCGGCGGCGCAGGACGCGTTGGCGAAGGCCGGAATGACCGCGGGCGATATCGACCTTTGGGAATTCAACGAAGGTTTCGCGGCGATTGCCATGGCCTTTGCGCGACGGCTGAACGTGCCCGAGGATCGGATGAACGTGAACGGCGGAGGGATCGCGATGGGGCATGCGATGGGCGCGACCGGCGTCAATCTGATCGGCACCCTGCTCGACGAGCTCGAGCGCCGCGACCTCGCCACCGGGCTGGTCGCGGTGTCGGGGGCGACCGGCATCGGCGGGGCGCTGATCGTGGAGCGCACGGCATGACGCGGCTCCCCGACTATAGCGTGACCGGCACGGGCCGGGTCACCGTCTTCCTGCTCCACGGCGCGTTCGGCGCCAAGGAATATTGGCGCAGCCAGATCGGTGCGCTGTCGGGCGCCGGCTATCGCGTCGTCGCATGGGATTGCCCCGGCTATGGCTTCAGCCCGCTTCCCGACGATTTCGGGGTCGAGGCGTGCGCCGAGGCCTGCGCCGCGCTGATCGATCGGGAGGGGGGCGAGGTGAATGTGCTGCTCGGCCACAGCATGGGCGGCATGATCGCGCAGCGCGCTTTCGATTATCGTACCGGCCGCGTGGCGGGGCTGGTGCTGTCGGCGACCAGCGCCGCCTTCGGCAAGCCCGACGGCGAGTGGCAGCAGGCGTTCGTGCGCGACCGCGTCGCGCCGCTCGACGCGGGACAGACGCTGGCGCAATATGCGCCGGGAATGCTGCGCACGATGATGGCGCCGGGCGCGAATTCGCCCGAGACGCAGCTCGTGATCGACGTGGTATCGCAGATGCGCGAGGAAACCTTCCGCGCGGCGATTTCAGCGATCACCCGGTTCGACGGGCGCGACATCCTGCCCAAGATGGCCGAGGTGCCGGTGATCTGCATCGCCGGCGAGCACGACCTGACCGCGGCGCCGCCGCCGGTGATGGAGAAGCTGGCGGGCAAGATCGGTGGCGAGTTCGTCTGCATGAAGGATGTCGGTCACTTTGCCTGGGCCGAAAATCCCGCGGAGTTCAATGCGGTCCTGCTCGATTTCCTCGCCCGCCGCTTCGCAAGCAGCGCGTGACATTCGCCGAAACAGGATGCTAAGCCCCGGCGGGGAACACCAGGAGGGGCACGCTCACATCATGGAAGCATCCGCCGGCGCGCCGGCCCGCCGCAGCTCGGTCCTCGCGACCTTCGACATCGTCGGGGATCACTGGATGCTGCTTCTGCTGGAGCAGCTCTTTCTCGGACGGACGAGCTGGTCGGCACTGCTGCAGGAGCTCGAGGTCTCGCCGTCGACGCTTAGCAAGCGGCTCAGCCAGCTCATCGACGCCGAATGCCTGGAGAAGATCCATTCGGGCGGGCGCGCGGTCGACTATCGGCTGACGCCGCGCGGCGAGGACCTCTTTTCGACGCTGCTCGCGGGCGAGGAGTGGCAGCGCCGTTGGGGGGGGCTCGACACGCCGCCGCTGTGGCGCCACAGTTGCGGCGCGCCGCTGTCGGTGCGCTCGGCGTGCCGGTCGTGCGACCGCGACGTCTATATCACCGATGCCTCGTTCCAGCCCGGCCCCGGCGCGGGCGATGCGACCGCGGCGATGCCGGGACGGCGGTTCCGCAACAACAAGGCGGGCGTGTCCGACTGGGCGGATTCGGACCATCCGCTCGGCTTGCTGCTCCAGGTCCTCGGCGATCGGCGCGCCATGCCGCTGCTCGCCGCGCTCTATCTCGGCCTCCATCGCTTCGACGAGATCGAGCGCTGGACGGGGGTGCATCCGGCGATTGTGTCGGACCGGCTGCGCAAGCTCCAGATTCTCGGCCTCATCAAGATGCGCCTCTACCAGGAACGTCCCGACCGCTATCTCTACAGCCTCGCGGCACCGGGGCGCGAGATGTTCGCCGTGACGCTGCAGATGCTCAAATGGGGCGACAAATGGAGCTATGGCGAAGGCGACGAGCCGCTGATCCTCACCCATGAACTCTGCGGGCAGCGGCTCTATTCGGACCTTCGCTGCCGCAGCTGCGGGCAGACGGTTCATTATCGCGACTGCGAACCGCTGGCGCCCCGCTGACTTTCCTGCACCGCTGACACTCTTGCGACGACCGGAAGGTCGCGACCTTTCGGCGCCGTCGAACGACCCGTGGAAATCTTTCCCCTCTCTGCAGGGCGAGTCCTGCGGCTGGCCGCTGCAATGTGTCTCCCATATGCCACCTAAGGTTCATTAGCGAGACTTTCGTGTCCGGGAGGATACCTCCCCTGCTTTTATCATAATAACCCGGAAAAGTAGGGATGGTGCCTGTAACCCTGCGATAGCCGCTTGACACCTCCTGCGATAACGGCAAAGTTTCTTCTATAACGATAGTTGGAGGGTATATGTCTGGATTCGCTTTGATGCCGCCACCCGGAGCGCGGGTTGCCGTTGCCGGGGGATGCGGGGGGATGGGGCGCCTCTTCACCCGGACCGCGGTCGAGGCAGGCATCGAAGTCGTGGTGCTCGACCTCGCCCGGTCGATCGAGGCCTTTCCCCCGCCCGAGGAGGTAGAGGCGATCGCCTGCGACGCCTCGGACGAAGCGCAGGTGGCAGCCGCCTTCGACGCGATCGCGGCGGGCGGCGCGCGTCTCGACGCGCTCGTCAATTTCGTCGGCTTCACCAACGAGCCGAAGCCGATCGAGGCAATGGCGCTCGCCGAATGGAACGAGATCATCGCCGGGTCGCTGACCAGCGCCTTCCTGCTCAGCCGCGCGGCGATCCCGCTGCTCCGGGCCTCTGGAAAGGGGGCGATGGTCCATGTCTCGTCGACCTTCGGCGTGTGGGTGCCGCAGAGCGGTTTCGGCCCCTATGCGGTCGCGAAGGCGGGGATCATCAACCTCGTGCGGGTGCTTGCGACCGAGTGCGGGCCCGATATCCGTGTCAACGGCCTCGCGCCCGGAATCACGCAGACCGCCTTCCTCGACGGCGGCACCGGCCGCCCGGCAAAGCAGACAAAGACCAATACGAACATGGTCGCGATGATGACCGCCGCAAAGCGCATCGCCCAGCCAGAGGATATGCTCGGCGCGCTCTTCTTCCTGATCGGGCCCGGCTCGGAATACGTCACGTCGCAGACCCTGCACGTCAACGGAGGGCTGTGGTCGTGACGCTCGCCCATCAAACCGTCACCAGCTTCATCGACGGCGCCTTCATTCCCGCGCGCGGACCGGCACTCGATGTCGTCAATCCCGCCGACGAGAGCATCGCCGGCACGCTGCACGAGGCCGATGCCGCCGAGGTCGCGGCGGCCGTCGACAGCGCGGAGAAGGCCTTTCGCACGGGTCCTTGGCCGGGGCTGAGCGCCGCCGAGCGCAAGCCGGTCTTTCGGCGGATCGCCGACGTTGTCCGCGACAATCTGGACGAGCTGGCGGCGCTCGAAACCGCCGCGACGGGACAGCCGATCCGCTACTCGCGCTTCATCCAGCTTCCTCGCATCCTCGCCAATTTCGAATTCTACGCCGAATGGCCGTGCTATGCGCTCGATACCGCGGCGAGCGAGCGCGGGCGCGGCCTGCGCTATGTGCTGCGCGAACCGCTCGGCCCCGTCGCGCTGATCTCGCCGTCCAATGCGCCGACGGCGCTCGCCTCGACCAAGATCGCGGCGGCGCTCGCCTTCGGCAATACATGCGTCGTCAAGACGTCGGAGAATACGCCGCTGGCGCTCGCCCGCTTCGTTGAACTGCTGCATGCGGCGGGGGTGCCCGAGGGTGTGGTCAACATGGTCAACGGCCGCGGGGCCGTCACCGGCGATGCAATGGTGCGGCATCCGGCGATCCGGGCGGTATCCTTCACCGGCGGCACCGCGACCGCGCGCCATATCGCCGCCGCGGCTGGCGCCGGATTGAAGCGCATCGATCTGGAACTGGGCGGCAAATCGGCAAATATCGTGATGCCCTCGGCTGACCTCGACCGCGCGCTCGACGCGGCGCTGATCGCGGTGTTCACCAACAGCGGCCAGCAATGCTTCGCCGGATCGCGTCTCGTCCTGCATCGCGCGATCGCGGAGGATTTCCTCGGCCGCTTTGCCGAGCGCGCCGAGGCGATCCGGGTCGGCCACCCTTATGACGAAGCGGTCGAGAACGGCCCGCTCGCGCATGCGAGCAGCTATGCGCGGGTCGAGCGGATGATCGCGGAGGCGCGCGAGGATGGATGCGCGATCCTGGCGGGCGGTGCCCGCGCCGACGGCTTCGACAAGGGCTATTATTTCCGGCCTACGGTGGTGCGGGCGCCCTCGAACGATGTGCGCATCTGTCAGGAGGAGGTGTTCGGACCGGTGGCGGCCGCAATCGTCGTCGATTCGATGGAGGAGGCGATCGCGGTCGCCAATCGCTCGCGCTATGGTCTCGTGTCCTATGTCTGGACCAACGATCTGGCGGAGGCGATGCGCGCCACCGAATCGATCCAGGCGGGCTGGATCCATGTGAACACGCCGATGCTGGCGCTCGACCCCCGCTTCCCCTTTGGCGGATACAAGGAATCGGGCGTTGGGCGCGATGGAGCGCCGGCGGCGCGCCAGTTCTTCACCGAGGAGAAGACGATCAACCACGCGCTCGGTGGAGTGGATCTGCCGAAAGTCGGAATCTCTCAAAAGCAATAAACGTATCAATTGATAATCGTGGCGGGCAAGGTGGTTCCCGCGTTTCTTGTCCATATAATCTTGATTTTTCACCTCGCTTCGGACTTGCGAAGCGCTAGGCTTCAATATATGTATTCAATAAAGATATCCCGCGGTGACATGCGGGCAGGCTAGGGAGGAGATGCGGAAATGCTCAAGTCGATCAGCGTAGCTATGGTTTCGGTGTGGGCTCTTGCGGCCGGCACGGGCGCATATGCGCAGGAGGCGCCGGAGCCTCGGGCCTCATCCGGCGATAGCGGCGAGATCGTCGTTACCGCGCAGCGCCGCGAGGAGCGGCTGCAGGATGTTCCGCTGTCGATCTCTGCGGTCAGCGGCGACGCGCTCGAAAAGGCGGGCACGTCGAACATCGAAGGGCTCGCGACCTTCACCCCCAGCCTGACCTACGCCGAGTTCAACGCATCGGATCCCAATATCTATATCCGCGGCATCGGCTCGCATTTCGACGGCGGCAGCCTCGAACGGTCGGTCGCGGTGTTCGTCGACGACGTCTATCTGGGCCGCGCCGCGGGCGGCACCGCCGACATCTTCGACTTGGAGCGCGTCGAGGTGCTGCGCGGCCCGCAGGGCACGCTGTTCGGCAAGAATACCGTGGGCGGCGCGATCAACCTGATCAGTTCCCGGCCGACCGATACCGCCTATTTCAAGGTTAATGCGGACGTCGGCACCTATGGCACGATCAACGTGCGCGGCGTCGCCAACGGGGCGCTGACCGACGATATCAACGGCCGCTTCTCCTTCGTCTCGCGCCGCCACGACGGCTATGCGGAGAGCGCGCTGACCGGCAACGAGCTCGAGGATCTGCAGAGCACCGCGGTGCGCGGCGCGGTTTCGTCGAACCTGGGCGACCGGCTCGAAATCACCGTGTCGGCGGATTATTACAAGCGCACGGGCAACGGCCTCAACAAATGGGCGGTGAGTGAGACGACCCAAGCCTACACCCGTGGCAACGGACCGGACCGGCGCACCAACTTCGTGCCCGATGGTCGCCAGGACAACGAAGCTTGGGGCACGTCGGTCAGGATCAAATATGACGCTGGCATCGGCGATATCACCTCGATCACCGCAGTGCGCGGATCGCAGTCGAACATCGACGTCGCGCTGGCGGGGGTGCGGGTGGACAAGACGCAGCCCGATATTTCGGCGCCGTTCAACCTGACCCACAATATTATCGATGAACGCGCCGCCCAATATTCGCAGGAACTGCGCTTTGCCTCGAACTTCTCGGGACCGTTCAACTTCCTCGCTGGCGCCTTCCTCTACCGCGAGGTGGTCGACCGCGACGAGCACAGCACGATCGTCTTCAGTTCGCCGATCCCCGATCAGTTCGACGACTTCCAGACCAGGAGTAAGGCGAACAGCATTGCCGTCTTCGTCGACGGCACGCTCAACGTGACCGATGCCTTCTCGCTGACCGCGGGCATCCGCTATACCCACGACAAGAAGACTTTCCGCAACATCGCCGACAGCAACCGTTTCCCGACCGGCGGCTTTCCGTTCGACGTGACCGGCAAATATTCGTCGAACGCGACGACGCCGCGCTTCACGGCCAAATATCAGTTCAGCCCGAATTCGATGGCCTATGCGACGATCTCGCGCGGCTTCAAGGCCGGTGGCTTCGACGGCCAGCCGACCAGCGCGCTCGCCGCCGTGCTGCCGGTGGCGCCCGAATATGTGACCAACTACGAGGTCGGGACCAAGAACAGCTTCTTCAACCGCAAGTTGACGCTCGACCTGTCGGCCTTCCACATGCGCTACACCGATCTTCAGGTGCAAAGCCTGGTCGACGTTCCCGGCTCGACGGTGCCGATCACGGCGCTGTTCAACGCCGGCAAGTCGGACATAAACGGCGTCGAGGTGTCGGGATCGCTCGCGCTCGCGCGGCAGACGCGGATCGGCTTCAACTACGGCTATCTCGACGCCAAGTTCAAAAGCGACCTCGTGATTAGCGGTGTCAATGTGAATGGCAAATATCTCGAGCGCGCGCCGAAGCACACATTTGGGGTCACGCTCAATCACACGAGCGAACTCAGCGACCGCTTCGCGCTCGACGTCAATTCGGGACTGACCTATTCCGGCAAATATTATTCGGAGATCACCAACAACGAAAATGCCGCGGTCGATCCCTATGCGGTGTGGGACGGAGAGGTCCGGCTGCGTTCGCTCGACAGGGGCTGGTATGTCGGGGTGTGGGCGAAGAACATCACCAACAAATATTATCCAACCTATGTGCTGCTGACCGCGAACACGGGCTTCGTGAACTATGCGGCGCCACGCACCATCGGCGCGACCTTCGGCATCGAATTCCAATAGGGACGGGGGAACGAAAGAAAGGGCCGGGTTCCCGATCGGGAACCCGGCCCTTTCTCTTGCCAGGAGGCGGGTGGCGTCAGGCCGACGCTGTGCCGAGCGCTGCAATCGCCATGTCGGCGGACATCACATCGCCGAAGATCGAATAGAAGGTGGCGAGCGCTGAGCGATGCGCGACCGGATCGTTGGCGGCGGTCGCGTCGCTGACCATGATCGTGCGGAAATTCATCTGCGCCGCATCGCGCGCCGAGGATTCGCAGCATACATTGGTGGCGACGCCGGTGATGATCACCGTGTCGCAGCCCCGCGCACGCAGCCGCTGCGCGAGGTCGGAGCCTTCGGGCAGGAACGCGCTGAATCGATGTTTCTCGATCTGCTCGTCGCCGGGCCGGACGTCCATTGCTTCGTGGAGCGCATGGCCGAACGAGCCGCGCGCCTGCGCCGCGAGCGCGCCTTCGTTGAACGCGGCACTGTTCATCGCGAACCAGTTCGACCAGCCGGCGACCGTCTCGGAATCGTGGGTATTCTGGATCCATACGACATGGCCTCCCGCCTCGCGCAGGGCGGCGGCGAGCCGGTTGATGACGGGGACGATGGTGAGCGATGCCTCGATGAAGGAGGCGGCACCTTCGCGCACCATGAAGCCGTTCTGCATGTCGATGACGACGAGCGCGGTCCGGGCGGGATCGAGTGTCCCGAACGGATGCTCGCAGCCATGCCGTACCAGCGCTGCGCGCCGCGCCCATTCGGGCATGTCGAAACCGGTCATCTTTTTCTCCTTAATCCGCGGTCCATCCTGCATCTATGAGGATGGAGGTACCTGTGATCATGTTTGCGGCGTTTGAGGCGAGGAGGGTTATGGCGCCCATGACATCCTCGGCTTGCCCGATGCGTCCGAGCTTGATCT
>Ga0180219_1000800_pt1 | contig 22943 bp, 16 predicted proteins | sample eDN3rd30CBELigMG_FD_151338 | JGI IMG/M metagenome (GOLD analysis project Ga0180219, IMG submission 151338) | Enriched Miracle-Growth compost microbial communities from Emeryville, California, USA - eDNA 3rd pass 30_C BE-Lig MG (version 2)... ...
GCCAGGCGAAGGCGGCGTCCATGTCCTGGTACACCGCCGGCAGGCTGGGCTCGCCCTGGGAATGGCCGTAGCCGCGGTAGTCGAGCATCAGCACCTGGTAGCCCTGTTCCGGCAGCCAGAAGGTGGCCCCCAGGTGCCAGGCCATGTTGCCGCCGTTGCCGTGCAGGTGCAGCACCGTGCCCTTGACCGGCACGCCGGGCTTGGCCGGCAGCCACCAGCCGGCGAGCCTGACGCCGTCGGCGGTGGTGAGGGTGACGTCGCGGTAGTCCAGCTTGGCCCGCGCCGGGGTGATGGCCACGTCGGGGCTGGGGTAGAACAGCAGCGAGCTGCAGCCGCCGAGCAGAAGCAGCAGGGACAGCGCGGCGGCCTTGAAGCGGTGGGTCATGGTCGGGTCATCCTTGGGGCCGGGGATCGCTCCCACACTGGCGGCACGGAAGCGCTTTCGTAGGATGGGACGAGCGGAGCGATTCCCATCGATGGGTATCGCTTCGCTCAACGCCATCCTACGGGGCCTGAACGGGTCGGCATGGCGTCAGAGGATATTCGCGTAGTCCGCCTCGATGCGGTCCAGGCTCAGGTGGTTGAGGAAGTTGGAGAAGCACATCCAGGCCGACAGCGCGTTGAGGTCGCGGAACTGCGGCGGCAGGTACTTCGGCGGCACCACCAGGCCCTCGTCCACCAGTTGGCGCAGGGTGCGCATGTCTTCCAGGGTGGCCTTGCCGCAGAACAGCAGCGGGATCTGCTCCAGCTTGCCCTTGCGCACGGCGAGCTGGATGTAGTTGTAGATGAGGATGAAGCCCTTGAGGTACGACAGGTCCTTGGTGAACGGCAGCCCGCCGGGCGTGGAGCCGCGGAACACCCGGCTGGCGTTCTGGTAGCTGCTTTCCTGGCTGTAGCCCTGCTCGCGGTAGAAGTGGAACACCTCGAGGAAGTCCGCGCCCTCCTCCGCCATGTGGATGGCGCGGGTGCGGTTGGTCAGCTTGCGCAGGCGCGTGGGGTAGGAGGCGAAGGCGATCACTTCCATGAGGATGGCCAGGCCTTCCTGGGTCACGGTGGAGGACGGCGGGCCCTTGGCCAGGAAGGTGCAGATCGGCTGGTTCTGCCCGTTCAGGGTGGTGCCCACGTGCACCAGGCCCTCGTGGACTTCCAGGGCGCGCACGTCGCGCTCGTTGAACATGGCGTCGGCGCGCACCTTGATGTAGTCGGCGCCGGCCGCGGCGTCGGCGACTATGCCGTCGGACTCGAACACGCGGATGGTGTCCTCGGCCTCGCCGAAGGTCTTGTTCAGGCGCTCCTGCAGCATGGCCACCGCTTCCTTGGCGGTGAGCGTCTTGGGTTCGTCCTTGAGGTCGCCGCGGTCGGCGATGTTGTTCAGGTAGTCCGAGAGCATCAGGCCGAGGTCGGCCAGGGTCGGGTCACCGGCGTGGAAGGCGTCGGAGGCCGAGCCGTAGAGTTCCTGGGAGATCAGCCCGAAGTCCTGGGTGCCGCGCGCCTCCAGCATGCGGATGACCATGCGGTACTCGCGGCACATGCGCCGCATGATCTGCCCCACCGGGTTGAACTGGCCGAGCTGGCGGGTGATGTCGCGCTCCAGGTTCTGGAATTCCTGCTTCTTGGCGTTGCCGTCGAAGGCCAGCGGGCGGCCGTCGTAGTAGCCGCGGTCGACCTTGGGCGCGTGCTTGCCGCGGCCCTTGAGAAAGTCCGCGCGCACGCTGTCGTCCCACTTGATGGCGTCGAGCACGCGGATCGGCGTCTGCGCCTCCACCAGGCGGTCGGACAGGCCGCGGATGATCTGCTGGTACTCGCTGGGCGTGCTTTTCTTGCGCCGCGGGTTCATGGGCGTTCTCCCGGAGTCACTCGCTGGAAGCGTAGCGCTTCGTTGAAGACTTCGGCGTTGGCGGGCTCGTCCAGGTAGGCCAGGACATCGCCCAGGGGGCTGGCCACCAGGGCGCCGGCGCCCTGCTCGCTGTCCACCTTCTGGCCCTGCAGGGTGCCCTTGGCCATGGCCTGGAGGATCTGCTCGACGTCCAGCGAGTAGACCACCAGCTCGTCCTTGTCGGTGATCTCGAAGCCGGCCAGCACGTAGTTGCCGCCCTGGCTCTTGGGCAGTTCGGCGGACAGGTACCAGCGCTGGCCGTGGTGGACCACGGTGAAGGGCAGGTCCTCGGCGCTGTCGGTGTTGCCGCTGTCGTCGTAGTAGCTGAAGGCGCGGTACAGGCCCTCGCCGGTGCGGCTGATCTCGAGGAACTGTTCCTCGCCGTATTCGTCGATCCGCGACCACTGGCCGAGCAACTGCTTGGGCGCGGCCTCCTTCGCCGGGATCGGCTCCTTGAAGGTCACCAGGCAGCCGCCGAGCAGGAAGATGCTCAACAGCAGCAAGGCGCGCCAGGCTTTCATCGAAGTCTCCTCAGGGGCCGCGGGCGGCACGCCATATGGGGTCGTCGGCGGGCTTCAGAGGCCCAGCACCAGGTACAGGTAGCGGGTCAGGATGGCGCGCATTTCCACGGTGTCCAGGTGCTCCACGCCATCCAGCAGGCCCTGATACTCCATCTGCAGGATGATGGCCGTCAACACCTTGGCGTCCTGTTCCGGCTGCTGCGAGCCGAGCACCTCGAAGAAGTGCACCACGCCCAGGGAGAGGATGCGCCTGTGGCTCTGCGCCAGCTGTTCCAGGCGCGGGTTGAGCAGCGCCTCCTGGCGGAACGCCTGCTCGGCCAGCAGGTGCTCGCGGCGCTCGGTGAGCTGCACGCGCACGTACTGGATGGCCAGCTCGGCGATGCGGTCGGCCAGCTCGCGGCGCGCCTCGGGGCTACCGGTGAGGCCGGCGGCCAGGGCCTGCAGGTCGCCCTCGACGCTGGCCCAGAAGGCCGACAGGGCTTCGGCGCTGCGTTCGACGAAGAGCGCGAAGGTGTCGGTGATGAGGTCGTCGATGTCCTTGAAGTAGTAGGTGGTGGCCGACAGCGGCACGTCCGCCTCGGCCGCCACCGCCCGATGGCGCACGGCCCGCACGCCCTCGCGGACGATGATGCGCATGGCCGCGTCGAGGATCGCCTGGCGGCGCTGCTCGCTGCCCTGGCGGGCGGCCTTGCGGCCCTGGTACTGGACACTCTCGGCCACCGCACTGGCGGCCTGGGCGGCGCTGTCTCTGGAAACTGCTCGGGGCACGGTCTTTCCTCCGCTCGCGGGCGATGGCGCATTGTTCGGGCTTTTGCTTGGGGAATCAATTGGTGGCCCGCTGGCGGATGGAAGGGCGGGCTTTGTAGGAGCGCTCGCGAATGCGTTACCCGGCAACTCCGTTGTTGCGCCAACCTCCGTTCCCTCTCCCTAACCCTCTCCCTGAAGGGAGAGGGGACCGTTCGGTGTGCTTGGATGTTTTGGAGTCAGCCGGCAACACGGAGGGTTTCCAGCTGAAACCATTCCTTCTCTCGGCACGGACAAGCCCCCTCTCCCTTCAGGGAGAGGGCTGGGGAGAGGGCGCTCTCAAACCCAGCGCCCAAATCCCCGGCAAGCACCGTTCGCGAGCAAGCTTGCTCCTACGAAGAGCCTTGCCCTCAGGCACGAAAAAGCCGCCCTAAGGCGGCTTCTTCACTTGCTCCAGCGCTTACGCCTGCGGGCGCATGTGCGGGAACAGGATCACGTCGCGGATCGACGGCGAGTTGGTCAGCAGCATCACCAGGCGGTCGATGCCGATGCCTTCGCCGGCGGTGGGCGGCATGCCGTATTCCAGGGCGTTGATGAAGTCGGCGTCGTAGTGCATCGCCTCGTCGTCGCCGGCGTCCTTCTCCTTGACCTGCAGCATGAAGCGCTCGGCCTGGTCTTCGGCGTCGTTCAGCTCGGAGTAGGCGTTGGCGATCTCGCGGCCGCCGATGAACAGCTCGAAGCGGTCGGTGACGCTCGGGTCCCGGTCGTTGCGGCGGGCCAGCGGGGAGACTTCGAAGGGGTACTGGGTGATGAAGTGCGGCTGTTCCAGCTTGTGCTCCACCAGCTCCTCGAAAATCATCACCTGCAGCTTGCCCAGGCCTTCGTGGCCGAGGACCTTGGCGCCGGCCTTCTTGGCGATCTCGCGGGCCTTGTCGACATCCTGCAGGTCGGCCGCGGTGATGTCCGGGTTGTACTTGAGGATGGCGTCGAACACCGACAGGCGGGCGAACGGCTCGCCGAAGTGGAAGACCTTGTCGCCGTAGGGCACGTCGGTGGTGCCGAGCACCGCCTGGGCCAGCTCGCGGAACAGTTCCTCGGTCAGGTCCATGTTGTCTTCGTAGTCGGCGTAGGCCTGGTAGAACTCGAGCATGGTGAACTCGGGGTTGTGCCGGGTCGAGACGCCTTCGTTGCGGAAGTTGCGGTTGATCTCGAAGACCTTCTCGAAGCCGCCGACCACCAGGCGCTTGAGGTACAGCTCCGGGGCGATGCGCAGGAACATGGCCATGTCCAGCGCATTGTGGTGGGTGGCGAAGGGCTTGGCCGCGGCGCCGCCGGGGATGGTCTGCAGCATCGGGGTTTCCACTTCGAGGAAACCGCGCTCGGACAGGAAGCGGCGGATGTGGGCGATCACCTGGGAACGCACGCGGAAGGTGTGGCGGGTTTCCTCGTTGACGATCAGGTCGACGTAGCGCTGGCGGTAGCGCTGCTCGGTGTCGGTCAGGCCGTGGTGCTTGTCCGGCAGCGGGCGCAGCGACTTGGTCAGCAGGCGCACGCTGCTCATGTCGACGTACAGGTCGCCCTTGCCGGAGCGGGCCAGGGTGCCTTCGGCGCCGATGATGTCGCCCAGGTCCCAGGTCTTGATCTCGGCCAGGGTCTCTTCGGGCAGGGTCTTGCGGTTGACGTAGACCTGCAGGCGGTCGCTGCTGTCCTGCAGGACGATGAAGGCGCCACGGTTGAGCATGATGCGACCGGCGACCTTGACCGGGATGGCTGCGGCTTCCAGCTCTTCCTTGGTCTTGTCGGCGTACTGCTTCTGCAGGTCCGCGAAGTAGGCGTCGCGGCGGAAGTCGTTGGGGAAGGCGATGGCCTTGGCCTCGCGCACGGCGGCAAGCTTTTCCTTGCGCTGGGCGATCAGCTTGTTTTCTTCCTGTTGCAGCTCGTGCTGGTCGAGTTGTTGGTCGCTCATGGTCGTTCTATCTGCCTGGCGTCGATTCATTCAATTAGGGATAACAACTGTAGGAGCGAGCTTGCTCGCGAAGCTCTTCAGCGGGTTCGCGAGCAAGCTCGCTCCTACGGGGTGCGGTCTACAGGCCCTGTTTAAGGCTGGCTTCCAGGTATTCGTTGAGGTCGCCGTCGAGCACCTTGTCGCAATCGCTGCGTTCCACGCCGGTACGCAGGTCCTTGATGCGCGACTGGTCGAGCACGTAGGAACGGATCTGGTGGCCCCAGCCGATATCGGACTTGGTGTCTTCCAGCGCCTGCGAGGCGGCGGTGCGCTTCTGCATCTCCTGCTCGTACAACTTGGCCCGCAGCATTTTCATGGCGGTGTCCTTGTTGGCGTGCTGGGAGCGTTCGTTCTGGCACGCCACCACGGTGTTGGTCGGCACGTGGGTGATACGCACCGCGGAGTCGGTGGTGTTCACGTGCTGGCCGCCGGCGCCGGACGAGCGGTAGGTGTCGATGCGCAGGTCCGCCGGGTTGATCTCGATCTCGATGTTGTCGTCGATCTCGGGCGAGACGAACACCGCGGTGAACGAGGTGTGGCGGCGGTTGCCGGAGTCGAACGGGCTCTTGCGCACCAGGCGGTGCACGCCGATCTCGGTGCGCAGCCAGCCGAAGGCGTACTCGCCCTTGATGTGCACGGTGGCGCCCTTGATGCCGGCGACCTCGCCCTCGGACAGCTCGACGATCTCGGCGTCGAAGCCGTTCTTGTCGGCCCAGCGCAGGTACATGCGCAGCAGCATGTTGGCCCAGTCCTGGGCCTCGGTGCCGCCGGAGCCGGCCTGGATGTCCAGGTAGGCGTTGTTCGGGTCCATCTCGCCGCTGAACATGCGGCGGAATTCCAGCTTCTCGAGGATTTCGCGCAGGCGCTGGACTTCCGCTTCGACGTCGCCGACGGCGCCTTCGTCGTTCTCCTCGACCGCCATGTCGAGCAGGTCGCGGGAGTCGGCCAGGCCGCCGGTCAGCTCGTCGAGGGTCTCGACGATCTGCGCCAGCATGGCGCGCTCGCGGCCCAGGTTCTGGGCGTATTCGGGCTTGTTCCAGACCGCCGGGTCTTCCAGCTCGCGGTTTACTTCGATCAGACGATCATGTTTCAGATCGTAGTCAAAGATACCCCCGAATGGACTGGGTACGGTCGGAGAGGTCCTTGATGCTGTTGAGGATCGGTTGGATTTCCATGGCGGTCAGCACTCACGGGTAATGGCGTGGAAAAACCCGGAAGTATACCCGAGAAAGCCGCCCGTGGGCGGCTGTGCGTCAGCCGGTTGCGCCGCCGTCCACCCCCACCTGGTTGCGTCCGCCGTGCTTGGCGTTGTAGAGCGCGCGGTCGGCGTGTTCGATCAACCGCAGGCAGCTTTCGCCCTGCCCCGGGGTGAGGGTCGCCACGCCGACGCTGACCGTCAGCACCGCGCCGGAATCCGGCTGCTCGTGGGCGATGCCCAGGGCCTGCACGGTCAGCCGCAGCTTTTCCGCCAGCAGCCGCGCGCCGCCCGGCGAGGTGCCCGGGAGGATGATGGCGAACTCCTCGCCGCCGTAGCGCGCCGGCAGGTCGGAGGAGCGCGCGCAGCTTTCGCGGATGGTCCCGGCGACGCGGCGCAGCGCCTCGTCGCCGGCGACGTGGCCGAAGGTGTCGTTGTAGGCCTTGAAGTGGTCGACGTCGATCAGCAGCAGCGACAGCTGGCTCTGCTCGCGCAGGGCGCGGCGCCATTCCATTTCCAGGTACTCGTCGAAGTGGCGGCGGTTGGACAGCCCGGTGAGGCCGTCGGAGTTCATCAGCCGCTGCAGCACCAGGTTGGTCTCCAGCAGCTTCTGCTGGCTCTCGCGCAGGGCGCGGTAGGCCTCGTCGCGCTGCTGCAGGGCGAGGTAGGAGCGCGAGTGGTAGCGCACCCGCGCCACCAGCTCGATGGCGTCGGGCAGCTTGACCAGGTAGTCGTTGGCCCCGGCGGCGAAGGCGGCGCTCTTGACCTGCGGCTCCTCCTTGGTCGACAGGACGATGATCGGGATGTCGCGCGTCTGCGGGTGGCGGCGGTACTGGCGCACCAGCTCCAGGCCGTCGGTGTCGGGCATCACCAGGTCCTGCAGGATCACCGTCGGGCGGATCTGCAGGGCCTGCTCGATGGCCTGGGTGGCGTCGGAGCAGAAGTGGAAGTCGATGCCGCCGTCCTCGGCCAGGGCGCGGCGCACGGCCTCGCCGATCATGGCCTGGTCGTCGACCAGCAGGACCATGACCGCGGTGTCGTCCGGAGTGATCAAGGGGTTCTCGCTATGCTTGGGGTTCATCGTCGTCGTGGCGCCGCTGGCGCTGCCTCCGGAATGTCAGCCGTACAGTTCGCCCAGGCGCCGGGCGATGTCGCCCAGGGCTCGGATCTCGGTGGCGGCGCCGATCGCCGCGGCGGCCTTGGGCATGCCGTACACGGCGCTGCTGGCCTGGTCCTGGGCCAGGGTCAGGAAGCCGCGCTCGCGCATGTGCTTCAGGCCCTGGGCGCCGTCGCGGCCCATGCCGGTGAGCAGCACGCCGGTGGCCTGGCCCACCCAGTTGTCGGCCACGCTGTCGAAGAACACGTCGATCGAGGGCCGGTAGATGTGCCCGCAGGGTTCGGCGGTGTAGGCCAGCTCGCCGTTGCGTTGCAGGCGGATGTGGTCGTTGGTGCCGGCCAGCAGCACGCAGCCGGGCTGCGGCACCTCGCCGTTGCGCGCCAGGCGCACCGGGATGCGCGCCTGGCTGGCCAGCCATTCGGCCATGCCGGCGGCGAACACTTCGTCCACGTGCTGCACCACCACCATGGCCGCGGAAAAGCTCGCCGGCAGCAGGCCCAGCAACTCGGCCAGGGCCGCCGGGCCACCGGCCGAGGCGCCCACGGCCACCAGGCGGCGGGCCTTGGCCGGGTTTTCGCGCACGGCGACCTCGCTGCGCGGCCGGCTGTTGCCCGGGGCCGACAGCCAGGCCAGGTTCTGCAGCTTGCGCAGCAGCGGGCGGGCCGCCTCCAGGGAGTCGCCGACGCCCAGCGCCGGGGTGTTCACCGCGTCCACCGCGCCGCAGCCCATGGCCTCGAACACCCGCGAGAGGTTCTGCTCCAGGTCCACGGTGACCACGATGATGGCGCAGGGCGAGGCGGCCATGATCCGCCGCGTGGCCTCCACGCCGTCCATCACCGGCATCAGCAGGTCCATCAGCACCACGTCGGGAGTCTGCGCGGCGCACATTTCCACCGCCTCGGCACCGTTATTGGCGACCCACAGCACGCGGTGCGTAGGTTCGAAGGCCAAGGCCCGGCGCAACGCTTCCACCGCCAGCGGCATGTCATTGACGATGCCAATCCTCATCTTAGGGTCGGCTCCCGTTTCGGCGCGAGCCGCGTTGCCGCGACAAATCACGCCAGGCTAGGCGCGGGACGCAGGCAATGGTCGCTCCCTTGGCAAGTCCCGCAACGACGCATGGCGTGATTTGCCACGCAACCCGAAGGGACGGGCCGCATTTTGCGCAGCGCCGCGTTACTCGTCGTTCATTTGGAATAACCAAACCTCTCTCCTCGCGCCTTGCTCTGCGCAAAATGCGGCTCCGTCGCGGCCGCGCCGAAACGGGAGCCGACCCTACGCACCTCCGATCAGGTCGACCACCGCATCCAGCAGGGCCTCGTCGTGGAAACTGGCCTTGGCCAGGTAGTAGTCGGCGCCGGCATCGAGCCCGCGGCGGCGGTCCTCCTCGCGGTCCTTGTAGGACACGACCATGACCGGCAGGGCTTGCAGGCGGGCGTCGCGGCGGATCAGCCCGACCAGTTCTATACCGTCCATGCGCGGCATGTCGATATCCGTGATGACCAGGTCGAAGCGCTCCGAACGCAGGGCGTTCCAACCGTCCATGCCATCCACCGCCACCGCCACGTCGTAGCCGCGGCCGGCCAGCAGCTTGCGCTCCAGTTCGCGCACGGTGAGCGAGTCGTCCACCACCAGCACGCGCTTGCGCAGCGCCGCGCCCTGGCGGTTGCCGGCGTCGATGCGCTCCAGGCGGCCGCTGGCCAGCAGCTTGTCCACCGAGCGCAGCATGTCCTCGACGTCGAGGATCAGCACCGGCGTGCCGTCGTCCAGCACGGCGCCGGCGGACACGTCCTGGACCTTGCCCAGGCGCGCGTCCAGCGGCATCACCACCAGGGTGCGTTCGCCGATGAAGCGCTCCACCGCCACGCCGTACAGGGTGTCGCGCTCGCGGATCAGCACCAGCGGGATGTCGCCCTCCGGCGCGCGGCCTTCCGGGCGCTGCAACAACTGGTGCGCGGCCACCAGGCCGACGTGCCGGCCCTCGTGCCAGAACTGCTGGCGGCCCTCGATCTGCACGATCTCCTCCGGCGCCAGGCTGCGCATGCGCTCGATGTGCGCCAGGGGGAAGGCGTAGGCCTCGCCGCCGATTTCCACCACCAGGCTGCGCACCACCGAGAGGGTCAGCGGCACCTCGATGTGGAAGTGGCTGCCCTGCCCCGCCACCTGCTCCATGCGGATGCCGCCGCGCAGCTGGCGCACCATGTGCTGCACGGCGTCCAGGCCGACGCCGCGGCCGGAGACCTCGGTGACCTGCTCGCGCAGGCTGAAGCCGGGCAGGAAGAGGAAGGCCAGCAGCTCTTCCTCGGACATCCGCGCGGCGGTGTCCGCGGTGGACAGGCCGCGGCGCACGATGCCTTCGCGCAGGCGCTGCAGGTCGACGCCGGCGCCGTCGTCGCGCAGGTCCAGCACCAGCATGCCGGCATGGTGCCGCGCCAGCAGGCGGATCAGCCCCTGCTCCGGCTTGCCGGCCCGACGCCGCGCGTCCGGCATCTCGATGCCATGGTCAACGGCGTTGCGCAACAGGTGCGTCAGCGGCGCCTCGAGTTTTTCCAGGACCTCGCGGTCCACCTGGGTTGACACCCCGTCCACCTCCAGGCGCACCGGCTTGCCCAGTTCGCGGCCGAGGTCGCGGACCATCCGCGCCTGGCCGCCGAGCACGTCGGCGAAGGGCCGCATGCGGCAAGCCAGGGCGCTGTCGTAGAGGGTCTGGGCGCGCTGCGAGGTGGTCCAGGCGAATTCGTCCAGCTCGGCCATCTGTTCGCCCAGCAGTTGCTGGCACTCGCCCACCAGGCGCCGCGCATCGGCGAGGAAGGCCTGGGCCTGCGGGTCGAGGCTGGCGCCGGCGGCGTCGCGGGCGCCGTCGAGCAGGCGGCTGGCGGTGGCCTGCAGGCGCTTCAGGCGCTGCATCGAGGCCAGTTGCGGTTGCAGGCGCTGGGAATCGACCAGGGCCTTGCTGGACAGGTCGAGCAACTGGTTCAGGCGCTCGGCGGTGACGCGCAGCACCCGCCCCGTGCCCTCCTCGCCCGGGCTGCGCGGGTTCGCGACTGCGGCCGGTTCGGGCGGCGGCTCGGCGGCCTCGGGCGGCTGCGGCACCGGCGGCGCGGCTTCGGCGGGAGCGGGCGCCGGCGTGGCGGGCGGCGCCTTGGCTTGCGCCGGCTCCCCGCCCAGCAGGCCCTGCAGGCGCAACACCAGGTCCGGCACCGCCGCGCGCGCCGCGGTGGCCCGCTCGGGCTGGACGTCGGCGATGTGCAGCAGGATGTCGGTGCCGGCCAGCAAGGCATCTATATGCTCCGCCCCCAGCAGCAGGCGGCCGTCCTGGGCGGCCACCAGGCATTCCTCCATGACGTGGGCCACCTGCACGCCTTCGTCCAGGCCGACGATGCGCGCGGCGCCCTTGAGCGAATGCGCGGCGCGCATGCAGGCTTCCAGCCGGGTGGCCTGGCGCGGCTCGCGCTCCAGCGCCAGCAGGCCCTGGCCGAGGGCCTGGGCCTGGGCTTCGGCCTCCAGGCGGAAGAGTTCCAGCAGCGAGGCGTCCTTCATCTGCTCGGGGGTCATGCCAGGCTCCGGGCGGCGGCGGCCAGCAGGGCCTGGTGGTCGAGCAGGCGCACGCTACGCTCGCGCCACTTCAGCACGTCATGGGTGAAACGGCTGCCGGCCGCCGCGGCGGCGCGCGCCTGGCCCGGCGCCAGCGGGTGGATGCCGTCCACCTCGTCCACCGGCGTCAGCACCGGCCCGCTGTCGGTGGCCAGCACCAGCATGCGCGGCCGGCGGCGCCCCTCGTCCTCGCGCGGGGCGGAGGGGGCCAGGCCGAGCAGTTCGGCCAGCGACAGGCAGGCGACGAGGGTGCCATGGACGTTGGCCACGCCCAGCAAGACCGGCGAGCGCTGGTGCGGCAGCGAATGCACCGGGCAGTTCGGCGCCACCTCCGTCAGCGCCAGGGTGCGCAGGGCCAGCCACTCCTCGCCGATGCGGAACAGCAGGTAGGCATCGCCCGGCGGCGCATCCTCGCCGACGCTGGCGACATGCTCGCTCTCCGAGCCCAGGGCATAGCGGTCCAGCAGGCGCACGGCGGCGCTGGCATGGACCGGGCAGTTGCGGCAGTGGATGTGCTCGGCCAGCCGCGGGCAGGACTTGTCGCCGCGGATACCGATGCGGTTCCAGCAGTCGTCCACGGCCTGGCCGGCCGCCTCGGGGTGCAGGTGGTAGCGCTGCTCAGGCATCGCGCTTCACTCCTCGCGCGGCGCGCTCCTGCAGGCGCCGCGCACCCTCCAGGTCACCGCGGGCGGCCAGCAGGGCGGCCAGTTGCAGCAGGCTCTCCTGGTGGTCGGGCTGCAGGTACAGCGCCTTGCGGTAGTAGCCCTGGGCCTGTTCGCCCTGCCCTTCGGCGTCGGCCAGCAGGCCCAGCCAGTAATAGGCCTGGGCCGCCGGGCCGTGCTGGGCGAGGTAGGCCTCGCAGGCGGCGCGGGCCTGGGCCGCCTGGCCCTGGTTGGCCAGCCGGGCGATTTCCGCCAGGCCCTGTTCGGCGCCGCTCGGCACCGCGGCCGGCACCGGCCTGGCCGGCGCGGGTGGCGGCGTTCGCCGTGGCGATGGGCGTGGCGACACGGCCACCGGCGGCGGGCGCGGGGCGCTGCGCGGCCTGGGCGCCGGCGCTTCGGGCTCCGCAGCCATGCGCAGGAAGGCGAAGGACTGCGGCACGCCCAGCGCGCGCAGCCCCGTGCGCGACATCAGGCTGGCCTCGGCCGGGCCGATGAACAGCGCGCCGTCCTCGCGCACCAGGCGCAGCAGCACCTGCACGGCGCGTTCCTGGGTGTCGCGGTCGAAATAGATCAGCAGGTTGCGGCAGAACAGGAAGTCGTAGGGCGATTCCTCGGCCAGCAGGCCGGGCGCCAGCAGGTTGCCGCGGCGCAGGCGCACGCGGCGGCGCACCCGTTCGTCGAGCCGGTAGTCGGGCCCCTCGGCGTGGAAGTAGCGGTCGCGGAAACCCAGTTCGCTGCCGCGGAACGAATTGCGCCCGTACATGCCATGGGCCGCGCGCTCCAGCGAGGCCGGGCTGACGTCCAGGGCGTCGATCTGGAAGGCCGCCTCCGGCAGCCCGGCGTCGAGCAGGGCCATGGCGATGGAGTACGGCTCCTCGCCGGTGGAACAGGGCAGGCTGAGCAGGCGCAGCGGCCGCGCGCCGGCCAGTTCCAGTTGCCGGCGCAGGGCCAGGCGGCCGAGGGCGGCGAAGGATTCGGGGTAGCGGAAGAACCAGGTCTCCGGGACTATCACCGCCTCGATCAGCGCCTGCTGTTCCTCGGTGGAGCCCTGCAGGCGCTGCCAGTAGGCCTCCAGGTCGCCGCCGCTGGTGCGGTTGGCGCACTGGCGCACGGCGCGGGCGATGACCGCATCGCCCACCGACTCCGCGTCCAGGCCGATGCGTGCCTTGAGCAACTGGCTGAAACGGGCGTCGCTCATGGCCGTTCACCTTCGGCCAGGAGCCGCTCGCGCACGTGCTCGGGCAGCAGTTCGTCCACCTGCACGCGTTGCAGCAGGCCCTCGGCGTCTTCCAGCACCGGCCCCAGGTAGCGGGCCTCGCCGCGCTCCAGGCCGTAGTCGCGGAAGGCCGCCGGGTCGCGGCGCAGGGTCTGGCTGGCCTGTTCCAGGATCAGCCCCAGGCGCCGCTGCGGGCCGCTGCCGGCGAAGCGGTAGTCGACCAGCACCAGGCGCGTGCTGGTGTGCCGCGGCGCCGGGCGGCCGCAGGCGATCTGGCTGAGGTCGAGCACCGGCAACAGCTCGCCGCGGTGGACGAACAGCCCGGCCACCCAGGCCGGCGCCTCGGGCACCTGCTTGAAGCGCTGCAGCGGCAGGATCTCGACGATCTCGCGCACGTCCAGCGCATAGCGGTCGGCGCCCAGGCGGAACTGCAGGTAGAGCCGCCCGCCGGCCTCAGACCTTGAAGCGGGAGACGCCATTGCGCAGTCCATTGGCCACAAGGTTCAGCTCGTCGATGGCGAAACCGGCCTGGCGCAGCGACTCCACGGTCTGCCCGGTGGCCTCGCCCAACTGCACCAGGGCCTGGTTGATCTGCTCGGCGCCGGTGGCCTGCGCCTGCATGCCTTCGTTGACCATCTGCACCCGCGGCGCCAGGGCCTGCACCTGGTGGATGATCTGCGACAGCTGCTCGCCGACCTGGCCGACCTCGGCGATGCCGCGGCGCACCTCCTCGGAGAACTTGTCCATGCCCATCACCCCGGCGGACACCGCCGACTGGATCTCGCGGACCATCTGCTCGATGTCGTAGGTGGCCACGGCGGTCTGGTCGGCCAGGCGGCGCACCTCGGTGGCCACCACGGCGAAGCCGCGGCCGTACTCGCCGGCCTTCTCCGCCTCGATGGCGGCGTTGAGCGAGAGCAGGTTGGTCTGGTCGGCGACCTTGACGATGGTGGTGACCACCTGGTTGATGTTGCCGGCGCGCTCGTTGAGGATCGCAAGCTTGGCGTTGACCAGCTCGGCGGCGCCCATCACCTGGTGCATGGTCTCTTCCATGCGGGCCAGGCCCAGCTGGCCGGAGCCGGCCAGGGTGGAGGTCTGCTCGGCGGCGCTGGACACCTCGGTCATGGTGCGCACCAGGTCCCGCGAGGTGGCGGCGATCTCCCGCGAGGTAGCGCCGATCTCGGTGGTGGTGGCCGCGGTCTCGGTGGCGGTGGCCTGCTGCTGCTTGGAGGTGGCGGCGATCTCGGTGACCGAGGTGGTGACCTGGATGGCCGAGCGCTGCGCCTGCGCCACCAGGGCCTTGAGTTCCTCGGCCATGCCGTTGAAGCCGCTCTCGATCACCCCGAACTCGTCATTGCGCGCCAGCGCCAGGCGCGCGGTGAGGTCACCGCCGCTCATGGTCTGGAGGGTCTTCACCACCTGCTCCACCGGGCCGGTGATGGCGCGCATCAGCAGCAGGCCGAGGACGCCGGCGGCGAAGATCGCCAGCAGCAGCGAGACCAGCATGGTGACCTCGGCCACCTCGACCTGGTGGACGATGCCGATGGCGGCGGAATCGGCGATCTGCTTGTTCAGCGAGATCAGCTCGTTGAGCGTCTGCCGGCCCTTCTCCCAGGCCGGCAGCAGTTCATTCAGCAGGGCGCGGCGGGCGGCCTCGTGATCCTTGTCGTAGAGGTCCAGCAGTTGCTCCAGCTGCCCGTGGAAGTCCACCGCCTGCTGCTTGTAGCGGTTCAGCAGCTCGCGGTCGGACGACTCGTGCACGGTGGACTCATAGGCGGCAATGCGCTGCTGCAGGGTCTCGTGCAGCTCGCGGAAGCCCTGGCGGCCGGCGGCGTCCAGCGGCTTGCCGTCGCCCAGGCCGACCAGCGCCTGGGTGCGCAGCATGGTGTCGGTCCAGGACGAACGCACCGTGGTCAGGGCATAGGTGCCCGGCATGGCGTCGGAGCTGACGCGACGCGAATCGCGCTCGACGGTGAGCAGGGTGATGTAGGAAACCACCACCATCAGCAACATGATCGCGATCACGACCGCGAAGCTGGCCAGGATACGTCGGCGGAGCGTCCAATTCTTCACAGCAATCCCCTGGTGGTGGCCGGCTATCTGACAGGCAAACCTTCAGATGAAGGATGATCGGAGTCAGCCTTCTCTTCAGTTCTAGCGGAAAAACGCCGCATATATTATCCGTAACGGCTAATTTTCGGCGTCATTATTCCGAAGCGACTAATACCCGGCCAGCCCCTCCCCCATCAGGCCGCGCGCAGGGGAATGAAGGCGCAGTCGTCGGCCAGCAGCGCGGCGATCATCGCCCCGGTTTCCGCCAGTTGGCGGGCCAGGTCGTCGGTGGAGACGTGCAGCTGCCAGTCCGCCGCGGAACTGGCCGGCGCCTGCGCGCGCACCGCGTCCAGGGCCGCGAGGAAGGCCTTGCGCTGCGGCAGGTAGGCGGTGAAGCCGTCGCCCTTGAGCGCCGAGACGCTGATGCCCAGGCGTTCGCAGATGGCCGCCTTGGCGGCGATCTCCTCGCGGTCGGCCTGGCGCGAGCGCTCGATCAGCGCCGCCAGCTCGGTGTCCACCAGGCGGCCGCCGACGATCAGCTCGGGGCCCTCTTCCCAGACCTGCGGAGGGCAGTCCTTGGCCTCCGCGCGCAGGGGGATGTGCGGGTTGATCTCCATGGGGTAGATGCGGCACACCAGCGGCCGCCGCTCGTAGATACCGCAGCGCATGTCGCTGCCCAGGTGGCGGCAGGCGCCCTGGTTGAAGGCGGCGAAGGTGATCGCCAGGTGCGCCCGGGTGCTGCCGCAGCGCACCGGCAGCGAACGCCGCAGCACGTGCTCGCGCTGCTCATCCGGCAGGCTGGCGCCATCGTCCAGCACCGCCTCCAGCAGGACGATCAGGCTGCCGCCGTCGGCCACCCAGTCGCGGGATTCGTCGAGGGTCAGGGGTACGTGGTGGTCATGGCAGCATTTGCCGCAACCGTTGCAGGAAAAGCGCATGGGATTCGCTCCGTGGCCAGGGGGTGACGGAAAACCGGCGTTTTCCGTGCCATGGCCGATGCGGAGCAGATTGTGTGCCAGGTGTTGCCCGGGGGCGGGGCTCAGCCCGCACGGGCGAACACCAGCGCCTTGAGCGCCGCGTCCGCATCGACGTCGGCGAACTCCGGCGGGTTGTCCAGCCGCTCGACGAAGACCAGTTCCGGCGCCTCGGCCGCCATGCCCTCGATGAGGAAGGCCGGGGTCACGGACGGATCGTTGACGCAGGCCAGCACCCGGCCGCCGGGGGCCAGCAGCTCGGGCAGGCGACGCAGGATGCGCGGGTAGTCCTTGCCGAGGGCGAAGCTGCCCTTCTGGAACGACGGCGGGTCGATGATCACCAGGTCGTAGGGGCCGCTCTTCTTCACCTTGCCCCAGGACTTGAACAGCTCGTGGCCGAGGAACTCCACCCGCGACAGGTCGTGGCCGTTCAGCCGGTGGTTGTCGCGTCCGCGGCTGAGCGCGGCGCGTGCCATGTCCAGGTTGACCACGTGCTCGGCGCCGCCGGCGATGGCCGCCACCGAGAAGCCGCAGGTGTAGGCGAACAGGTTGAGCACCCGCTGCCCGGCGGCCCGGGCCTGCACCCACTGGCGGCCCAGGCGCATGTCGAGGAACAGCCCGTTGTTCTGCTTGCGCCCCAGGTCCAGCAGGTAGCGCAGGCCGTTCTCGCTGACCACGCGTTCCTCCGGCACCTCGCCGAGCAGGGCCTGCATGGCGCTGTCCGGACGGTAGCGGTGCTGCAGCAGCAATGCCTCGGCGCCGCTGGCGCGCCATTGCGGCGATTCGCCGAGGCTCAGCAGCAGGCGCTCCAGCGCCGCCAGTTCGGCGGCTTCCGGCTCGCGGAACAGCGACACCAGCAGCACGCCCTGCAGCCAGTCGGCGGTCAGGTGTTCCAGCCCCGGCCAGCGCCGGCCGCGGCCGTGGAACAGGCGGCGGACCTCGGCGGGCGGCGCTTCCAGCGCGGCCAGCAGGTGTTGCAGGAGGACATCGAGGGCTTGGGCGTTCATGGCGACGGGGCGGAAGCGGCGAAAGGGGGCGCCATTCTGGACAGGATCGGCGCAAAAGAGAATCGCCGGGCGGCTCTTCGCAGGATGGGTTGAGCCCAGGCGAAACCCATGCGGCCATGGCGATGGGTATCGCTTCGCGCAACCCATCCTACGACGGTGTTTGATCCGGACCTGTAGAATGAACGCCTGAAAGATTCTTCCCAGGGGTTCCCGGTGGCAGCACAACACGGCTTCGTCCTCACCCGGCACTGGCGCGACACGCCCGCCGGCACCGAGGTGGAGTTCTGGCTGGCCACCGACGCCGGCCCGCGCCGGGTGCGCCTGCCGTTGCAGACCTCGGTGGCCTTCCTGCCCGCCGCCCAGCGCGAGGCGGCGCAGCGCCTGTTGCAGGGCGAGGCCGGCGTGGAGCTGCGCCCGCTGCAGCTGCGCGACTTCGAGCAGCGCCCGGTGCTTGGCCTGTACAGCCGCCAGCACCGCCAGCTGATGGACCTGGACAAGCGCCTGCGCGGCGCCGGCATCGAGCTGCTGGAAGCCGACATCCGCCCGCCGGAGCGCTACCTGATGGAGCGCTTCATCACCGCGCCGGTGACCTTCGACGGCGAGCCCGACGCCGACGGCGTACTGTGCGAGGCCGTGCTCAAGCCGGCGCCGGACTACCGGCCGCGGCTGAAGCTGGTGTCCCTGGACATCGAGACCGACATCCACGGCAACCTCTACTCCATCGCCCTGGAGGGCTGTGGCCAGCGCCAGGTGTACATGCTCGGCCCGGCCAACGGCGACGCCAGCTGGCTGGACTTCGACCTGGCCTACCGCGACAGCCGCGGCGAACTGCTGGAAAGCCTCAACCAGTGGCTGGCCGAGCACGACCCCGACGCCATCATCGGCTGGAACCTGGTGCAGTTCGACCTGCGCGTGCTACGCGAGCACGCCCAGCGCCTGAAGATCCCCCTGCGCCTGGGCCGCGACGGTGACGAGATGCACTGGCGCCAGCACGGCAGCGGCAACAACCACTACTTCGCCGCGGCCGCCGGGCGGCTGATCATCGACGGCATCGAGGCGCTGCGCTCGGCCACCTGGAGCTTCCCCTCCTTCAGCCTGGAAAGCGTGGCGCAGACGCTGCTGGGCGAAGGCAAGGCGATCGACAACCCCTACGACCGCATGGCCGAGATCGACCGCAAGTTCGCCGAGGACAAGCCGGCCCTGGCCCACTACAACCTCAAGGACTGCGAGCTGGTCACGCGCATCTTCGCCAAGACCGAGCTGCTGCACTTCCTGCTCGAACGCGCCAGCGTCACCGGCCTGCCCGCCGACCGCAGCGGCGGCTCGGTGGCGGCCTTCACCCACCTGTACCTGCCGGCCATGCACCGCCTCGGCTTCGTCGCCCCCAACCTCGGCGGCAAGCCGCCGGAGGCCAGCCCCGGCGGCTTCGTCATGGACTCGCGCCCGGGGCTGTACGAATCGGTGCTGGTGCTGGACTACAAGAGCCTGTACCCGTCGATCATCCGCAGCTTCCTGATCGACCCGGTGGGCCTGGTGGAAGGCCTGCGCCAGCCGGATGACGAACACTCGGTGGAAGGCTTCCGCGGCGCCCGCTTCTCGCGCAGCCGGCACTGCCTGCCGGCCATCGTCGAGCGCGTGTGGCAGGGCCGCGAGGCGGCCAAGCGCGAGGGCAACAAGCCGCTGTCCCAGGCGCTGAAGATCATCATGAACGCCTTCTACGGCGTGCTCGGCTCCAGCGGCTGCCGCTTCTTCGACCCGCGCCTGGCGTCGTCCATCACCATGCGCGGGCACCAGATCATGCGCCGCACCCGCGAGCTGATCGAGGCGCAGGGCCACCAGGTGATCTACGGCGACACCGACTCCACCTTCGTCTGGCTCGGCGGCGCCCACGCCGAGGCGGACGCCGAGCGCATCGGCCGCGCCCTGGTGCAACGCATCAACCAATGGTGGAAGGAGCACCTGCGCGAAACCTACGACCTGGAAAGCGCCCTGGAGCTGCAGTACGAAACCCACTACCAGCGCTTCCTGATGCCCACGGTGCGCGGCGCCGAGGAAGGCAGCAAGAAGCGCTATGCCGGCCTGGTGCGGCGCGCCGACGGCAGCGAGGAAATGGTCTTCAAGGGCCTGGAGACGGTGCGCACCGACTGGTCGCCGCTGGCCCAGCGCTTCCAGCAGGAGCTGTACGAACGCATCTTCCGCCGCCAGCCCTACCAGGACTACGTGCGCGACTACGTGCGCCGCACCCTGGCCGGCGAGCTGGACGACCTGCTGGTGTACCGCAAGCGCCTGCGCCGGCGCCTGGACGACTACGAACGCAACGTCCCGCCCCACGTCCGCGCGGCCCGCGCCGCCGACGACTACAACCAGAGCCAGGGCCGCCCGCGGCAGTACCAGCACGGCGGCTGGATCAGCTACCTGATCACCGTGGCCGGCCCCGAGCCCCTGGAAAACCGCAGCGCCCCCATCGACTACGAGCACTACCTGACACGCCAGCTGCAACCGGTGGCCGATGCCATCCTGCCCTTCGTCGGAGATGACTTCGGGCGGCTGATCGATCGGCAGATGGCGTTGTTCTGAAGGCGCCCGCCGGCGAGGGCCCCGGCCGGACGTAGGGCGCATAACGCCTACGGCGTTATCCGCCGAATCGCGGACGGAGTCCGCTCCTTGCGTTGCAGGCGAGCATGGCTTCTCGTAGGAGCGAGCTTGCTCGCGAATGGGCCCCGCAGCGGAGTGTGTTCGCGAGCAAGCTCGCTCCTACGAAGAGCACCCCGGCACGGCCTGCAAGACAGTTGCTCCTACAGGTTGACTCCTGACTTCCCGAGCACGCCGGACAGCCCCCTCTCCCTTCGGGGAGAGGGGGCAGAGTCGACCTGGCACACGACTGCCGCCGGCAAACTCCGTTCGCGAGCAAGCTCGCTCCTACGAAAAGCCCCCGGCGGCGCCACGCTCAATCGGCATGAATGTCGTTATGCCGCGTCTCGCGCAGGAACAGCAGCGAGCACACCAGGCTCACGCCGGTGACCAGCACGGGGTACCAGAGGCCGTAGAAGATGTTGCCGGTGTACACCACCAGGGCGAAGGAGATGGTCGGCAGCAGGCCGCCGAACCAGCCGTTGCCGATGTGGTACGGCAGCGACAGCGAGGTGTAGCGGATGCGCGTCGGGAACAGCTCGACCATCAGCGCCGCCAGCGGGCCGTAGCAGCAGGTGGCGATGAAGATCAGCGCCACGATGATGGCGATCACCATCGGCCGGTTCACCAGCGAGGCGTCGGCCTGGGTCGGGTAGCCGGCTTCCTTCACCGCGGCGCCCAGGGCGGCGGCGTCGAAGCCTTCGATGCGCTTCTCGCCCACGCTCACCACCAGCTCGCTGCCGGCCGGCGCGGCCTGGGTGCTGTAGGGCACGCCGCCTTTCACCAGCAGGGTCTTGGCCTTGTCGCAGGGGCTGTCGAATTTGGCCTTGCCCACCGGGTCGAACTGGAAGGTGCAGGTGGCCGGGTCGGCCATCACCACCACCGGGGCCTGGCGCGAGGCCTGGTCGATCTGCGGGTTGGCGTAGTGGGTCAGGGCCTTGAACAGCGGGAAGTAGAACACCGTCGCCAGCAGCAGGCCGACCACCAGCACCGGCTTGCGCCCGACCTTGTCGGACACCCAGCCGGCCAGCACGAACAGCGGCGCGCCTATCACCAGGGAGATGATCAGCAGCACGTTGGACAGCCCCGGGTCGACCTTGAGCACCTGGGTGAGGAAGAACATCACGTAGAACTGCGCGGCGTAGAAGGTCACCGCCTGGCCGGCGTTGATGCTGAACAGGGCGATCAGCACGATCTTCAGGTTGCTCCAGCGGGTGAAGGACTCCTTGAGCGGCGACTTGCTGATCTTGCCCTCGGCCTTCATCTTCAGGAACGCTGGCGACTCCTGCATGGACAGGCGGATCCAGGTGGAAATGCCCAGCAGCACGATGGAAATCAGGAACGGCAGGCGCCAGCCCCAGGTCTCGAAGGCTTCGCCTGTGGCCTGGCGGCAGCCCCAGATCACCAGCAGCGACAGCAGCAGGCCGGCGGTGGCGGTGCACTGGATCCAGCTGGTGTAGGCGCCGCGCTTGTTGGCCGGGGCGTGCTCGGCGACGTAGATGGCCGCGCCGCCGTATTCGCCGCCCAGGGCCAGGCCCTGCAGCAGGCGCAGGGCGATGAGGATGATGGGCGCGGCCACGCCGATGCTGGCGTAGGACGGCAGCAGGCCGACGCAGAAGGTCGACAGGCCCATCAGCAGGATGGTGGCGAGGAAGGTGTACTTGCGCCCGATCATGTCGCCCAGGCGGCCGAACACCAGGGCGCCGAAGGGCCGCACCAGGAAGCCGGCGGCGAAGGCCAGCAGGGCGAAGATGAAGGCGGTGGTGTCGTTGACGCCGGCGAAGAACTGCTTGCTGATGACCGCTGCCAGCGATCCGTAGAGGAAGAAGTCGTACCACTCGAACACGGTGCCGAGCGAGGAAGCGAAGATCACCTTGCGCTCTTCGCGGCTGCTGGAGCGCCCCCGTTCGAACGACTGGGGCTGTGCTAGATCGGTCATTACGGCTCTCCTGCCCCTCGTGGGGGCTCTTATTGTTGTTTCAGCCTCGACCGCCACGGCCCGGGGCCGCGCGACGCTGTCTGGTGTCGAACCTCGTGTCGTCCCGCCGGGGTGGCCGTCAGGACAGGGCCTTCTCCTCCCGGCCGCTGATAGGGATGACCTCCGCCTGCCGCGAGGGTTCGGCCAGGATCATCCGCGCCGCCTTCTCGGCGATCACCAGCACCGGCGAGCAGCTGTTGCCGGAAGTGAGCGTGGGCATGATCGAGGCGTCGGCGATGCGCAGGCCGGGGATGCCGTGCACGCGCAGCTGGCTATCGACCACGGCATTCGGCCCGCTGCCCATGCGGCAGGTGCCGGCGGGGTGGAAGATGGTGGTGCCGATGTCCGCCGCGGCGCGGTGCAGGTCTTCCTCGCTGTGGAAGTCCGGGCCGGGCTTGTATTCCTCCGGATGGAAGCGCGCCAGGGCCGGCGCGGCGGCGATGCGGCGGGTCAGGCGGATGGCGTCGGCGGCCACCTTGAGGTCTTCCGGGTGGCTCAGGTAGTTGGGCTGGATCAGCGGCTTGGCGCGCGGGTCGGTACTGCGGATGCGCACGCTGCCGCGGCTTTGCGGGCGCAGGTCGCACACCGAGGCGGTGAAGGCCGGGAAGGCGTGCAGCGGCTCGCCGAAGCGCTCCAGCGACAGCGGCTGCACGTGGTATTCGAGGTTGGCCGAGGCCTGGCCGGGGTCGGACCTGGCGAAGGCGCCCAGCTGGCTCGGCGCCATGGACAGCGGGCCGCTGCGCTTGAACAGGTATTCCAGGCCCATGCCGACCTTGCCCCAGGGCGTGGCGGCGATGCGGTTCAGCGTGCGGGTGCCCTGGATGCGGTAGATCAGCCGCAGCTGCAGGTGGTCCTGGAGGTTCTCGCCGACGGCGGGCAGCTCGTGGCGCACGCCGATGCCCAGTTGCTCCAACAGGGGCCGCGGGCCGATGCCCGAGCGCTGCAGCAGGGCCGGCGAGCCGATGGCGCCGGCGCACAGGATCACCTCGCGGCGCGCCCGCAGTTCGCGGCGGGCGCCCTGCCAGTCCACCACCAGGCCGCGGGCGCGGCCGTCTTCGAGGATCAGCTGCTGCGCCTCGACGTGGGTCAGCACCATCAGGTTCGGGCGCTGTTCGACCGGGCGCAGGAAGGCCTTGGAGGCATTCCAGCGCACGCCGCCACGCTGGTTCACCTGGAAGTAGCCGCAGCCTTCGTTGTCGCCGCCGTTGAAGTCGTCCACCGAAGCGATGCCGGTCTGCGCGGCGGCCTCGCGGAAGGCATCGAGGATTTCCCAGGACAGCCGCTGCTGCTCCACCCGCCATTCGCCGCCGCCATGGTGGATGGCGCTGTCGCCGGCGAAGTGGTCCTCCATGCCGAGGAACAGCGGCAGCA
>Ga0180219_1000802_pt1 | contig 22915 bp, 18 predicted proteins | sample eDN3rd30CBELigMG_FD_151338 | JGI IMG/M metagenome (GOLD analysis project Ga0180219, IMG submission 151338) | Enriched Miracle-Growth compost microbial communities from Emeryville, California, USA - eDNA 3rd pass 30_C BE-Lig MG (version 2)... ...
TTGATGGCCGTTTACCCGAACCCGCCGCAGGGGATGAGGATCGGGAACTGCTGAAAGTCGTGGCCGATGGAGCCCATATTTTCCAGACGGCCATGGCGGACCTTGCTCCCTCGGTCGCTATCGAAGCGTGGATGCGCGCCGTTTTCGCCTGCAACGCCTATATCGATGCCCAGGCCCCATGGACGTTGCGTAAGACTGATCCGGCCCGCATGGAAGCGGTTCTCGCCACGCTTTACGAGGCGATCGCCAGCCTTGCCATCATCATCTATCCCGTCATCCCGGCCAGCGCATCCGCCTTGCTGGAGCAAATGGGCGTGCGGGAGGAGGAACGGGATTATGCCGTCATCGGCACCGAATGGTATGCGGCCCTGCGCGCTTCGGGTTTCGCTATCGACGCTCCCAAGCCGCTCTTCCCGCGGCTGGAACTGACGGAAACGGACGCTTGATATCATGCTGATCGACAGTCATTGCCACTTGAATTACAAGGGGTTGATCGAGGATCAGCACAATGTGCTTGAACGTGCCCGAATGGCCGGCGTCGACCTGATGCTCAATATCGCGACGCGTGAGAGCGAATGGGACGATGTTTTGGGCACAGCGCTTCGCGAACCCGATGTCTGGGCGACCGTGGGCATTCATCCGCACGAAGCCGATGAGCATCCGCATGTCGACACAGCCAAGCTGGTCGAACGGGCCGCCCATCCTCGCGTGGTCGGCATAGGCGAAACCGGGCTGGATTATTATTACGACCATAGCGACCGCGAACGGCAGCAAAAGAGCTTTCGCGCCCACATCGCCGCGTCCCGCGAGACGGGCCTGCCGCTTATCGTCCATACCCGCGATGCGGAGGACGACACGCTGGCGATCATGCGTGAAGAGATGGGGCAGGGGGCCTATAGCGGCGTCATCCATTGCTTCACGGCCAGCGGAGCCTTTGCCGACGCGGCGTTGGAACTGGGCTTCTACATCAGCATTTCAGGTATCGTGACCTTCAAAAATGCCAGAGACCTTCAGGAAACGGCAGCACGCTTGCCGCAAGGCCGGCTGCTGGTGGAAACGGATTCGCCTTTCCTGGCGCCCGTGCCGCACCGGGGCAAATCCTGCGAACCGGCCTATGTCGCCGATACGGCTCGCTTCCTTGCGCGGTTGAGGAATGAAGATATGGAGGAGCTGGCCAACACGACTTCGGCGAATTTCCTGACCCTTTTCAGCAAGATCGGCAAAAGCTCTTCCTCATGAGCTTCACCCTGACCATATTGGGTTGCGGCACTTCGTCCGGTGTTCCCCGGATCGGGAATGATTGGGGAGCATGCGATCCCGATGAGCCGCGAAATTACCGGACGCGCGTTTCCATCCTGGTCGAAAGCCCGACAACACGTATCCTGATCGATACCTCCCCCGACATGCGCGCGCAATTGCTGGCCGTGGGCATAGCGGATGTGGATGCCGTGCTGTGGACGCACGATCATGCGGACCATTGCCACGGACTGGATGATCTGCGGCAGATCTATCATCACCGCGGCAGTCCGGTGCCGGGCTATGCGCGTGCTGAAACGCTGGCTCAGTTGCGCCGACGCTTTGGCTATGCCTTTGACGGGCGCAACGGATATCCGCCCACGATCAAAGGTCATGTGCTCTCCAATCATCTGACCATCGGCGACATCGACATCCGCTGCGTGGATCAGCCGCATGGGGATATCATGTCCACCGGCTTTCGCTTCACCCACGACGGGCATAGCATAGGTTACGCCACGGATTTCCACGAACTGACGGCGGAGATGCTGGCGCTGTATGATCGGCTGGACATATGGGTCGTGGATGCCTTGAGGGCAAAGCCCCATCCGACCCACGCCAATCTGGCCATGACGCTGGAGGGCATCGCCACGGCGCGGCCAAGGCGGGCCATTTTGACGCATATGGACAATAGCATGGATTATGCGACGTTGTGTCGGACGCTGCCGGAGGGCGTGGAGCCCGGCTATGATGGTATGATCGTCGAGTTGAAGGAGAGGGCGTCCTGATGGGCGTGGGAACGGATCAGGCCATGTCGAGCATCTGGTATTTGCTCGCGATTGTCCTTGTCGGTTCCGCTTTGCTGACCCGCCGCATGCCTCTGGGAGCCATGATGCGAATGGCGCTCTTATGGGTCGCCATTTTCGCCATTTTGCTCATGCTGTTTGGTCTGGCCCATAGATCGGGGATTTTCCTGCAGAAAACCGAAGGGCCATCAACGATCCTGGAGGATGAAGGGCGCGCGCCCATGCCCCAGGCCCGCGCAGAGGGCGATCGCATCCGCATACCTGTTTCGTCCGATGGACATTATTGGGTTGAGGGCACCGTTAACGGCGTTCCAACACGATTTTTGATCGATAGCGGCGCAAGCGTCACGGCTTTGTCGCAGCAGGCCGCTCAAGCCGCAGCGCTCAACATCGATCCGGCGCAATCCGCCGTCACCATGATGACGGCCAATGGCCGCGTGAAAGCGCAAAAGTCGCGGATCGCAACGCTGGCGATCGGCCCCATCCGGGCAAGCGACCTCGATATCGTCGTATCGCCAGCCTTTGGCGATGTGAACGTCATCGGCATGAACATGCTTTCCCGGTTGAAAAGCTGGGGCGTCGAAAATGGCGAGATGGTTCTGACCCCATGACCGCTACGCTGACTGAGCGGCAGAGATTGAAGGCGATCATCGGCGGCTCGGCGGGCAATCTGGTCGAATGGTATGACTGGTATGCCTATTCGGCTTTCACCCTCTATTTCGCCCCCCATTTTTTCCCAAGCGAAGACCGCACGGCCCAGTTGCTGAGCGCGGCGGGCATCTTCGCCGTCGGTTTCCTGATGCGCCCGATCGGCGCGTGGTTGATGGGCATCTATGCGGATCGCCATGGCCGCAAAAGCGGCCTTACGCTTTCTGTCGCCCTGATGTGCGCGGGATCATTGTTGATCGCGGTGACGCCCGGTTATGAGAAAATCGGGATGATGGCCCCTCTCTTGCTCATCCTCGCCCGCCTCATGCAGGGCATATCCATCGGCGGTGAATATGGGGCCAGCGCCACTTATCTGTCCGAGATGGCGGGCAGAAGCCGAAGGGGGTTCTTCTCCAGCTTTCAATATGTGACCCTGATCGCGGGGCAGCTCGTTGCGATATGCGTGTTGCTGATATTGCAGCAGATATTGACGGAAGCCCAACTGGATGAATGGGGCTGGCGTATCCCCTTCGCCATCGGGGGAGGGTTGGCTATCGTCGTATTCTGGTTGAGGCGCGGCCTCACGGAGACGCAAAGCTATATCGTCGCCCGATCCGAAGGCGCGCCCAAATCCGGTTTGATGGAGTTGTTGCTACGGCATCCGCGTGAAACGTTGACGGTGATGCTGCTGACCGCCGGAGGAACGATCGCCTTCTACGCCTATTCCATCTACATGCAGAAGTTTCTGGTCAATACCAGCGGCATGACCCGTGAAACCGCTTCGCAGATCAACGGAATCACCTTGTTCGTCTTCATGCTGATCCAGCCCCTTGCCGGAGCATGGTCCGACAGGATCGGGAGAAAACCGCTGATGGTCGGCTTTGGGGTGCTTGGCGTCCTTTGCACCTATCCGATCTTTGCCACTCTGGCCCGGACGACAAATCCATGGGCAGCGGCCATGCTTGTCATGGCGGGGCTTATCATCGTCAGCGGCTACACGTCGATCAATGCCGTCGTGAAAGCGGAACTATTCCCGGCGCATATCCGCGCGCTGGGAGTGGCCTTGCCCTATGCGCTCGCCAACACGCTGTTTGGTGGGACGGCGGAATTTGTCGCCCTCTGGTTCAAGCACAATGACATGGAAAGCGCCTTCTACATCTATGTGACCGTGATGATCGCGATCTCGCTGGCGGTCTATATCCGGATGAAGGATACGGCGAAACACAGCCGCATCCTGGAAGACTGAGCGTCTACATAGCTTTTATCGGCGCATAACAGAAAACCGCCGCGCGATCAGGCGCGCGGATCGAGACCCTTGGTCAATATATCGACCAGCATGACGGCTATCGTTTCAGCGGAAAGCGATCCTTTCGGATCATGCCAGCGCGCGGGCCAATTGAGGGCGCCCGCCAGCGCGAAGGCGGCCATCCGGCTATCAACCGGCGCAATCGAGCCATCGGCCACCGCTTCTTCGATCAACCCGCGCAAGGCCATGTCGATCTCCCGCTTGAGCGCCCGAAAACGGGGGCGGCTTTCAGGCGAAAGGATTTCCTCGCCGGTGCGAATGATGCAGCGGCCGAAATCGTCCATGGTGATCCTGGCATAGCGATGAAGGAAGCGGATCAGCCGATAGCGGCCATCACCCGCTTCCTGCCGAGCTGCCGTCGCCGCTTCGATCAACTGCTCAAGCCCGAGGGTGACGCATTCCAGCAGCACCTGATCCTTGTTCGCCAGATAGTGATAAATCGTGCGCTTCGATATGCCCAGGCTGGCGGCAACATCATCCAGCGATGTGGCATGGAAACCGCGTTCATTGAACATCCTGACCGCTGCGCGCAGCACCGCGTCCCTTTTCGCCGTGCGCTCCTCCGCTTTCTGTGCCGGGCTGCGGAAAGGGGAAACCGATGACATGATAAGTCCTTTATGCTGTGGATCGGACATTGACAGGAAACTTCGAAACCCACAATACACTCATGAGTGCATATTGCACTTTAGCGTTCAAGCTGGCGGTGCCGGGGCCGTCGATCTTTATCGCCTAGCGCATCGGGAGAAAAATTGTGGACATGAAGGATATGGCGGCCATCGTCACAGGCGGGGCATCGGGTCTGGGCAAGGCAACCGCTGCGATGCTGGCGGCCAATGGCGCGAAAGTCGCGATCTTCGACCTCAATGAAGAAGCGGGCAGGGCCGTCGCGGCGGAGATTGGCGGCAGCTTCGTCAGCGTTAATGTGGCCGATGACGCCAGCGTCGCGGCAGGGTTGAACGCGGCCGAAGCGGCGCATGGCGTCGCCCGCATCCTCGTCAACTGCGCGGGCATCGCCCCTGCAATCAAGACTGTAGGCAAGGAAAATGTGCCGCATCCGCTCGACATCTATCGCAAGACGATTGAGATCAACCTGATCGGCACCTTCAACGTCATCTCCAAATTCGCGGCGCGGGCCGTAACGGCCGCGGAAATCGACGGCGAGCGCGGCGTCATCGTCAACACGGCATCGGTGGCGGCCTATGATGGCCAGATCGGGCAGGCGGCCTATAGCGCCTCCAAGGGCGGTGTCGTGGGCATGACCTTGCCGATCGCCCGCGATCTGGCGCAACACAAGATACGGGTGATGACCATTGCGCCGGGTATCTTCCTGACGCCGATGCTTGAATCCCTGCCGCAGAATGCCCAGGATTCGCTGGGCGTGATGGTGCCGCACCCAAGCCGCCTGGGCAAGCCTGCCGAATATGCACAGCTGGTGGAATCCATCCTGCGTAACCCGATGCTGAATGGCGAGGTCATCCGCCTCGATGGCGCCATCCGCATGGCGCCGCGATGACCGGGGATGGCCTGACGCTGACGGTCGAGGAGGGGATCGCCCGGATCACGCTCGACCGGCCCGAAGCGGGCAATGCCATTACCTTGCCGTTGGCGCGGGCGCTGCTGGCCGCCGCGATCCGTTGCGAAAACGATCCGGCGATCCGCTGCATCATGATGACCGGCAATGGACGGCTTTTCTGCGCGGGTGGCGATGTCCAGTTGCTCGCGGGCGCGGGCCAAAATCGCCCGGAGGTATTGAGCGAACTTATCGCCGCGGTCCATGCCGCTGTGCAGCGTCTGGCACGGGGCTCCAAACCCTTGGTAACTCTGGTCAATGGTCCAGCAGCGGGGGCCGGCTTCAGCCTCGCCATATTAGGGGACGTCGTGATCGGTGCGCGATCGGCCCATTTCACCGCCGCTTATGGCGCCATCGGCCTGACGCCCGATGGAGGGCTGAGCTGGCTGCTCCCGCGTTTGGTGGGGTTGCGTAAAGCACAGGACATCATTCTCACCAATCGGCGGATCAAGGCCGATGAGGCGCAGGCCATCGGTCTCGTCACCCGTATCGCCGATGACGAGGCGTTGGCGGAAGAAGGGCTGACCGTGGCCAGGGCGATCGCCGCCGGGCCGGTGGCGGCGCTATCTGCCAGCCGCGCGTTGCTCTACGACAGTTTCGAAACCGGCTTTGAAACGCAACTCGACCGCGAACTCCGCTCCATGGCCGCCGCCGGCGCCAGCGGTGAAAGCGAGGAAGGACTGCGCGCGCTCCTCCAAAAGCAGACGCCTGATTTCAGGAAAGTTTTGTCGGTTTCTTGAGATCGCTGGATGTCATCGGCAGGCATTGTCGTTAGATCGCCCGACATTGCAATGCAGTCCACTGGATTTTGCCTGAAGATCGGCGGACAATGTTCTTCGCGACTCGCCTGAGAGGAATGTCGCGATGGCAAAGCCAGTTTCCGATTTGCACATTGCGGACGACACAGCTTGGCGGCGTGTCAAGGAACGCGAGCCGGTGATCCGCAGGCTGGCAGCGCTCGCACGAATACCTGATGTGGAGATGCTCAGTGCGATGACTGAGCTAGGCCTTGGGCGTTCGCAAATTCATACGCTTGTGGGACGGTATCGGCTGAATTCGGTGGCCAGCGCCTTGTTGCCGAACCAGCCAGGTCCTCCGCCTGGTCATTCCAAACTTCTGCCGGCGGTGGAAGAGGTGATCGAGCGCTTGATCGAACAGATGTATCTCACGCGACAAAAGCCGAACGTCGCGGCACTTTGCCGATCCATCGCTCATGAGTGTCGAGCCAGAAAGTTAATTCCGCCATCTAGAACGGCCGTTACCGCAAGAATTGTTCAACGACCGGCTGCACAGACGGTGCGGAGACGGCAAGGTCAAAAGGCGGCTTATGACCTATATCGTCCTGTAACCCGAAGCTATGAGGCTAGCTTCGCACTTCAAGTGGTTCAGATTGACCACACGCCTGTCGATCAGATTATCGTTGACGAACGCAACAGGCAGCCGATCGGTCGACCATGGATGACGCTCGCGATCGATGTCGCAAGCAGGATGGTCATCGGCTTTTACCTTACACTTGAGCACCCTTCCGCAGTGTCGGTCGCGATGACGCTTCGTCATGCTGTACTTCCGAAAGAAAGGTGGTTGGCCGAGCGAGGGATCCCCACGTCTTGGCCAGTTGCCGGTATCCCAGACCGACTCCACATGGACAACGGCAAAGAATTCCACTCTCGTGCGCTCGCCCGCGGCTGCGTGGAATATGGTATCGAGCAGCAATTCCGGCCACCAGCTATGCCGCACTATGGAGGCCATATTGAACGACTGATCGGCACGGTGATGGGAGCGGTGCATCTACTGCCGGGAACCACATTCTCCAATATCACGGAGAAGGGCACCTATGACCCGGCCGCCACCTCGGCGATGACTCTCTCCGAACTCGAAATCTGGATCGCGAACGAGATCGTCGGGGTTTACCATGCGAGGTTACATAAAGGCTTGGGATGCACGCCAAACGCCGCTTGGGAGCATGCACTGAGAATTCGATCACAGCCGTTGCGCCACCCTCCGGATCCACACCAGTTTCTTCTCGACTTTTTGCCGTTCGAACATCGAACTGTTCGCCGGGATGGTATTCGGCTCTTCAATATCTCCTATTGGGATCCGGTGCTGTCCACCTGGATTGGCGAACATCTCAAAATGCCCGTCAAATACGATCCGCGCGACCTCTCCCGCGTATTCCTGCAGGCGCCAGATGGCACGCATTGGGTTATCCCCTACGCAGATCTTAGTCGGCCGGCGATCACTCTTTGGGAGCAAAAACGAGCGATAAATCGGCTCCGTGACGCAGGAAGAGCGGTTGTTGACGAAAGGCTAATCTTCGACACGGTTGAAGCTCAACGCGCACTGGTCGCGGATGCCAAAAATAGGACGCTTAGGGCGCGGAGGACAGCAAGCCGTTTGGCCAACGCCCTGGATCGCAGCGGCACATATGTGAGTTTGCCGAAGTTGATCGGAGCGGACGATACTAACGAGCCGGACGTCGAGGATACCAACGACACCTACTTGCCATATCCTGTCGAAGACTGGTCATGAGCGAACCGTTCGAGCATCTCCACCCGGATTACCGGTCGGTTGCGCTGCTTCCCGCCGGCAAGCGCATCGAGTGGCTTCGAACGGAAAGATGGATCGGGTTCCCCAAGGCACTGGCTGTGCTCGACCGCCTGCAAATGTTGCTCGACTATCCAAAACGACCGCGCATGCCGTGTCTGCTGATCTACGGCCGCAGCGGCATGGGCAAGTCTATGGCGATTGCAAAATTCCTGCATGCTCATCCGCCGGTATTCGACGAGAAAGCGGGAAGCACACTGATGCCCGTCGTTTCCTTTCAGATGCCGAAGGAGCCGCTTGAGGAAGACTTCTACGAACAGTTGTTGAAGTCAGTCGGCATAACCTTCAAAGGTGCCATGAGTAAGCGCGAAGCCGGACGATTGGCCATGCGCATGCTGACAGAGCTCGGCACACGCGTCCTAATAATTGATGAAATCAACAGCTTGCTGGCCGGGACGGCGCGTCAGCAGCGGTTATTTTTGAACCTGATCCGCTTCATCACCAACGAGCTTTCCTTGCCGATCGTATGCGCAGGCACGCCTGAAGCGCATCGCGCGCTCCTGTTCGATCAGCATTTGGCGGACCGGTTCGATGCCCTCGAACTTACACCGTGGAGAGACGATGCGACTTTCGCTTTGTTGATGCGAAGCATCGCATCCACTCGCCCGTTGAAGCTACCGTCTGATCTCGAGAGCCGATCGCTCCGCAAGCGGATCATACAACTGAGCGACGGGATCACGGGCCGTATTTTTCGGCTGATTGAGGAAGCGGCTGTCACGGCGGTACGGACCGGGGTCGAGCGGATCGATGAGGAAATGTTTTCCGAAGATGAATTGGTTCCGCCGCTTGCGTCAATGCAAAGGGCCGCACGCATCCGCAGCGAAGCTGCTGTCCGGTGAAGTGGACCCATGGCGCACCTCAGCACGACCTCCGTCTTGCCTTTCGCGCCGCGCCCTTATCCCGACGAGATAATGTCCTCGTGGTTATCAAGGGTGAGCTGCCGATATGACCTCACACCAGGAACCCTGCTAGATCGCCTCGACCCACGTGACGTTTGGTCCGGAACTCGAAAAATCGATTGGAAAATGCCGGAGCACTACAAGATTTGCCTTGCTGCGGCGGCGCGCCTCGACGAGCACGATGTTGCACAGCTGGACGCAGCATCGACTCACCCACGATGGGCAGAGCATTGGTTTGCTTGGGAAGACGGTTTCGGGCGCAGCCCTTGGGTGGAAGGGGATCTCCACGGTTACACGCTCCGATGGTCATGGTGTGTTCCATGTTTAGTCGAGGGATATGCTCTCACTGGCCAGGACTTCATCCGGTTGCCATGGGCGCTTGCCTGCGTCGGCTATTGCCACGAACATAAAATACCGCTCACGGACAAATGCGCGTGCGGTGCATGGGGCGAACCGACACATGTCGCCGATGGCAACGAAACAAGGTTGATTTGCACAGGCTGTGAGCGCCCCATCAGCTCATATCTGCCGCTGGATGATCTCGTGCCGACCCAAAGCCGAGCCGTTGATTTACAGCTCGCCTTCGAGCGGTACCTGGTGGCGGCACTCAACGGGAAAAGGATAGCCCAAACTTGGTGCGGGAGGGCGTCAAACGCCCAGATTCTGGCTGTTGTCGACGACGTCGCCCACGCGCTCTGTATCAGGCCTTCCTATGATGCTGAGGTTTTGATCGAAACTTTTGATAATGACCTTGAACGTCGCCTGCCACGTTTTCCCAATTTGGATCACATCCTGTGTGCGCTACCATCCTTCTGGCGCGCATGTACTATCGGGGCGGTGCTCGCGATAATTGGCCGAGACGATATCTGTGATGCGATGTCGGGGGACCTGCGGCTGTCGCGGAGCCCGGCGCAGCGGTGGTTTCCCAAGGGGCGAAGATCGCTAAAATGGATGGTCGATCGATTGCACCCGGCGGACGTTCAGCGCCTGATAAATCGCTCTCAGAAGTGGCCTCCCAAGGTCCGCAAACGGCTAGGTGCTTGCGTTCATTGAAGCACTTTTGAGAAGGCGGTTACGCCGCCCTTAGATCAGAAAAAGGTTCAATCAGCGACGGCCGGCTTTCTTTGGGCGAGACTGACGCGCCATCTTCATGGTCCGTTTAGAGACGAGCGCTGCCTTGATCCGCTCGGCCGAGCGGATCTCCGCAAGATCGTAGAAATGCCCCGTGATCCAGTCCGCGAAATAGTTCCGCGCGCGGCGTGCGAGCTGATCGCCGCGGCGAATATGTTTCTCGAGTTCGACATCAAGGACGTAGAGAACCGCCTTCCAGTCATTCGGTCGCGAGCGCACAAGCTGCTCCAGCAGGCGACCGACCGCACGCCCCTTTTGCCAGTCCGGCAGCTTGGTGAGCCAGACGCCGCGCATCATGTCGAGCGTGACGCTGATATGCGAGAACATGTCAGCGTTTCGACCGCCCATGAACTGGATCGCGGCCTCGAACAGGGCGAACGCACGCGGATCTTCGAGTGTCAGCATCCGCAGCATCGTCTGCCCATCGAGCCAGAGATGGTCGTGGCGGACAGCACCGAGCATACCGACTGCCACCAGATACTCGTCCTCGGTGATCTGGCCGCAGGCCGCGAAGACATTCAGCACGACCTGGAGCCAAGCGCCGCCCTTTACACCGTGCTGAGCTGCATATTGACGCAGATTGAAATCCTCGGAGAGGAGGATGAGTCCTTCGTTACGCGCCAGCTTGATGGGATCGAATATGTCGTGGGCGCCAAAGCTGCCGAGGAATTTGTCGAGGCGAGGATCAAGCGCGCCTTCGGCCGGTAAGATATCGCAGGTCGCTTCTAGTTCGGTGATGATCGCATTGATCCAGGCGAACCGGGCCTCGGTATCCTCAGGGGTATGCACCCGGCGCCAAGCTTGGTCGCCATCATAGCCCATGGTCATAAATTCACGGCCACGGTTAGTTTCGATCTTCGCCCGCAGCTCGATCATCTCGTCCATGGTTGAGCGCGGGATACACAGTCGTCCGAAATAGTCCTTCGCGGCCTGCAGGTGCCCGAGTTCGCGCAGCTGCCATACAGTCAGCGTGTCGAGGACAGCCCCTTCGCCGCGCGCCTTATGGACAAAGCCTGCTGCCTCCTCGCGCTCGTCCTGTGCACCAAGGCAGGTCCGCAGATTCGTGCCGGTCATCACCAGATGCTCGGCCATCTGCAGGACTGACCGATTGGAGGATGCCGCGACCGCCACCAATGGCACCGGAAAGGCCGTATAGGTCTGGACGACGATATCGTCCTTGTCCTGCAGCTCACGGACCATGTTGAGGACCGGCTGAACGTCGCCGTCCTTCATCGTCATCTCGAACATCGAGCGGGCGGCGGGGAAGCGTGCCGCGTGAGAGGCCATGATGTCGTGCAGCAGCCAGATATATTTATGCTTGAGCTCACGCACCCGGTAGCGCCGCGGCTCGCCAATCTCCGCAGGCATCTCTATCAGGTCGTCGATCTTTTTACCGGCGAGGGCGATCGCCAGGGGGTGATCAGCTGCGAAGCGATCGACACCCGGCACGTCCTCGTCATCGATAACGCCGATTACGCTGCGCGTGCCTTCGAGCCCCTCCAGGTCGAACCAGAACCCCGGCTGTGCAGGACCATTCTGAGCGATTGGCGTGGGGATCGCCTCGTCCATGAAGATAAGCCACGGATAGGAGGACACGATGCCCTCGTCCGTCCGGTTGACGGAGGCCACCCGGTAGCCCAGCTTCAGCGCGCGTTCGGCCTTGCCTGCGCGACGATGGTGGTGCGCCAGCCGCATGAGGTCGGCAGCCGAGCCGTCGACCGCATCGTCATCGATACCCGCGATCAAATCCCGCGCATCCGCCTCGCGGTTGTCGCGCATCACGGTGCTCTCGAGCAGCAACAACGCTCGCAGGTCGGTCGGGTCCGCCGAGATCGCCGACCGTAAGTAGCGCTCGGCCGCGTTCAGGTCGCCACGATTATGTTCGGCAGCGCCTGCCAGGCGGGCATATCGGGGAAGGGCGATGACCTCGGGCGCGAGCGACCGGTAGAAACGGGACGTCCGCGCCTGGGTCGGCGCATTCGCAAAGGCGTGGGCGAGCCAAGCCAGCGGCTCGGAGGGACGATCGAGGCCGACATGCCCGTCGAGCACCGCGATGATGTCGCCCCAGGCCTCGCGGAATAATGAGAGCTGGGCGAACATCACTCGGTCCGAATAGCTCGTCTCGGCCGTGACCAGCGACTTTGCCTTTTCCGCCATGGCATCGAGCGCGTCGGGCTTGGCAACACGATAGATGTCCGCCACCGCAATATGGGCGCCGACACCCAACGGCCACCGTTCCAGCAACTGCTCAACCTCACCATCGAGGTCAGCTGACAATTTGTCGGCGTGGCGCGCACGGAACACCAGGACGTCGAACAATTGATGTGCTCGTGCTGGAATCTTCGAGCGCCGTTCGTCCGTCGCCTCCTCGATCAACGCGCTCCATTTATGCTGATTGGAGAGCGCCACCAGCAGCGGGAGGATCGCCTGATCGCTGATCGGAGCGCTGCGCAGATGGCGTTCGGCCGCCGCGAAATCATCGCGGTCGATCTCGACCCAGGCTGCACTTAGCGCTGCATCGGGGTCTTTGGTCCCTGTAGCCAGAACTTGCTCCGCGACGAGCTTGGCCTGATCCAGATCACCGAGCGCTCGGTAGGCGGTGACTAGGTTGTAGCCGACCATCGACCAGTTGGGTTCGGCCGCATGTTCATAGTGGCGGACCTCATCCCAGTGGCGCTGAAGCAGGACTGCGCCTTCGCGAAGTTTCCCCCGACGGGCCTCGGGCACGGGTCCGAGTCGTTCGATGACGTCGCCACTTAACGCCTCGTCAACGAGCGCATCGCCCGCCATTCGGACGGAATTACTGTCCTCAGGGAACCGGGTGAGTGTCTCAGCCGCGAGTTCCCACCAGCTGTCGGCCGCTCCCTTTTGGCGGAGGTAGCTGATGCGGTGAATCCTCACCGCATGGTCGTCGAGCAGATCGACGGGAACGATCGCCATCGGGTCGCGGCTGACTTCGTCCATGGCCGCCACTTGGAAGGCGAGCCCAGCCGCGCCTGTGTTGGTCGGATCTTCGCGTAGGACATCCTCGGCGAACGCCCACGCTCCGGCCATATCCCCTTGGATAGCAAGAGCGAGGATATTGTTGGCGCGCGTACGTGGGTCTGTGGGATTGAGCGCATAGGCTTCGTTGAGCAGCGGAGCCGCGTTCGCCTCGTCCCCAAGCTTCATCCTCGTAATCGCGATATTGACCTTAACCCGCGCCCGGATCGAGACTGCGCTTGTCTCATCGAGGGTCTTGTCCAGCGCTTCAAGCAGATCCAACGCAGTGCGCGGCTTGCCCGCGTTCAACATGTCCCGATATAAATCCACTTGCGCGTCTAGATGCTGATCGAAAGCACTTCGCGATGTGTCAATCGGGCCAGTCGTGATGGTCGCGCGGATCACCTCCAGGTGCTGTAGCGTCTGCTCATTCTGGGCGCGGATTGCGGCCTGACCGGAGATGGTCTCATCGCCTAATTCGAGAAGTCGCTTGGTCGAAGCGCTATAGTCGGGATCGAAAGCGGCGAGCGCACGCGGGTCGGCGCGAATCTTGTCCTGAAGCGTGTCCCAGCCCCAGATTTGGATATCGACTGTGCGCCCGAGCTTCGCCTGTTCTTGGGCGAGGGTGATGGCCAAGAAGTCGTGGGCCGGCTCATCGGTTGCGGTTGTAACGATGTAGAATTCGGTCAGCGCCGGCTTGATGCTCAACGCCTGGCCAACCTCCTTGCGGATTATAGCCTCGCTGAGCTTTGCCCCACGGGTGATGAGTTTGCACTGGATGCCGATCGGCTGCCCGGGGTCGCGATCGCGTCGGCCGATTAGATCAAGGCCGAATTGCTTCTTGCCCCGCGTGCCCAGGAGCTTGACGTTGGGATCACTGAGCAGGCCCGAAAAAAGCGGAACGCAATTGCTCTCGAAGACCTTGTCGTCAGTCGGAATGTTAATGATCGTCGAGGATCCCACGCGTCCGTTTCCGCATCCATATTTGTGACTAGCGAAGGTCGTTGCCTAATCGCGCGCATGTCGTGTCCACGGGCTTCTGTATCGGGCAAGAAGGCGGCGGTGGATCAATGCTCCTTGTCGCGCGGAGATATAGGATCGGCGCGGCCAATCGTATCCTTGCTGCGGATCTTGCCGTCACGGCCCTTGATCGAAAGATCGCCACCGCCGGAATGGAGCAGACGCTGTTTGGCCGCTGCGGCTGCCTCAGCCTGCGTGTCATGTACGAACCCGCGCGATGCACCGTTGCGTTTGTCGATCCATTTCTGGTCGCTGGCCCGGCGGAACACCATCCGATCATTGTCTGCCATGAATTCCTCCTTAGTGTTCAAGGTCGATGTTGGTCTCGACGACGGCGGTCTCTACGAACGAACCGAGCTGGTCGCGAAGCTGGTTATAGATGTCCTCGCCTTCGTTGATGCCGCTCAGCGACAAGACGAAGACCGCATCGAGCGGCGGCACCTGGTCCGCACTCGTATAGCCATAGACATAATGATCGCGGGTGTAGATCCGCGCATAGATCCGCAAATTGGCGCCGTTGACCTGGTGGCCGCGTGGCGAGAAATCCTTGTAATGATTGCGAACGGTGCACCATTTGTGATCGACCGCGCGCGCGATCGTCTCCGGCACCTTGTCAGTGTCCATCGATCCCAGGAGGTTCGCATAGCCATCACCCTTGGGATATTGGACGGCGGTGTTGAGCCGCGCACTAAAATAATTGGGGCCAGCGAACTCATCGACCATCGGGTGTGGGTTAAGGATCGCGGTCAACCGTCCCTTGCCGCGCAACCGGCCATTACTGAGTAGCGCCGGCGGGATAGGCAACTCCCAATAATAAGAGGCGCGGTCACGCAGCGATGCTTTCCACTGGAGTGTGACGGTTCCAGGCCGACATTCCCAAGGAAGAAAGTCGACGTCGGGCGTGCCGAATCCCTTGGCCGTGTCGAAGCCATCGCCATCGGCGTAATGGATCAACAGCGCCCGGACGAGATCTGGATCGGGATCGCGTAAGCGATCCATCGTGCGCGCGGCAAGCGGCGACGCCAGCGCCGTCGCGAAACTCGAGCCCGAAACCACCGCGCCGCCGAGCGCGCGGACATGCGAAAAATGCGAGATATCGGGCTTGAGCATACCGCAAGGCCCCGGACCCCACAGGCTGACCGTGCAGCGATCACCGGGTCGGCCATCGGCATCATGGAGCCGCCCGCCGACCGTCAAAGCGGCCTCGCAATCCGCCGGGCGTTTGGCGGTTGCGGCCGGTGTGTTGCCGATCGAATTGACGAGCAGCACGCCGTGCTTGCGCGCGAGGCTTGCCAGCGCATGGCCGAACGGGCTGACCGCGTCTAGATCACAGGCCCGATCCTCGTTGAACGATAGGTTCCAGACCTTGGTCTCGGGATGCGCGGTCATGACCGCATCGAGATATTCGACCAGTTCCTCATAGTCGGGACTGGGATGGCCGCGCTTGGCGATCGCGGCGACCGTGCCCACTCGGCAATGGAGCGCGGGCAGGATCAAATTATTGTTCCACTCATGCCCTTGTACGACCAGCGAGGTGACGCGGTTGCCGTGCATGACCTCGGCCGCGGCCCCGTGCACCAAGGCCGGCGCGCGCCAGGCCTCGGCGGGGAAATAGGATGAGGCGTTGAGCCCGCCATCAACGACGCCGACGATCGGCATGCCGGACAGATTGGCGGGGAGGGGCCGGTCCGGCTCGCGCCCCTCCCCGGGATCCGTCACGATGATCGGAACGACGGGATCAAGTCGCATCACCGCGCCAGATGCCGCCAAACGATGTAAAGCTTCCGGACTTTCCACGATCACCGTGGTGTGGGCGCGCTGCCGCAAACGATAATCGCGCAGGGCCCGACCCAGACGGTCGGTGCCGCTGATCGCGCGGACCGCGCGAGCCAGCGCTGTCTCGCCGCCAGCATCGGCGCTGCTGGCTAGGTCGAGCATCAACTGGCGGCTCGGCGGCAGGATCGTTCCGTCGCGTAAACCGGCAAATGCCTGTAACAGGTGCTCGACCGCGTTGCGGTCCTTGAACGGCATCAACGCAACGAAGAACGCGCGGCCGCTGCCGCGCTTAGGCGCCTCTTTCCATAACGTCTCGATTGTACGGTCACAGAGTGCATCGCTTGCAGTAAAGAAGCGCATCGCCTCGACCCGAGAGATATCGACCTGATCGCGTACCGTCCCGAAATTGGCAATCAACGCGGCAAAGCGTTCGAGGCCGCGCACATCCATCTCGACCAGATAGCCCTGCGCATATGGCGCCACGAGCCGTGCTCCGTAAGCGGGCTGGAACAGGTCATTAGGTGTCCAGGTCGGAGCGAGCGAATCTTCGAACATCGACGCATAGATGATCGCGCGGTCGTTGAAGCGCGGTTGATGTACGCCATCCCGAACCATCGTCATCAGTTCGCGCGACAATTTTGCGCGCTGATGATCTAGCCGCGCGGTCTTGATACCGGCCAGCGACTTGCCGCGGCCTGTGATGGATTCTGGCTTTGGCTCTCGGTTGAAGCGGAGGACTGGATTGAGTAGTGGGCGGCGTTCGTCAGCCATCGTCGCCTCCCTTAAGGTAACGATGGATCATCTGTCGGCTGACACCGAGCGTCTTCGCAATCTCGGTCTGCGGCATCGCCAGCCGATCCATTAGCAACAGGGACAGCGTCTTCTTCTCGTCTGCGGTTAGCAACCGATTGTCCGGCAACTTCGGGGTGCCCTCACTGGTAGAGGCGACCGCGAGCAGAATTGGAGCGAGGTTCAAGTCTTGGCGGCTGATAATCGCGCGGCGACGCGCGGCATGCGCAAAATTCTCAATCTCCGCACCTGTCATCTTGTCCGAGAGCTTGGCGAGTAACTCACTCGATCCGTCCTCATCGCTGTCTTGGAACAAGAAGTGGCGCCACATCGCTGCGCGCACCGCCATATCAGGCAGCAGTAATTCGGCCTTGTAGGGAAAACGGCGCCAGATTGCCGGATCGAGCAGGTGTGGATGGTTAGTCGCGCCAATTACGATTACATCATCAGTTAAGGAATCAAGGCCTTGCAGAACAGTATTGACGACCCGCTTTAGCTCCCCAAGCTCATTCCGATCATCGCGCAGCTTAGCGAGGGCGTCCATCTCGTCGAGAAAAAGAACCGCCTGCTTGGTCGGAATGAAGTCGAACATTCCCCGGATATTCTTCGAGGTCTCGCCCAATCGTGAGGAAATGACCGAATCCAGCCGAGCCACATAAAAGGGACGACCGAGCCGTGCCGCGATATGCCCAGCGAGTAGCGACTTGCCGGTACCCGGCGGACCGTAGAGCAGGATGCCGAGCCGCGCCGAGATGCCGTTCTCGGTCAGGAGCGCAATGTTGGTCGCGTCCTCAATGAATTGCTCGATAGTGTGGCCAGCATCGGTGTTGAGAAACAGGGGAGAGGTCGGCCATGAAATTTCCTCAACCAGCGGTAGGCGTGAGCCGGCGTCGCGTGGAACCGCCTCGACATAACCTGACGCCTGTAAGGGTACGCCGCGCTTACGCAGCAGCGCCTGAAGCACCTTGGCGCTGTCCGCATCGACCTCAGCCAGGTCGCGCGCGATGCGGCCGCCGATTCGGCGTACCGTTGTGTAATCGGCACCGAGTGCCGCTTCAAAAAGCTTGATCACCAAGGATTTGTCAACGTCCATTGGATGATGTGTAACCTTATCGCGGTTATACGTCAACCAAAAATAGAAATGTGTAAACCACCGAGCGCTGTGGTTTACATCGGGACGGTTGGTGATGGTCTAGCCGAACGTTGCCCGCTTCGCCACGGGTTATGCCGACCGTTCATCGCAAGGTGCCATCGCAAGCGCGCCGAGCATGCCGGGAGAACCGAGCCGTATCCCGTCTGCTTCGATGGTCGACAATATCACTTACCATAATGGGAGATTATGGTAACAACAGAGGGCGGTTTTGACAGGGAAGGGGCGTCGGAAACGCGGCATGGCGGATGGCACCGATAATACCGTCGTTGGCGAAATTCTCGTCATCCGTGATGGCGGCCGTTTGCCGCACCGGCGTTCGACAGCTTCAGCCGAGCTGCTCGACCAGCGCCTGACCCGCGCCATCGCGAGCTTGATGCCGGAAGGGGCGGAGCCGGTCAGCGAGATCGGCTTTGCAGCGTCGCTCGACGCCATGGCGGACAACAGTAAGGCGGCGATCGCGTCGGATCTGGGCTGCTATACCGAATGGTGCGCGCGCGAGCGCCGCGCCGCACTGCCGGCCGAGCCCGAAACACTGGTCCGCTATATTCAGATGCTCGAGCGGCGGGGCCATAAGCCGTCTACGCTCGCCCGGCGGATCGCCAGCCTGGCGACGGTCCACCGGCTGGTCGGCATGGGTGACGGTGCGCCCACCAATACACCCATGGTGCGCGCGGCGCTGAAAGCGGTGCGCCGGCGACGCGGATCGATGCAGCGCCAGGCGGCGCCCTTGCGGTTGGGCAAAGCGCTCGATGCCAACGTCGGGAAGGGGTTTACGCTACAAGGGTTGCTCGATGCCTGCGGACCCGATCTACAGGGTCTGCGCGACGCGGCGCTGCTGTCGCTCGGCTATGACGCCGGCTTGCGCGTCAGCGAGCTCGTGGTGGTCGAAGAAGCGCATATCGAACCGCAGGAGGACGGCTCGGCGACGCTGCTGATCCCATCCTCGAAGACAGATCAGGAACGGCAGGGGGCCTGGGCCTGGCTGTCGCCTGACACGATGCGCCGCGTGGGAGCATGGCTGGAGGCCAGTGGCGTCCGCGACGGGCCCTTGTTTCGTCGCGTCGGAGTCGATCGGCGCAGGGCGCGTGCTGCTGTCGCGCAAGTCGCCTATGAGGCCATTCCCGGAAACACCCGGAATTGGCGCGAGCGGATGGAGGGGCGGCCAGCCGAGCTGGCGCGAACGACCTATTCGATCGGCACCGAGCGTCTAACCCGACAGGGCGTCAATGGCATCTATCGCCGCGTAGCGACGGCCGCGTTCGACAAAGGCCTGGTCCAGATGCCGGTCAAAGACGTGTTCGATGCGGTGAAAGGCTTGTCTACGCATTCGCTGCGCGTGGGTCTAACCCAGGATTTGTTTGCCGCCGGAGAGGACGGGGTCGGGATCGCGCAGGCGCTGCGGTGGAGTTCACCGCTCTGCGCTATGGCCGCAAACTGGCCGCGCGCAGCAATGTCGCGGCGCGCGCGCTATCGCAGGTTCGACGATAGCTGTCGGAGCGACAAATATGGGTTCAGGATCGCCCTCCAAACATCATCGGCGGGTTCCGCTCGCCGATCTGCCTGCGCATCGGATGAGTCTGGCCGAGAAATGCCGCTATGGACCGTTGGTGCTGACCGACGGCGGCGAGGACATGGCGGCCGTGGTCAGCCTTGAATTCCTGTACCAAGCACTCAGTGTGCTTCACGGCAATCGCGAGGTTTTTACCATCGCCGAGGCTCCCGAAGAGATAGCTGCTTCACTACGGAAACCGAGCGCGCGCGATATAGAACGCGGCCTCTGGGAAGATGAGGAAAATATCTCACCGGAAAGCCCGACGCGTTGAGCGCCGGACAGGTTGCTAACCGTCGGGCTTCGGCACCGGCATGCCGCCCAAAGACTCGAGGACGAAGGTTGGGTAGTGCGTAACCTTGAAAATTCTGTGATCGATAGTTTTTGGGTATATTGAGAGCACAAAAATTAAAGAGACTGCCCGAGGAACGCGCGTACGGTGATCGGTTCGTGGTCGCAACCGAGAGACGAGGGCAGCCAATTAGCATCACTGCTTTTAATGGCTGAACCGCTGTTAGACCGGCCGCTCATAGTGGAACGCTGGCATTCGAAATCCAGAGATCTAAAGAAATATCCGCTGATTTGGGCGCAATCCGAGGGCTCTTATCCACCGGTTTCAAACAAATTCCGGGGTGGAGGCTTCGCTATCCAGCGATATCGAGAAAACGACAGATCGCCTTTCGTTTGTGGCCCTCACGAAAGTGCGATAATATATATTATGTTAAATAAATCCAATTGGTATCGAACACGCCTGCGACCTGTCGCCCCCATCAATATCCGCCACCATACATAAAACCCGCCTAACCGGGTAAAGCCCTCCCAAATCCATGGCCGTCTCCGCCAAAACCTCTATACATTCTCGTTTTTCTTCTTGGATTCATGTTTCGATGCCAGTCGATCTCAAAACCAGTCCCGCCGATATCATGCCCCTCGCCGACGTTATGGCGCGTCTGCGCGATCCAGACACCGGCTGTCCTTGGGATATTCAACAGGACTTCGCCAGCATCGCCCCCTATACGATCGAGGAAGCCTATGAAGTCGCCGACGCGATCGAGCGCCACGACATGGCCAGCCTACGCGATGAACTGGGCGACCTTTTGCTACAAGTCGTTTTCCACAGCCGCATGGCGGAACAGGCTGGCCATTTCCGGTTGCAGGACGTCATTGACGGCATCACCGCGAAGATGATCCGCCGCCATCCCCATGTGTTTGGTGACGCTGTCAATCGTGCGGGCGGTCACGCCCAATGGGAAAGCATCAAGGCCGCCGAACGCGCTGAAAAGGATCCCGATCCGAGCGCATTGGCGGGCGTAGCCCTTGCCATACCGGCGCTCCTGCGCGCAGAAAAGCTTCAGAAGCGCGCCGCCCGCACCGGCTTCGACTGGCCCGACACAACTGGCGTCGTTGCCAAGATCGCGGAAGAACTGGTCGAGGTCGAAGCCGCCATTGCGCCACAGGACCAGCAGGAAGAAATTGGCGACTTGCTCTTTGCTGTCGTCAATCTGGCCCGTCACATGAAAATCGATCCTGAAGTCGCCCTGCGCGCTGCAAATGCCAAGTTCGAGCATCGTTTCCGGAAGATGGAGGATATGGCCGGTGATGCTTTCGCCGACCTGACCCTCGATGAAAAAGAAGCCCTATGGCAGCGCGCCAAGGGGAAATCTTGAAGAGGCCTGACCGATTGGCGATCTTCAGGTGCGATTCCTTTTGAGGAAACGAGCCAGCGCGGAATCTGACAGTCGAACCTCAATAATCATCTCATCTGCTTCCGGGCGGATCGAAAGAACCTCGCCATGCTCGTGCAGCCAAGCAAGCGCAGCGCCGTCGGCGGAAGGCACCCGCAGGACATGAACGGCTGCGCCTGCCGTCATCAGGTTACCGATCGTCCGCTGAAGCGTATCGATGCCTTCACCGGTCAGGGCGGACAGGATAACAACATCATTCCGCCGCTCCGCAATCTCGCGCGTAGCAGCGGCCGTTTCTTGATCGAGGAGATCGAGTTTGTTCCATGCCTCGATAATAAGAGGCGGACCATCACTCGCCTCCTCTGCGCTTTCGCCGGTCACGCCCAACTCGCGCAGCACATCCATCACGTCTTCGCGCTGCGCTTCGGTATCGGGATGCGCGATGTCGCGCACATGGATGATAAGATCGGCGGACAGCACTTCCTCCAGCGTCGCACGAAAGGCCGCGATCAACTGGGTCGGAAGATCGGACACAAAGCCAACTGTGTCGGACAAGATCGCCTTGTCCAATCCGGGTAGGGCAATCTGCCGCATTGTGGGATCCAGCGTCGCAAACAGCAAATCCTGCGCCATGACGTCCGCGCCGGTGAGCCGGTTAAACAGAGTCGACTTTCCCGCATTGGTATAGCCCACCAGCGCGATCACCGGCCAGGGCGCTCGCTGCCGCCGCGCTCGATGTAAGCCACGCGTACGCGTCACCTGATCCAGCTCACGGCGGATTTTCGCCATGCGATCACGGATCATGCGCCTGTCCGCTTCGATCTGCGTCTCCCCTGGACCGCCAAGGAAGCCGAACCCGCCCCTCTGCCGCTCAAGGTGAGTCCAACTCCGGACCAGCCTGCCCGCCTGATAGTCGAGATGAGCAAGTTCGACCTGCAACCGCCCTTCATTGGTCGCTGCACGTTCTCCGAAAATTTCGAGGATCAAGCCGGTGCGATCAATTACTTTAACCGATGTCGCCTTTTCCAGATTGCTCTGCTGGACAGGGCTGAGGGCATTATCGACGATGATCAGTTCAGCCTGCTTTGCCTGGGCAAGCGCGGTGATGCCATCCACCTGCCCGCTACCGAACAGCGTCGCCGGCTTGCGGTCGCGAACGCGGAAGGCCTGGGCCGCGCAAACGTCGATACCGATCGCCAGCGCAAGGCCTTTGGCTTCTTCAAGCCGCGCATCGCTGTCCCGCCGTTCTGCGCCCTGCGTTTCCGCGCGCACGACAATCGCGCGGGCACCGCGGGTGACTTCATCGGATGAATCGCGATTGAAGGTCGCCATGCGAACCTAAACGCCGCGCAACTGAGTCAGACGGACAGTAATGACCAAAGGATCAATCTTCACCTTCACCGGACAAATCTATCGCATGGAGCGGCTGCACCGTGGAGATGGCATGCTTGTAGACAAGCTGGACCATGCCGTCGCGTTCCAGCAACATGCAAAACAGATCGAACGCCGCGATCTCACCTTGTAACATGACGCCATTCACGAGAAACATCGTAACCGGACTGCCGGATGTCCGAACCGCGTTGAGGAATATCTCCTGCAACAAGCGCTGTTTGCCGTTTCCATCACCAGCCTTGCGGATATCCGCCAGATCCATGGGCTGCGCGGGCATGATGGTCGAGATCGCATGCTTGTAGACAAGCTGCGATTGGCCGTCGCGGCGCAACAGCACGGAGAAATTATCGAACCAAGTGATGATGCCCTGCA
>Ga0180219_1000804_pt1 | contig 22893 bp, 18 predicted proteins | sample eDN3rd30CBELigMG_FD_151338 | JGI IMG/M metagenome (GOLD analysis project Ga0180219, IMG submission 151338) | Enriched Miracle-Growth compost microbial communities from Emeryville, California, USA - eDNA 3rd pass 30_C BE-Lig MG (version 2)... ...
TCATGGGCAATACCAGTCTCGGACCCCGGATGAACGGCTGGACACCGGACAAGGACGGCGCCAATTACGACCTGAAGGCCATCCTGCAGCCGCTGGAGCCGATGCGCCAATATGTCTCCGTGGTGAGCGGCCTGCACAACAAGCCGGCGGAAAGCTCCGCCGTGCACGCCATCACCCCCGGCACCTGGCTGAACTGCGTGGCGCCCGCCAAGAGCCAGCAGCCGCATGGCGGCATCACCATCGACCAGCTCGCCGCCCGGCATATCGGCCAGGATACGCCCCTGCCCTCCATCGAGCTGGCGACGGAGACGGAAGGCGGCGGCGGCCAGTGCGACGGCACCTATGGCTGCAGCTTCGGCAAGACCATCTCCTTCGCCAACGCGACGACGCCGCTGCCCATGGAGACGGACACCCGCAAGGTGTTCGAGAAGCTGTTCGGCCGCGGGAAGTCCGAGGCCGAGCGTGAGGCCATCTCCCGTGACATGGGCAGCCTCCTCGACATGGTGGCCGAGGACGCCGCCCGCCTCAAGGGCGAAGTCGGCGCCGAGGACCGCGTGGTGCTCGACGATTATATGGACAATGTCCGCGAGATCGAACGCCGCATGCAGAAGATGCAGGGCCAGACGTCGGACCATCTGGACCTGCCGGAAATCCCCGTGGTCATGGATTTCAACGAGCAGCTCAACCTGATGTTCGACATGATCGCCCTGGCTTACCAGGCGGACGTGACGCGCATCGCCACCTTCATGCTGGCCGCCGAGGTGAGCAGCCGCACCTTCCCCGAGCTCGGCATTCCCGAGGCCTTCCATCCCCTCTCCCACCGCACGGGCGAGATGGATGCCGCCAAGAAGCTCATCAAGCTCCAGGCCTATTTCACCGATGCCTACGCCAAATTCCTGAAGAAACTGTCGGAAACGCCGGACGGCGACAGCACGCTCCTCGACCAGGCCATGCTGCTCTACGGCGGCAACATGAGCAGCAGCAACCGGCACGACCATTTCCCCCTGCCCATCACCGTGGCGGGCGGCGGCTGCGGCAAGCTCAAGGGCAATTTGCACGTCCGGTGCGAGGATCACACGCCGCTCGCCAACGTGCACCTCACCCTGTTGCAGCGCGTCGGCGTGCCGGTCACCGAGTTCGGCGACAGCTCCGGCACCATCGAAGAGATCTGACCATGATGCGCACCGCCACAGCCGCGTTCGCCGTCCTTCTCGCCCTTTCCACCCCCGCCTGGGCCGAGGGCGATCTGGCGTCCGCCATCCAGATGCGCGACCGTGATGCCGCGCTGGAGTTGCTGAAGGCGGGCGCCGACGTCTCCGAGCCAGGGCCCGATGGCACCACCGCCCTCATGTGGGCCGCCTACAACCGCGACGCCGACATGGTGAAACGCCTCCTCAAGGCGGGGGCCGATCCCAATGCCAGCAACGATTACGGCGCCAGCCCCCTCTCCACGGCCGCCCTGGCCGCCGATGCCGATGTCATCCGCCTGCTGCTGAAGGCCGGCGCCGATCCCGACTCCCCCAACCAGGACGGGCAGACCGCGCTCATGGTCGTCGCCCGGGCCGGCAATGTGGCGGCCGCCCGCGAGCTCATCGCGCAAGGAGCGGACGTGAACGCCCGCGAGCAGTGGCGCGACCAGACGGCGCTCATGTGGGCGGCGGCCAAGAAGCGGCCGGAGATGGTGAAACTGCTGATGGAGCACGGCGCCGAGGCCGATGTCCGCAGCGCCATCAACCATTGGGAGCGCCAGGTGAGCGGCGAGCCCCGAGCCCAGTACCGGGAAGCGGGGGGCCTGACACCCCTGCTCTATGCGGCGCGCGAGGGCTGCGTGGAATGCGCCCGCAACCTGGTGGATGGCGGCGCCGACATCGACATGTCGGACCCCGAGGGCGTCACCCCGCTCATCATGGCCATCAACAATTACCATTTCGACCTGGCCAAATATCTCATCGAGGCCGGCGCCAGCCTCGACCGTTGGGACTGGTGGGGCCGCTCCCCCCTCTATGTGGCGGTGGACGTGAACACCATCCCCCAGGGCGGGCGCGAGGAACGGCCGTCGCTGGATGTCACCAGCAGCACCGACATCATCCGCCTGCTCCTCGAGAAGGGCGCCAACCCCAATTCGCAGCTCAAGCTCTTCCCGCCCTACCGCCATGTGGGCGCCGACCGCGGCTGCGACCTGGTGCTCAACATCGGCTCCACGCCGCTGCTCCGCGCCGCCAAGACCTTCGATACGGCGGCCATCAAACTGCTGCTGGAGCACGGCGCCGACGTCGAGCGTTCCAACGTGGACGGCGTCACCCCGGTCATGGTGGCGGCGGGCAGCCATTCGGTGGAATGCGATGTCCGGGGCGGGCCCAGCTACCTCCTGCCCGGTGTGCAGGAGAAGTCCATCGCCGCCCTGACGTTGCTTCTCGATGCCGGTGCCGACATCAACCACCAGGACAGCCTGCCGCGCGGCCAGTATTCCTACTACCGCGAGCAGACGGCTCTGCACGGCGCCGCCTTCTGGGGCTGGAACAAGGTGGCGCAGTTCCTCATCGACCACGGCGCCCGGATCGACATCCAGGACAAGAACGGCATGACGCCGGTCGACAGCGCCATGGGCCGCGCCGGCGGCCATGGCCGCGGCCAGAGCGTCCGCGTCTTCGAGGAAACCGCGGACCTGCTGCGCAAGGCCTGCGCCGCCAGGCCCGACTGCCACCTCCCCGACCACAAGAACGCCGACAAGACGGCCATGGCCGACTGATCCTTTCTCCCTTCGGGGGAATGGATGGCGGCAAACGCTCATACTTGCTGGATTGCCACGACCGCCATGCGGTCTCGCGATGACGATGGTGGCCTTCCTGCCTTCGCCGGCCCGAAGCGGGCTACCTTTCCCGTCCCCAACGAAAAAGGCCGCCACGGCGAACCGTGACGGCCTTTTCCTGCCTTGTATGGCGGGTATGGCGGTATCAGTACTGGAAGCTGGCTCCCAGCACGAACCGGCGGCCCAACGCATCGTAGAGCGTATCGTTGGTGCCGGCGCCGGTGCCGCTGAAGTCGGACCAGCTCGGGATCAGCGGCGGATCGCGGTCGAACAGGTTGGTGATGTTGAAGTAGACCTTCCATGCGGAATCCGCCCCGCCCGGCCTGTAGCTCAGGTTCAGGTCGGTATAGAAGACGGAGCCCACCGAATTGTCGGCGATGTCCACACCCTCGACGTAATCGACGTCGATGATACCGCCGCCGATGAAGCGTTCCTGCACGAAGATGCTGAACGGACCGTTGGCATAGGTCAGGTTCGCCGTCACCCGGAGGTCGGGATAGGCGGCGCCGGCCACGCCCAGCTCATCGGTATGGTCCACCTTGTTGCCATCCACATCCGTCGTCGAATATTCGTCAAGCCACGAGGCCAGCATCCGGCCGGTCAGGCTTTCCGCCCCGCCGCCGAAGAGGGTCATCGCCTTGCTGTAGGTCAGCTCGACGTCGACACCGCGCGCCGTCACCTTGCCCAGGTTGATGAAGGTGTTCTCGACGAGCGAGATACGGTTGGTGCCGGGATCACGGTGGACACGGTCGCAGATCGCACCACCGAAGTCGTTGCAGTCATCCACGATGCGCTGCACGCCCAGAAGGTCGATGGCGCCCTTCACCTTGATGTCATACCAGTCGACCGAAACCGACAGGCCGTCGATGAAGGACGGCTGGTACACCGCACCCAGGGTGATGGTATCGCTCTTTTCCGGGTTCACATTGGGATTGCCGCCCCGGATCTGGGTGGTGGTGTAGTTCAGATCGTTGAATTCCGGATCCTCGACAGCCGCACCCTGGCCCTGGCGGTCGAAGCGCTCCTCCAGGCTGCCGGCGCGCACGTCGCGCGACAGCGTGCCGCGCAGGCGCACGTCGTCGATCACCTGCCAGTCGAGGCCAGCCTTCCAGGCCCAGATGCCGCCGGAGCCCGAATAGTCGGCCCAGCGGGCAGCCAGGTTCAGGTCGAGACGCTGGGCGAAGCCGGTATTGGCAACCAGCGGAACGAGGGTTTCGACAAACAGCTCCTTGACGTTGAAGCTGCCTTCGTATTCCTCCAGATTGACGAATTCCAGCACCTCGTCCTGGGCGGCGAAGGACGGCGGAATGCCGCGGATGCCGTTGGCCGGATCGTTGACCAGGCTGTCCAGCGCCATCAGATCGTCCGGCCCCAGGCGATGCGTGATCGACTGCTTGCGGTAAGAGGCGCCCACCGCCATGGACACCGGCCCGGCGCCCCAGCCTTCGAAGATATTGCCGTTGGCGGCGAACTCCACATTGTCCTGCTTCGTGTTGGCCTGCACGAACATGCTGCCCTGCACCCAGTCGATAGCCTCCTGCGAGGCGCGGCCAACGCCGAACAGGTCGATGGGCACGCAATCGTCGAAACCGCTGCCGGGGTTCATCACCGTGATGTTACAGACGGTGCCACCGGTCACCGGGTCCACCACCGCATCCATCGCCAGCGGTAGCCGGTCGTTCCGCAGGAAGTTCTCGAAGTCCAGATGGTTGTGGTTCCAGCCGATCTGGTAATGGCCGGTGAGCTGCCAGCCATCCAGCATGTCGCCATGCAGGTCGGCCTTGAAGCCGGTGGCGAGAGAGTAGGTGTTGTTCTTCAGGATGAGGCGATCCTGCGCGATATCCGCTGCCGTGTGGTAGCGCTGCAGCTTGAAGGAATCGATGCCTTCGTCCGCCATGGCCTGCGCGATATCATCCGGCAGATATGGATTGCCCTGGAAGGCGGTCAGCGCCCAGGAGCCGTGGCCCAGGGGCAGCGTGCCCACGCTGTTGGCGTAGTTGTAGCCCCACAGGCCCTGGACATAGACGTTGATATCGTCCGTGACGTCATAGTCCAGATAGGCGAAGGCATTGGTGCGCCGGGTGGCCGGCACGAAGGAGCCGGAGCGTGTGCCCTGCGGATAGGCATCCGTGTGGACATTGGTGTCGTAGTCATAGGCGTTGTAGCCGCTGCCGCCGGACTGCGACCGCGTGCCCGTGCCGATGACGTAAGGATCGCCCAGCTTGAAGGGCGTCGCCGTGCCGTCGGAGAGGAACTGCAACCGGTCGATGGAGGTGCCCGGTGCGTCGATCAGGCCCCCATTGGTATATTGCGTGGAGTTCACATGCGGCCGCACCAGAAGGCGAGGACCCGTGGCGCCGCCAGAGGCCGTCCATTCCGGGTTGGTGACAAGACCCCAGCCCTGATACCAGTCGCGCCCGGCCAGATTGTCGATTCGGTTGGCCTCCGAATGGCCGCCGGAGACCGTGAAATGCATGCGGTCGCCAATATCCGAGCCGGCGGTCAGGCCGACTTCGAAATTCTCGTTGTCGCTGCGGCTCGTCATGCCGCCCTGGGCATGACCTTTGACGCCGGTGAAATCGGTATCGAGGATGAAGTTCACCACACCGGCCACGGCATCCGTACCGTAGGCGGCGGAGGCACCGCCCGTCACCACCTCGACCCGGGATATCAGGTCATCGGGGAAGAGGTTGATATCGATATTGCCCAGGCGGTTGGAGGGCACCACGCGGTTGCCGTTCAAGAGCACCAGCGTGCGCTTGGCCCCCAGGCCACGCAGATTGGCATTGGAGGCGCCGGCGGAATCCGCCTTGCTGGCCGCCGTGTTCGGGCTGTTGTTATTGAAGAACTGCGGCACCTGGTCCAGGGCGTCGATCATATTGCCCGGCGCCATGGTGCCGAGTTGGTCGGCGGACATGACGGTCACCGGTGTCGGCGTGTTCATCCCCGTGCGGCGGATGCGCGAGCCCGTAACCTGGATTTCGTCGAGGGAGGCGGCACCGCCGACCTGCCCCGAGGCGTTCCCCGCGTCATCCGACGCGGTGGGAGCCGGCCCCTGGGCGAGCGGTTCCGCCGCCCAGGCGGGAGAACCGGCCACAGCCAGCCCGGCGAACAAGGCCAGCCCGCATACGGTGCTGGTCTTGACGAGCCGGAAGCCCGCGACAGATTCCCCATGCACGCGGCACGCCGCGCGGTCGATAAATCCCCGTTTCATGAAAAACTTCCCTCACTTATCTGAATTGATCAAAAGAGACACGGCTACGTCCCTCAAACCCCTGGCGCCTCGTTGGGCGCATCGACCAATTCCGGTTCCATTCCGATCGGGAACCGCGTTTTTGTACACAGACCCTAGCCCACGGATTCCAAGCAAGTCAATCGGATAAACAATTGGCCGGGCGGCGGATTTCACAGTTGCGTGAAGAGCCTGCCGCCGCTCCCGCCCATGCTTGGGCCATTCTGCGCTATTGTCCCATTTGACTTGCGCGCAAATCCTTACCATCGTCGCCAGGACGATTTAGCATCCATCGGAGTCGAATCCGGCCGCCCGGCCGCAAGAGCAACAATACGGGGCGGTCAGGTGGGAGGTTTTTCAACGGACCGGACGGCATGGGAGCAGTCCGGCCATTTGATGAAGGGGTCAAGTCATGGTCGAAGACCGCAAACAGTTTCCGCTGCCCAGCTCGCTCAAGGTGGTGCCGGGCACGGAAGCCGCGCAGGCGGCCTATCCCTATTACGCGCAATTCTCGGCAGAAGACGACGAGCGCTTCTGGTTCTACAACTCCATGCACTTCCCCGAGCCCATGCACGCCTTCGACATGATCACGGCGGAAGGCGCCTATTGCGCGCTGGGCTCGTTCAACACCCGCGTGCATTGCCTGCCGACCACCAAGGGCATCGACCACCGGGTCATCAACGGGCGCGTCTTCATCGGCGGCGTGGCGGTCACCGACCCGGACGAGATCGCCGAGCGCACGACACATTTCCAGCAGCGCGCCTTCTATTACTACGAACATTGGGAAGACCTCTACGCCGCCTGGAAGGACAAGATGCGCGCCCTCATCGCCGAGGCGCAGGCCCTGCCGAAGCCGGCCCTGCCGGAGATCGAGCCCATCGAGACCGTTCATACCGGCAGGGGCATTGCCGCCAACCAGCAGCTTCTCGACACCTACAGGAAGACCATCGAGGGCTATTTCCGCATGTGGCACCACCATTTCGAGTTCCTGCTGCTCGGATATGGCGCCTATCTCACCTTCTTCGACTTCTGTAAGAAGGCCTTCCCGGAGATCACCGATCAGGCCATCTCCCGCATGGTGGCCGGCATGGAGGCGGAAATCTTCCGCCCCGACGAGGAAGTGAAGCGCCTGGCCCGCCGCGCCGTCGAACTGGGCGTCGACGGCAAGTTCCAGGACGGCGTCAGCGCCGCGGACGTGCTGGCCTCCCTGGAGCAGATGGGCCAGCCGGGCAAGGACTGGCTCGCCGAGCTGGAGACCAGCCGCAACCCCTGGTTCAACGTCAATGTCGGAGACGGCTTCTACCATTATCACCGCTCATGGAACGACGATCTCTCCATGCCCTTCGCGGCGCTGCCCGGCTATATCGCCAAGGTGAAGGCCGGCGACAATATCGAGCGCCCCATGGAGCAGCTCATCCAGGAGCGCCAGCAGCTCATCGAGGATTATCGCGACCTGCTCGATACCGACCAGGACCGCGCCACCTATGACCAACTCATCACCCTGGCGCACCGCGTGTTCCCCTATGTGGAGGGCCACAAGTTCTACTGCGAGCACTGGTACACCAACCTGTTCTTCAACAAGATCAGGGAATATGGCGAGCTGCTTTGCTCCTACGGCTTCTTCCCGGAGCCGGGCGACGTCTTCAACCTCACCCATTACGAGCTGGAACAGGCCATCATCGACCTGATGCTGAGCTGGTCCAGCGGCTCCGAGCCGCGTGGCGCCGGCCACTGGCCCGCGAAGGTGGCCGAGCGCAAGGCCGCCATCAAGCTGTGGGCGGAGCACACGGTGCCCCCGGCCCTGGGCGTGGTGCCGGATGTCATCGACGATCCGGCCATCGTCATGCTCTGGGGCATCACCCGCGAAAGCCTGGATGCCTGGCTGTCCGAGGGCGACGGCCCCTCGGGCGACCTCAAGGGCTTCGCCGCCTCCAGCGGCGTGGTGGAGGGTACCGCCCGCGTGGTCAAGTCGGTGGAGGAGATCAACCGCCTGCAGAACGGCGACATCCTGGTCTGCCAGGTCACCAATCCCACCTGGGCGCCCATCTTCCAGAAGATATCGGCGGCGGTGTCCGACATCGGCGGCTCCATGAGCCACATGGCCATCGTCGCCCGCGAATACGGCCTGCCCGCCGTGGTCGGCACCGGCTCGGCCACCGTGCGCATCAAGGACGGCCAGCGCATCCGCGTGGATGGCGGGCGCGGCGTTGTGACATTGCTCGACGAAACGGCCCCCTGAGGCCCCTGGAGACGATTGTGAACGATCAAGACGTGATCGGCTGGTTCGCCGATCTGACCCTGAACGACAGGCCCACCGTGGGCGGCAAGGGCGCCAGCCTGGGCGAGCTGACCCGGGCCGGCATCGATGTTCCGCCCGGCTTCGTGGTGACCACCCATGCTTTCGAACGCTTCCTGCAGGCGCTGGAGGCCCGCTCACCCGTGCGCGCCCTCATCGAGGCCGTGGAGGCGACCGACCTCGCCGCCGTGACGCAGCTCTCGGTCACCCTGCGTGCCCGGGTGATGGAGGAAGCCATGCCCGCCGACGTGCAGGCGGCCATCCTGGAGGCCCATCAGCGGCTCGCCGGCGATGGCACGGCGGTGGCCGTGCGCTCCTCCGCCACCACGGAGGATGCCGAGGATGCTTCCTTCGCCGGCCTGCAGGACACGTTCCTGTGGATCACCGAGGCCGAGGAAACGGTGCACCGCGTGCGCGAATGCTGGGGCAGCCTCTATTCGGTGGAGTCCATCACCTATCGCCGCAAGCACAATATTCCGGAAGCCGGGGTGGCCATGGCCGTCGTGGTGCAGAGGATGGTGGACGCGCTGTGCGCCGGCGTCATGTTCACGCGCAGCCCGACAACCGGCGACAAATCCGTCATCACCATCGAGGGTGCCTGGGGTCTGGGTTCCGCCGTCGTCTCGGGAGAGGTCACGCCCGACCGCTGGGTCATCGGCAAGATCACCGGCGACATCACGGTGCGCGACATATCGGACAAGCACGCCCAGCAGATCCCGGCCGAAGGCGGCGGCATCGTCGAGGTGGCGCTCCCTTCTGAGAAGCGCACCGAAGCCTGCCTCTGCGACGACCAGTTGCAGGCGCTGCGCGCCATCGGCCGCAAGGTGGAGCGCCATTACGGCCGCCCGCAGGACATCGAATGGGCGCTGGACAAGGAAGGCCGCATCCTGCTCCTGCAAAGCCGGCCGGAAACCGTCTGGTCCGCCAGGCAGCAGGCGCCGGTGGCGCCTACGACCAGCGATCCCCTTCAGCATGTCATGGGTATTTTCGGAGGCCGCAAATGAGTTTGAGTGCAAAGGACGTAACGGAGATCATGCGCCTTCTGGAGGAGTCCCGCTTCGACCGCCTGTCGCTGGAGATGGACGGTGTGAAGCTGGAACTGGAACGCGGCACGGCCGTGCGCCGTCCGGCCCCCGCTCCCGCCGCCGCACCGGCGCCCGGGCCGGCCAGACAGCCGGCGCCGGAGCCCCAGGCCAAGCCGGCCCAGAACCGCGAGCCCGGCCTGCTGGAGGTCACCTCCCCGCTCCTCGGCACCTATTACCGCGCGCCCAAGCCGGGCGAGCCGGCCTTTGTCGAGGTGGGCGACACGGTGGGCGAGGACACGGTGATCGGCATCGTCGAGGTGATGAAGCTGATGAATTCCATCCGGGCCGGCGTGGCCGGCGAGATCGTCGAGATCATGGCCCCCAACGGCGAGCTGGTGGAGCATGGCCAGGTGCTGATGCTCGTGCGCCCGAAAGCCTGACCGCATGACGATCCGGCGCATACTGGTGGCCAACCGCGGCGAGATCGCGGTGCGCGTCATCAACACCTGCAAACGGCTGGGCATCGAAACGGTGCTGGCGGTCTCCGCCGCCGACCGGGAGTCGCTGGGCGCCCGGCTGGCCGATCGCGCGCTATGCATCGGCCCCGCCCGGCCCACCGACAGCTATCTGCGCATCGACACCATCGTCCATGCGGCCCTCGCCGCCGGCTGCGACGCCATCCATCCGGGCTACGGCTTCCTTTCCGAGCGGGCCGACCTGGCGCGGCTGTGCGAGGAGGAGAAGGTCATCTTCATCGGCCCCACCGCCCGCCAAATCGAGGCGGTGGGCGACAAGCTGCGCGCCCGCGCGGAAGCCGAGGCCGCCGGCGTGCCCCTCACTCCCGGCGGGCCGGTGACCGGCATCGAGGAGGCCAAGGCCCTGGCCGAACAGATCGGCACGCCGCTGCTCATCAAGGCCGTGGGCGGCGGCGGCGGGCGCGGCATGAAGCGGGTGGACCGGCTGGAGGACCTGCCCGCCATGGCCGGCCTCGCCGCGGCGGAAGCCGAAGCCGCCTTCGGCGACGCCCGGCTCTATCTGGAACGCTACGTCACAAGCGGCCGGCACATCGAGGTGCAGGTGCTGGGCGACGGCGAGGGCAAGGTCATCCATCTGGGCGAGCGCGACTGTTCGGTACAGCGCCGCTATCAGAAGCTGATCGAGGAAACGCCCGCCCCCGACCTGGACGCCGCCATGCGCGAGCGCATCCACACCGCCGCCGTGCAATTCGCCGCGCGGCTGAATTATCGCGGCGCCGGCACGGTGGAGTTCCTCTACGACACCGAGCGCCGGGAGTTCTATTTCCTGGAGATGAACGCCCGCATCCAGGTGGAGCATCCGGTGACCGAGATGGTCACCGGCCTCGACCTGGTGGCCGAGCAGATCGCCATCGCCGAAGGCCAGGGCCTGCGCGTCATCCAGGAGGATGTCACCTTCAGCGGTGCCGCCATCGAATGCCGCATCAACGCCGAGGACCCGGCGCGCGATTTCGCGCCCAGCCCCGGCCGGGTCACCCGCGCCGATTGGCCGCAGGGCGAGGGCTTGCGCGTCGATACGCATATCGTGGAAAACACCATGGTGTCACCCTTCTACGATAGTCTGATGGCCAAGATCATCGCCCACGGGCCGGACCGTGCGGCCGCCCTGGCGCGCCTGCGCGCCGCCCTGGCCGAAACGCATATAGAGGGCGTCGCCACCAACCTGCATTTCCTGGCGCGGGTGCTGGACGATGGGGAATTCGCCAGAGGCGGCGTCGATACGGGCTATATGGCACGGGTGCTGGAGCACCACGCCGCAGCCGGAAAGGCTTGAGACATGGCGACAATCAGACTGGTGGAAACATCGCTGCGCGACGGCAACCAGTGCCTCTGGGGGGCGTTGGGCGTGGATACGGCGCGCACCCTCTCCATCGCACCGGTGATGGAGCGCGCCGGCTTCAAGGCCATCGACTTCACCACCTCCACCCATATGGGCGTGGCCGTGCGCTACAAAAGGGAAGACCCGTGGGAGCGCATCCGCCTCATGGCGCAGGCCGTACCGACCACGCCCCTGCAGTTCCTCTCCACCGGCTTCCGCTTCATCGCCTGGGAGACGGCGAGCCCGGAGTTCATGGCCCTGGCCTTCCGCACCCTCATCAAGAACGGCATCAGGCGCTTCGCCCTGGCCGACCCCATGAACGACGCCGATGCCAACGTCACCTGTGCGCGCATGGTCAAAGAGGAGGGTGGCGAGGTGGTGGGCGCCCTGGTCTTCACCCTCAGCCCCATCCATGACGACGCGCATTATGCCGAATGCGCCCGCAAGATGGCCGAGAGCCCGGATATCGACGCGCTCTACATCAAGGACCCCGGCGGCCTCCTGTCCCCCAAGCGTGCCGCCACGCTGATCCCGGCCATCAAGGCGGTGATCGGTGATAAGGCGCTGGAGCTGCATTCCCACTGCACCATCGGCCTGGGCGAGGCCGCCTATATGGAGGCGGCGGAACTCGGCATAGACGCCCTGCAATGCGCCAGCGGCGCGGCGGCGGACGGCACTTCCAACCCGCCCATCGAACGGGTGGTCGCCAATCTGCGCGCACTGGGCCACACGGTCGAGATCGACGACGAGGCCCTCCTGGAGATCAGCCGCTATTTCACCGCCCTGGCCGAAGCCGAGGGCCTGGCCCGCGGCGCCCCCCAGGCATTCGATGCCGCCTATCTGCAGCACCAGCTTCCGGGCGGCATGGTGGGCACCATGCGCCGCCAACTGGCCGAGAACCGCATCCCCCATGTGGAGGGCGCCGTCATCGAGGAACTGGGCCGCGTGCGCGAGGAACTGGGCTGGCCCATCGTCATGACCCCCTTCGCCCAGATGCTGATGACCCAGGCTTTCCTCAACGTCACCGGCAAGGAGCGCTACGGCGTCATCCCCGACGAGGTGATCCGCTTCGCGCTGGGCCGCTTCGGACACCCCAACCAGCCCATCGCCCCCGAGGTCATGGACCGCATCATGTCCCTGCCCCGCGCTAGGGAACTGGCGGCGGAACCCGGCATGGCGCCCCTGCCCGAACTGCGCAAACGCATCGGCGCCCGGCTGTCGGACGAGGAATTCCTGCTGCGCGCCACCATGCCCGCCAACCTGGTGGACGCCATGCGGGCGGCGGGCCCCGCCTCGCTCCATTACGACCCGGCGTCACGCCCGGTCATGGACCTGGTCCGGCAATTGCTCAAGCGCACCGACGTCACCCGCCTGAGCGTCCAGAAGGCCGGCTTCAAGCTGGAGCTCGAGGCCGCCCGTGATGAGGAACATATATCGTGAATTCACTGAACCGGTCCCTCGACCTGCGCCGTCCCGAAGGCTTCATGTTCGACCTGGACGGCACGCTCATCCTCAGCAACCGCGAGCTGGGGCAATATCAGGTATTGTCCGGCGCCGTGGAGCTGCTGACGACGCTGAAGGACCGGGGCATCCCTTTCGTCGTACTCACCAACGGCAGCGCCTATCCGCCCGCCGAGCAGGCTCCGCGCCTGCGCACCCTGGGCCTGCCCATCGCCGATGAGGACCTGCTCACTCCGTCCAGCGTGGCGGCGGACATGATGCCCCGCCGCGGCGTGAAACGCGCCATGGTGCTGGGCACGCCCGGCGTCGGCCAAACCCTGCGCGACGTGGGGATCGAAACCCTGGCTCCCGGCGACGAGGGTGCCGAGCAGGCCGATGCCGTCTATGTCGGCTGGCATCCCGACTGCTCCATGGCCGATATCCAGGCCGCCTGCGCCGCCATATTGAACGGCGCTGAATTCTATGTGGCGTCCGACGTCGCCTTCTTCGCGACAAGTGCCGGCAAGGCCTTCGGCTATTCCTGCGCCATCGCCGGCGCCATACGGCATGTCACCGGCGCGCCGGTGATCCTGACCGGCAAACCGTCGCTGCATGCGCTGCGCCTGGTCTCCCGCCGGCTGGGCGTGGCCATGCGGCGCATCGCCGTGGTGGGCGATGACCCCTATGTGGAAATCCTCATGGCCCGGCGCGGCGGCGCCATCGGCCTCGGCGTCACATCCGGCGTCACCGGGCAAGCCGAATGGAAGGCCCAGGTCCCGTCCCGCCGCCCCCACGGCATCCTCACCACCGTCGGCGATATCCTGACCTCCGGCCTCCTGCCCTGATCCCCCCGCGGCTGTTCAGGACACGGGAAAGCAGCCGGGGCCAAGCCTGATCCCGGTTCCATTACGCCTTCGGCAAAACGGCCTTCTGCCGGCCCGGCGCAGCAGGCTCAGCTCCCGCTCGGGCACCATTCCCGAGTGCCGAATTGCCTCCATCTTCTCTCATCGTCATTCCCGCACAGGCGGACCCAAAGGGCAGCGTCGGCGAAATCTGTTTGCCCAGCCTTTTCCGCCAGCAGTGAGAGCTCAACATTGCATGGCCCCACCCTTCGTCACACCCATGCAGGTGAGGGACCAGCGCACCTGAAGGCGCGCGTGCCGGCAATGCCGCACTGGATGCCCGCTTGGGGGCGGGCATGACGAGGAAGGGGGATCAGATATGCTTCAATCTAAAAACAGCAGATTCCAGCCAGCCTGACCCCTGGCGGCAGAAGAAGACGGGCGCCTTCACCAAGGTGAAGACGCCCGTCCTCAAGAGCAGTCATACCCCGGAGCCGTCCAACGGCCGGCCCCATGGGAGGTTGGTCAGGCCGAGGTGGCCGGAGCCTCCTTGCCGCGGAGCTGCCTCAGGCGCTGCGCCAGCAGAGAATCGCTCTGCTCGTCCAGGATCTGGACGATGGTGCGCGACAGGGCGGTCAGGCCCGAGTTGATGAACAACAACGGGATGGCGACACCGAGGCCGAGCACCGTGGCGATCATCGCCTGGCCGATGCCGTGGGCCATGAGCTTCGGATCGCTGGCACCCGATGCGACGATGGCATGGAAGGTGATGATCATGCCGATCACCGTACCGATCAGGCCCAGGAGCGGGCCGGCGGCCACGGCCAGCCGCAGGAACGACTGGAACCGCTGGAGCTTCGGCACCTCCCGCAGCACGGCTTCCGACAGCCGCAGCTCGGCCAGCTCGGGGCTTTCCTCCCGCGTGCCGCTGGTGTCGCGGAAAGCGAGCACCAGACGGCCCAGCGGGTTCCGCGAGGTCGGGTTGTTCAGATGCTTGAGCTGATTGCCGACCGCGATGCGGGTGCGGATCAGATAGACATACTGGAACAGGGCGACGAGCACACCGATGACGCCGACCGCGATGATGACATACCCCACCGCCTCGCCGAGTTCGACACGCTCCACCCAGGTGGGCCGTTCCATATACCGCGTGATCAGCGAGCCACGCGCCGGGTCGACCACCGCCTTGGTATAGGCATCGCCCTGCGTCTGCTGGAGCTGGCGGGCCAGTGCGCGGAAGTTCGGGGCCAGCTGGCCGTCTAGCTTGGTCAGCATGCTGGTGTTCGGCAGGAAGCCGAGGAACTGGCCATCGGACACGGCCGTGAACGGGCCGACCATCACCACATCCTGATCCTGACTGGAACCGTCAAGCTGGGCCACCGGCACGGTCAGGCGGAACACCTGGCCCTGCGCCGTCATCTCCCGCTGCAGTTCGAACCAGATGCGCTGCAGCTCACCGATGGACGGCAGCGACTTGGCCGCCGCGATGCGTGTCATGAACTCCGACCGCTCCTCGGTGCCGGGCTGCGGCTCGAAGAGCACGCTCAACATGGAGCTTTCCAGGGTGCCGGCCGCATCGCCCGCGATCTGGCGGGTCACGCCGAACAGCTCGCCCAGGTTGCCCTGGCGCTGTTCGAGAAGGGCGGTCATTTCCTTGATGCGGGCGTCGTTGGCATCCCACTCATTGTTCAGCTCGGTGCTGCGCTTCTCCGCCGCATTCCGACGAGCCACCTGCTCGCGCTCGAGCCGCTGCTGGTTCTCGAGTTCCTTGCGGGCTTCCGCCACACGATCCACACCGAGCTTCGCTTCCTGGTCGTGCAGCGCCCGCACCTTCGCCTGAAGCTGCGTGAAGAACTGAACGCGCTCGCGCTCGGCCGCCTCGGCCCTGGCCTTGGCTTCAGCCTCGGCCTGAGCCTGGGCCGCGGCCGCGTCCTGCCGGCGCTCCTTGGATACCGGAGAGTCATCCTGGGCATGGGCGGCGGCAATCGGCAGCACCAGGGCGATCGCCATCATGGCGATGGCCTGCTTCAGGCGGCGGGCCAAGCCAGGCTCCACCCGCCAATTGCCGGCGGCCAGTGAAAAACGAGAAGAAATACTGGTCACAGCCGTGTCTCCTTGGCAGCGGGTACAGGCACCCTGATGAGGTCCGGTGCGGTCAGTTCCCGCGCCATGCTCAATGCTTCCGTAATCACGCGGTTGTAGTTCTGGTCGGCGACCCAGGTCTGCTTTTCGGCATCCCAATAGCCGGCTTCGGTGCCGTCCACGGTCCGATAGAGCAGCGTCACCCGGCCCAGATGGACGAAATCGACATCCCGCCCGTCATCCAGCGTGCCCTTGTAGGCACTCATGGTGCGGCCATATTCGAGCTCGATCTGGTAGGCCTCCACAAGCCGCCGATACTTCTCGGACAGATTGCCTTCCTGCGCCATCACGTCGTCCAGCCGGTCCATGCGCTCGCGGCGCTCATCCGGCAGGAACGGCAGATCCCCCTCGACGAAACGGGAGAGGCTCTCATACATCTTCTGCAGCAGCCCGTTGACTTCCATCGGCATGGCGTCGAGGTCGGTGATCTGGCTCTGCAGGGCGGCGATCTGCTCCTGCATGGAATTCAGCAACTGGCGCCGGCTGGCGTCATACTGCTCCAGGCTGTCCGCCTCCTGCATGATCTGAGCGTACTGGGTAGCCCTGTCCTGGGTGGCCTGGGCCTGTTCCTGAGCCACGGCCGGCCCCACTCCCGCGAAGATGAGGGCGCACACTGCCGCCGTCTGGCACAGCCTGCCCAACCCTCCACGGGTGTTCCGGCCGCCGCGACCTGGGAACTCGTTAATGCCTGCGGTCACGAAACTCATCATCAACCACCTGTCTTCTGGTTCAGTTCGCTCTTGATCCGCTGCATATAGGCGCCTGCCAGTTTGCGATGCTTGTCGGACTTCTGTGCACGCTCAAACCATTGCCGTGCATCTTCGAGCTTCTTGTCGTTGTACAATGCAATTCCGGTCAGGAGTTGCGGATAACCGGGGTCCTTGAGCTTGCCCTTGTCAATGGCCTTGCGCGCGGCGGCGATGACGGCATCCCAGGCCTCGCGCTGCATGTTGACTTCGGCCAGCCGGACATAGAGGTCGCCGTCATCGGACGCGGCGGCTGCCTCTTCCAGCGGATCGAGCGATTTGTCGAACTCGCGCGCCGCGATCCAGCAGTTGGCGAGCTTCTGATAGGCATCGGCGTCAGCCTTGACCGTCGTGTCCTTCAGGCCCGCTTCCAGTACCTGGGCGCAGCGATAGGGCACTTCGTTGAAGGCCAGCATGTCGGCCAGCCGGCGGAAATCCGAATCCTGGGTCAGCAATCCCGCCTCGTAGGCGAGCTGCATGCTGGCCAGAGCCTCGGGATACATTTCGAGCTGCTGGTAGATCGAGGACAGCTGCATCCAGTTGTTCCGCTTCTTCGGCTCCATGGCCGTGGCCTTCTCGAGGAGCGGCAGCGCAGCCTTGTAGTTCTCCTGATCGATATAGAGGAACACCAGAAGGTCGATCCAGGCCGATTGCGGCTTGTCCGTCAGCTCCACCGCCTTCTTGGCCGGAGCCAGCGCCTTGTCGATCTCATTCTGCTGATAATAGGCGATGGCCAGCATGTAATAGGCGGCCGAATTGGGCTCGGGAGCCGCCTTGAACCATTCCTCCAGTGCCTCGGCACCCTTGACCCAGTTCTCCTCCTGCATGTAGAGCTGCGCGACGTAATAGCGGTTCTGCAGCACTTCCGATTCATTCAGGCCGCCGGCGCTGATGGCATTCATCAGATGCTGCCGGCCTTCCTCGTATTTTTCCTCCTGATAGGAGATCTGGAACAGCATCTGCTCCACACGGCTGCGCTCATAAGGGCTCAACCGGTCCATCTTGAGGGTGCCGAGCTTGGCCCGGGCGCCCGTCAGATCATCCATGTTGAGGAGCTCGATCGCCTCGTTCATGGTCTTGCCCGTCGCCGCGTCGATCGACGGCGGCGGCGCGGAGTCGCTCCGCTGGGCGTGAGCGTCAGGCGATACCGCGGCCAGGAAGCCGAACATCGCGATCACACCCAGAATCGCCTTGCAACTGTGGTTCAAAGCCATGGTCAATTTTCCTCCGAAAGGGAGAAACGGATGAGGGTCTGCACCCCGACGCGTTTCACCGCGACACCGTTTTCAACCTTGGGATTATAGCGCCAGCGAGCGATGGCCGTCAGCGCTGCTTCATCGAAAATATTCTTGGGCTGCGCATCGACCACCTTGGCGTCGAGGACGGCCCCGGTCTCGCTGATGGTGAACTGCACGATCACCCAGCCTTCGATCCCCCGGCTCAGGGCACGGCGCGGATATTGCGGCGGAACCCGGACAAGCGGCACCACGTCGGTATCGGAGCCCGCGCTCAGCTGGATGTTGCCCAGCTCAAGCTGCGGATTGACCGCGATGACATTGGTATCCACGCCACCCGCGGGGCTGAACGCCATCTGCGGCACGGTCGGCGCGGCTGGCGGGGGTTCGCGCTCCACACGTTCGGTTTGCCGGGTCTCGACCTGAGTGTCCTGACGTTGCCGCGTGAATTCCACATGGGTGGCCTCGACGACCTGTGTGACGTCGATGGGCTGGCTGATCAGGTGCCACAACAGCCAGAACATGGCCAGGTTGAAGGCACCACCCAGGATAACCGTTAATGAAAGTCTGAGTATCATGAGTATATAATTCCGAATTTCCGGCCGAAATCAGCCATTGGTTCCCGGATCGGCCGCGATAGACACGTCCGTGATTCCGCCGGCGCGGACCTGGTCCATGACCTGCGCTACGACACCCGCCTTCGATTTCTTGTCGGCAATGATCACCACGGTGTCATCCGGACGCTCGATATGGAGCCGCTCGATGAGCGGTTGCAGGTTGCGCAGCTCGACCTTCTTGCGGTCCATCCAGATCTCGCCATTGTCGGTGATGCCGATCAGCAGGTTTCCGGATTCCCGGTGCTGCGCGGTCTGGGCATCCGGTTTGACGACCGTGACCCCCGACTCCTTGATGAACGACGTGGTGATGATGAAGAAGATCAGCAGGTTGATGGTGAAATCCAGCATCGGAGCCAGATCGATACCATGATCCTCACCCTCTGCCGCATGCCGTTTTGCTTGCATTAGCCCAGCCCTCGTCTCGCTCTTCGCACGCTACTGCGTAGAAAAGGTAATGTTGTAGATTCCACCGAGGTGAACCTGATCCACGACTTCGACAACCGTGCCCGTGGGGGCGTTCTCGTCCGCAAGGACCAGCACACCGCGCTCAGGATCGACAGCACTCAGCCGCTCGATATTGGCGCGCACCGCGCGCACATCGACCTCTCGATTGTCGAGCCAGATTTCGCCATTGGCAAGGACCTGGATCGAGATGGACTTGGCGTCGCTATCGTTTGCCTGGTTGAGCCCTGTCGGCCGGTTGACCTCAAGGCCCGACTCCTTCACGAACACCGCGGTGATGATGAAGAAGATCAGCAGGTTGACGACGAAGTCCAACATCGGCGCCAGGTCGATGCCATGCGAACTTTCCTCTGGATTGGAATGACGGCGGATACGCATATCAGACACCCAGCTTGTCCGCGAGCAACTCGGTTTCCCGAGCCGCCCGCGTACGGAAGTAATGGACCGGATAGAGGCCCGTGATGCTGACCGCCAGCCCGGACATGGTGCAGATCATGGCCGCCGAAACGCCGCTCGCCATGCTGCGCGCATCCGCGTTGCCGCGCAGCGCCATGGAGTCGAACACCTCGAGCATGCCGGTCACCGTACCGATCAGACCCAGGAGCGGCGACATGGGCACCAGCACCTGAAGCACCGGGAAGCCGGCGGTCATGGAGCCGTTGAGCCGCGAGATCAGGGCCTGGCGGATCTGCCGGGCACACCAGGACGTACGGTCCGAGCGCGCCTCCCATTCATGGCGCAGAGCCGCGGCCTGCTTCGGCAGGATCATGGTGAAGTACCAGTACCGCTCGAAGATCAGCGCCCACATGAGCACGCCAGCACCAAAGATCCACCAGACAAACGGGCCGCCGTCCGCCGTGAGATCAATAATGCTGTGGATGAAAGGGATCTGCTCAAGCATTTCTGCGCCTTTCGATGCTTTCCGCCAGCATGCCGGCGCTCTGCTCGTCGAGGATCTGGATCAGCCCGCGAGACAGGGAGTTCAGAAGCGCGTTGGCGAAGAGCAGCGGAATGGCGATGCCGAGGCCGAGCACGGTGGCGATCATCGCCTGGCCGATACCCGTCGCCATCAGCGTCGGATCGCTCGAACCGGTTTCCGTGATGCTCTGGAAGGTGATGATCATGCCCACCACGGTACCGATCAGGCCGAGCAGAGGACCGGAAGCCACGGCCAGCCGCAGGAAGGCCTGGAACGCTTCGAGCCTGGGCACTTCACGCGACACCGCTTCGGAAATGCGCAGCTCCGCCACGTCCGTGTCCTCCTCGATCCGGGACGGGTCGCCACGGAAGGCCAGAAGCACGCGCCCGAGCGGATTGTCCGCCACCGGCCGGTCGAGATTCTTGAACTGCCGGGCCACCGCGATACGGATGAGAATGAGCCGCACGAGCTGGAACAGGAACACCACGACGCCGGCAAAACCAACCGCCAGGATCACATAGCCCACGGCCTCGCCGAGCTCGATACGCTCCATCCAGGTGGGACGCTCGATATAGAGCGACGTCAGCACGCCACGGGTCTGGTCGACCACCGCCTGGGCATAGCCGCTGGTGGCGCCCTCGAACTTCTTGAGGATGCTCATGAACTCGTCGGGCAGCTGGCGCGGCAGATAGGTCAGGGTGCCGAGCGTCGGCTGGTAGCTCAGGAACTTCCCGTCGGAGGTCGCCGTGAACGGGCCGATGCGGATCACTTCGGCATCGCCGGCCACGCCGTCCAGCCCCACGACTTCCGTCTGATACCGGGCAACCTCACCCTGGGCCGTCATTTCACGCTGAATCTCGAACCACACGCGCTCCAGATCGGCCGTCGTCGGCAGCGTCCGCTTCGCGGCGAAGCCCCGCAGGAACTGCACGCGGCCGACTTCACCCTCGGCCGGCGTGAACTGGGACCCGATCAGCGACTGCTCCAGGATGGACGAAACGTCCGAGGCCACCTGCTTGGCGGAACCGAACACGCCCGACAGGCCGAGCTTGTTGGCCTTGTCCTGAAGGTCCTTGTTGAGCTTGGACATCTCCACTTCGTTCGCCGAATAGGTATCGGTCAACTTGGCGGATGCGGCGCCCAGCTCGTCACGGCGCGCCTCGGCCTCCTTCATCATCGCGGCCTGCTCGGCGGCGGATGCCGCGTTGAATTCGGACCGGCGCTGCTCGAATGCTTCCTCGGTCGACTGGCGAACGCTCTTCACCTGGTCGAGAAGCTGGTCAAGCGAGCCGGACGAGGCGCCCGTCTGGGCGGAAGCCGGCATGGCGAACTGAGATGCCAGCAGAATTCCGGCAACGGTATAGAAAATCTTCCTCACAGCGATGTCTCCTGCGGTGCCGGGACAGGCACGGTCAACAACTCAGGCGCTCCGCGACCATTGGCAACTCTGAGAGCCTGTTCGACAGCACCGGCGTAGCTGTCATCGCGGACCCATTGCTTCTGAGTGGCGTCCCAGTAACCCGTCTCGGAATGGTCCAGCGTCTGATACATGAGCGAGATCCGCCCCAGCCGAACGAACTGCACCGTGCGGCTGTCGGGACCTTCGCCCAGCGTGCCCTCGTAGGCTTCCAGGCTCGAGCCGTAATCGAGCTCGATCTGGTAGGCTTCAAGGATCAGCCGGTATTTCTCGGAAATGGTGACGTCGGCGCGCTGCATCAGATCCCGCAGGTTCTGCACACGCTCCCGGCGCTCCTGGATCAGGAACGGCACGTCAAGCGAAACGAACTTGTCGAGAGAGTCCAGCATGTTCCGCATGAGCGGCTGGACCTCGCGGTTCGTCGTCTCGATCTCGTCAAGCTGCTGCTGGATCGACGCCAGCTCCACTTTCTGGGCCTCGACCTGGTCGCTGAGCTGGGCGTTGTACTTCTCGAAGCTTTCGGCTTCGGCCATGGCTTGCGCGTATCGAGACGCCGAGTCCAGTGTCTGGTCCTTCAGCTTGTTGATGTTGTCCTGCACCTGCGCAGCCGCCTTATCCACTTGGATTTGCTGCTGCACGGTGTCAGTCACCTCGTTATTGACGTCGGCCTGCGCAAACACGGAGACCGAGCCGGACGCGGCCAAGGCAGCGCTCGTGATGGTGATGATTTTGAGAGATTTCGTAATCATGCTCTTTCCTACAGACGTGGCGGTTCCCAGTCACCCACATGTCGCGCCCACCACGACAGCAGGCTTGGCAATATAGGCACTTGAGGAGGACGAAAGGGCCAAGGCCCAACGAAGGAACCGCACCAACTGCCCCAATGGGGCCGCCTATCGACTGGCCAGGTGAAGGGACGGTCTTCGAATGAGGCGACGCGCCTCAGGCGTGCCATAAAGGCGGGGCCTGCGAGCCATAGCAATGACAGGCAAACCCCAACCCATGCGTGGACGGCGCAGCAATGGCGACACCGCCGGCGGCATGGGAAAGCAACGGCCATGGCGCCACAGGCGCCAAGGCATCCTTACCGTGACCCGTGGCCGGAATCCCGAGTCCGGCGCGCCTGCCGTCCCGGTAGTCGATTTCGGCCGGACGGTGCGGCAAAGCCCAGGGCGTTTGAAGATCGACCGCGCGCGCCGTCATGCTGCGCGACAGGCCCGCCAGAATCGTCAGCGACGCCTTCGACATGGCGCTCCCCGCCGTCCCGGTCAGGGCGACCGGCGCGAACAACAGAACGACGATCAGGACCCCGAGCCAGTATGACCAGGATCCGGCCTGTTGTCCCACAATGAGCGATCGTTCAACCATTAAAGCCCCTTAGCCGACGCGCTGCCACGACGAACGCGGCAAGCCTGACGGCCAGAAAAAAGAGGGATACTGCGAGGCTTCTTATTTTTGAACATGCCCCGCACTGTCCCTTTGGCAACACTATACACGGCCAATCCACGCAGTCTACCTTGAACTGGCAGCCGATCATAACAAAAATCGCCGCCGGTCAGCCAACGTTCAGCACGCTGCATTCCCTGGCCGCATGGGCCTGCCATCCCGTCCGTCGATACGATAATATTATAGGGCATCATCGGCCCCTGTTCCCCTTTCCCCCCGCCGCTTCGCGACGGCCCTCGGCGTGGCTGCCGTCGATCCGGGCACCCCCTCGGCGCGTGCTGCCATCCTCACTCAAGGCGGGCAGTATGCAGCGGGAAAACGGACTCCGCAACCTCTTCAATATGACGTGATCCCGCGGCCTGCCGCCCCGCTGCGGACCATCCGCCACGAGCTCCGTCACCCCTTCCGGCC
>Ga0180219_1000805_pt1 | contig 22878 bp, 24 predicted proteins | sample eDN3rd30CBELigMG_FD_151338 | JGI IMG/M metagenome (GOLD analysis project Ga0180219, IMG submission 151338) | Enriched Miracle-Growth compost microbial communities from Emeryville, California, USA - eDNA 3rd pass 30_C BE-Lig MG (version 2)... ...
GCGAAAGTCGCCGCCCCCTGCGCGATGAGCCAGACCTGGGCGCGTATTGCGAACGGCGCCTTGCCCCACGAAGCGGCGGCCCAGAGTGCGGACAAGGCGACAAGACTTGCGATCGCGGGTATGGAGATACCCTATGCCATCTCCAACTGGGCCATCGACCACTATCCGTCAGATGTATATCTGCCTCTTGGTTTCGTGCGCGGCAACGCTCATCTCCACAGCACGTTCTTCACCGAAAGCTTCATGGACGAACTCGCCCATCTGGCGCAGATGGAGGCCATGTCTTTCCGCATCCAGATGCTGGGAGGCAATCCGCGCCTTGCCCACTGCCTTTCGACCGCCGCCGCCATGGGGGGATGGCAGGGCGGCATTGCGGGCAGCGGACAGGGGATCGCCGCGCATCGGATCGGCGACGCATTCGGCGCGGTGCTGGTGGAAGCCGCGATTACCGGCGGCAAGCTGATGGTGGGCCGGATGGTCGCGGCGGTCGACTGCGGCGATCAGGTCAATCCCGATATCGCCCGGCAACAGGTGGAAAGCGGTCTGATCTACGGCCTTGCCTGTGCGATGGGGGCTTCGGTTCCCTATGACAAGGCCATGCCCGGACGCGCCATTCTGGGCCGCATGAACCTTCCGCGCCTCAGCGACATAGGGGAGATCACGGTCGAATTGATCCGCAGCACGGCGAAACCGGCCGGCGCGACGGAAATCGCCGCGCCCATGGTGGCTCCCGCCGTCGCCAACGCCTTATTCACCGTTACCGGCCAGAGGTTCCGAAGCCTGCCGCTCTTGTCTCAGGATTGAATATGCCCCGCATCGGCGTTCTCCTCATCAATCTCGGCACACCCGATGCGCCCGATGCGCCCTCCGTCCGACGCTATCTGGCCGAGTTTCTGTCGGACCCCCGCGTGGTGGAAATCCCGCAATGGCTCTGGCAACCGATCCTGCGGGGGCCGATCCTTCTCGCCCGTCCGCGCAAGTCGGCCCATGCCTATGCCCAGATCTGGACGAAGGACGGCTCTCCCCTTGCGGTGAATACGCGCGACACGGCGACTGCCCTGGCCGGACGTTTCGGTCCCGGCGTCACGGTCGACTGGGCCATGCGTTATGGCAATCCTTCGATTGCCACGCGGTTGGACGCGTTGAGGGAAGCGGGGTGCGACCGCATCCTGCTGGCTCCCCTGTATCCGCAATATTGCGCAGCCACGACCGCTACCGCCATCGATTGCGCGGCAGAAGCGCTGTCGAAGGTCCGTGCCCAGCCCGCGATCCGAACCCTGCCGCCCTATTTCGATGATCGTGCTTATATCGAAGCGCTCAGGGCGTCGACGCAGCGGCAACTGGCCGCGCTGGATTTCGAGCCCGATCTCCTTCTCGCCAGCTTCCACGGAATGCCGGAGCGGACCCGGACGCTGGGCGATCCCTATCATGCCCAGTCGCTTGAGACGGCGCGCCTGCTGGCTCAGGCATTGGATCGCGAAGTCCGAATCACTTTCCAGTCGCGTTTCGGACCCGCGAAATGGCTCGGACCGGCCACTGACGAGACGCTGAAGACGCTCCCATCGGACGGCGTCCGCACGGTAGCGGTTCTTACCCCCGGCTTTTCCGCTGACTGCCTCGAAACCCTTGAAGAGATCGGCATGCGAGGGCGGGAGGATTTTCTTGCCTCAGGAGGGCGGAAATTCGCACATCTGGCTTGTTTGAACGCCTCTGCGGAGGCTATCAACTTGTATGAGAATCTGATCGGTCGGGAACTGGCCGGCTGGTGAATTTAAGTGAGGTTGTTCGACTGGAAGTTATAGGAGGGCTTATGAGCAAGGTTGCTGTCGTCACTGGCGGAACACGCGGAATTGGCGAGGCGATCAGCCTGGCCCTCAAGGATCTCGGCTACACCATCGCGGCCAACTATGCCGGTAATGAGGAAAAGGCACGCGCCTTTACCGACAGGACCGGCATCGCGGCCTTCAAATGGGATGTCGGCGATCATCAGGCCTGCCTCGACGGATGCGCGCAGGTGGCTGAAAAGCTCGGTCCTGTCGACATTGTAGTCAACAATGCGGGTATCACCCGCGATGGCGTGCTCGCGCGGATGAGCTTTGAAGACTGGAACGATGTGATGCGCATCAATCTGGGCGGCTGTTTCAACATGGCCAAGGCGACGTTCGGCGGCATGCGCGAACGCGGCTGGGGCCGCATCGTCAATATCGGTTCGGTCAACGGGCAGGCGGGCCAATATGGCCAGGTGAACTATGCCGCGGCCAAATCCGGCATCCATGGCTTCACCAAGGCACTGGCGCAGGAGGGCGCGAAATACGGCATCACCGTCAACGCGATCGCGCCCGGCTATATCGACACCGACATGGTGGCCGCCGTGCCTGCGCCGGTGCTGGAAAAGATCGTGGCGAAGATTCCAGTGGGGCGTCTCGGCCATGCCCATGAAATCGCGCGGGGCGTGGCGTTCCTGTGCAGCGAGGACGCGGCCTTCATCACCGGCAGCACGCTTTCGATCAACGGCGGGCAGCACATGTATTGATGGAACGGGATGAGGCTCCTTCGGCCCGGTCCGCCGGAGCCTCTCCCTTTGCGCCGCCCGCGAAGCGGAGCGTGACGATCGCCGGTCATCAGACGGCGGTCAGCCTTGAGCCGATCTTCTGGGACGCCCTTTGCGCGCAAGCCGCGCGGGAGGAGGTTCCGGTCAATGCCCTTATCGCCCGGATCGATGTGGAGCGTCTGGCGGCGGCGCAACCGCCTAACCTCGCCAGCGCCATCCGCTGCTGGCTTTTCGAAAGGACGCTGTCTTCGTAAGATAAGAATTATTCGCAATAGCATTGACTCTGAGAACAACTCGCGATAGCAGGAATCCCGATTAAAAAGGGGGGCTGTTCATGTCCAAATCCGCAAATGTTCCATCTTTCCTAGCGCTGAGTTGCGTCAGCGCGCTTGCGCTCGCGTCCACCGCCCATGCGCAGGATGACGCCCAAGCCTCGAAGCTGGGCGGCGTCACCGTCACCGATACGGCCCTCGACGAGTCCGGGGTGAAGGTCGACCAGCGGTCCTGATTTGGGCGAACTGGTTGTTCCGACCGATCCAGCCATAACCAATCCCACCTATTTCGAAATGGATGACAATCTCTTCTCATACCGTATCGGCGCGGTGGTGAAACCGACGCCCAATATCAGCGTCTATGTTGCCTATGGCAACTCCAAACTGCCCTCCAAGGCTTCGGTCGATGGCGCCTGCTCGGCGGCCAATTGCCGCCTGAAGCCGGAAACGACAGAAAATTATGAGATCGGCGTGAAGGCTGACCTGTTCGATGCGAAGTTATTGCTGACTGCTGCGTTGTTCCGCAACGATCGTAATTCGATCAAGGTCAATTCCAATGATCCGACGCTTCCCGACCAGACGATGGACGGCAAGCAGCGCGGGGAAGGCCTGTCGCTTGGTGCGTCGGGCAACATTACGCCCAATTGGACAATTTCAGCCAACTACATGTATCTGAAGTCGAAAATCCGGCGCGGCGTGTCCGATTACTGTCTCGCCAATCCGGGGCCGCGTCCCGATCCGGCCAATCCCGGCGGGCCGCCGATCAATCCGTGCGGCAATGACGCGACCTATCTTGATCCGACTGCCGGCAGCCAATTGCAGAACACGCCGAAACATTCGGGTAGCCTGTTCACGACCTATCGCTTCGATTTCGGATTGGAGTTGGGTTACGGGTTGACCTATCAGGGCAAATTCCTGCTCAACTATCCGACGCTCGCGCAGTTGCAGACAGACAGTTATGTACCCTATCGCGTGCCGAGCTACACGATCCATCGTTTCATGGTGAACTATCCGATCACGGAAAATCTGACGGCGCAGGTCAATGTCCAGAACTTCACCAACAAGAAATATGTGACCACCGTAAGGAATCAGACAGGCGGCAGCTGGGCGCAGCCTGCACCGACACGTTCGGCGGTGTTCAGCCTGAACTACAAGTTCTGATCCCAAAAATCTCCCCGGCTTGTCCCGGCCGGGGAAGGGGCGGGCAGCGGTGCACTCCTTTCTCCTCGGGCCGCTGCCCGCCCGCATGTTGGTCCATCACAGGAATCTGGTGCATGAGTATGCAATTGATTCGCATTATGGTTCGCGATATGGCCCTTTGCTGGCTCGCTGATGGAAGGAGGGGGCGATCATGCTATCGGTAGCGGAAGACAGGATCGACGATATGTTGGACTTGCCGGCATCTCGGCAGTTTCCCGATCCCCGCCGGCCGGGCCAGAATACGCGCGCGCCTCAGCCTTCGCGGGCGGCGGAAGCAGGGCGCTTCGGCCAGCGGCGCGGCCCCAATCTGCCCGCCATCCTCCTCATCGTCGCCGTCCATGCAGCGCTGATCTTCGCCATGATGCAGGTCCGTCAGCATGTGATCGCCGTGCGTGAGGCCAGGCTGACCGTCGTTAATCTGACGCCGCCCGCACCGCCGCCGCCGTCGGAAGAAACGCCTCCGCCTCCGCCTTCCAAGCCTGAAATCGTAGCGCCGGCGCCCCTGGTGCAGATGCCGGTGCCGCCGGTTCAACTCGTGGCGACCACGCCGATCCCTGTTCCCGTGCCATCACCCGTTCCGGTCAAGGCCGCCCCGGCTCCGCCCGCACCGCCCGCGCCCCCCAGCACGGTGCAGGGCGGCGATCTCGCGACCCAGATGGTGTCCGGCAAGCCGCCCCGCTATCCGATAGAAAGCCGCCGCAAGCGGGAGCAGGGCACGGTCGTCCTTTCGCTGACGCTGGGCATCGACGGCGCGGTCGAAAGCGTCGCCGTCGCGCAGAGCAGCGGCTTCAAGCGGCTGGACGATGCCGCCCGCGACGCCGTGCGCGGATGGCGCTGGCGGCCCACCGTGCGCGACGGCGAGCCGGTGCGCGTCAGGGGCGTGGTCGAAATCCCCTTCGTGCTGCGCGTGGACGCCGCCTGACGGGCGCGCTATTTTCGAGTTTCCAGACCATGCTGATCGCCGTTCCTCAATTGCTCGATGCGACGGCCGTGCATGCCGTCCGCACCCTGATCGACGGGGCGCAGTGGGTCGACGGCAACGCCACGTCCGGTCATCAGTCGGCGCTCGCCAAACGGAATCTGCAATTGCCGGAGGACGCGCCCGAAGCGAAGCAGGCCGGGCAGATGGTGTTGGACGCGATCGGGCGGTCGCCGCTGTTCATCGCCGCTGCGCTTCCGCTTAAGATATTTCCGCCTTTGTTCAACAGCTATGCGGACAGGCAGGCGTTCGGCACCCATGTCGACAATGCCGTGCGGATTCAGGCAGGCACGGGGTTTCGCGTCCGGTCGGACCTTTCCATCACCATCTTTCTGGAAGAGCCGGACGCCTATGACGGCGGCGAACTGACCATCGAAACCCATTTCGGCGTGCAGCAGGTCAAGTTGGCGGCGGGCGACGCGGTGCTCTATCCGTCCATCCTCCCTGCATCGCGTAGAGCCGGTCACGCGCGGGCGGCGCGTGGCGAGCTTCTTCTGGATGCAATCCATGATCCGCGACGATGCCGCGCGGCAGATGCTGTTCGATCTAGACTGCAGCATCCAGGCACTAGCCGCCGATCTGGGCCACGGCCATGCCCAGATAATCCGTCTGACCGGCGTGTATCACAATCTGCTCCGGCGCTGGTCGGAAGCGTAATCAGACAATCGCTGATTGGTCTTGGCGGCGACAGCGCTATAAGCGTTGGGCGCGCATCGCGCTTTCAGAAGAAAGAGTCATCCAGAATGCAGCCATCCAACCAGCCGGTGAACATTACGCGGATCGCCGATGCCCTCGTTGCCGCGGCCATCGATGCGGGACAGGCGATCATGGCCATCTATGACGCCGGCTTCTCGGTGGAAACCAAGTCGGACAACAGTCCCGTGACGCAGGCGGACGCCGCCGGGGAGAAGATCATCCTCGAAGCGCTGGCGCGGGTCGCGGGCGATATCCCCGTGATCGCGGAAGAGGAGGTGGCCGCAGGCCGCGTGCCCCGGACAGAGGGCACCTTCTTTCTCGTCGATCCGCTTGACGGGACCAAGGAGTTTATCGAGCGGCGCGGTGACTTCACCGTCAACATCGCGCTGATCGAAGCGCGCCAGCCCGTCTTCGGCATTGTCTACGCGCCGGCCAAGGGCCGCCTCTTCGTGGGCGACGTGCAAAGCGGGGCGGCGTGGAGCGCCCCTGTATCGCGCGAAGGCGAAATTGGTGATCGGGCGCCGATCCATGTGCGCGACCTACCCGGCGGGGGCCTGTCGGTGGTCGCCTCGAAATCGCACAATACGCCCGAAACCGATGCCTATCTTGGCCAGTTCGACGTGGCGGAACGGGTGTCCTTCGGCTCCTCGCTCAAGATCTGCATGGTCGCGGCGGGGGAGGCGGACCTCTATCCCCGCCTTGCCCCGACCTGCGAATGGGACATCGGCGCGGGGGACGCCGTGCTGCGTGCCGCCGGGGGCAAGCTGCTCGCGCCCGATGGCGCGCCCATGGCCTATGGCAAGGCGCGCTTCTTCAACCCCGGTTTCGTCGCGGCGGGAGATATCGACCCGCCGCCCATCGCGCCTTTCATGACGGAGTAAGGGAAACGCCCTTCAACGGGATGTGGGCAGCTCTGTCCCGTCGAGCCGACGCCGCGGCGACGCGTTCCTGCAACCATGCGCCGACCGCCGCGATGCGGGCGACCTTGCGTAAGTCCTCATGCGTCACCAGCCAGAAATGGCGCACGATCTCCACCCTGTCCGCCATCAGTTCGATCAGATTCGGATCGCTCCGCGCGATGAAATCGGGCAGCACGCCGATGCCGCTGCCGTCGCGGATCATGCGATATTGCATGTTGATGCTGGTCGCGCGCAGATGCGCCTCCAGCCCCGTCTCCACCTCGTCGAGATAATCGAGCTCCGGGGAAAAGATGAACTCCGGAACATAGCCGACCAGCACATGATCGCGCAGTCGGGAGGGGTGCTCCGGCCTTTCCGCCCGCTTCAGATAATCGGCGGACGCGTAAAGATGCAGCCGATATTCCCCCAGCCGCTTGACCGATAGCCGCCCGCGCTGCGGCCGCGCCAGCATCAGCGCCATGTCCGCCTCGCGTTTCGAAGGATTGAGGAAGCCCGAAGCGGTGATGAGGTCCAGCCTGATGCCCGGATGCCGCTGGCTGAACTCGGCAAGGCCGGGCGCCAGCACCCATGTCCCGAAGCCCTCCGCCACCGACAGCCGCACCTGTCCCGCAAGCTGTTGTTCTTGCCCCGCCACATCCTCGATTGCCGACATGGCCGCGCTTTCGACCGTTTCGGCATGGCGCAGCAAAGCTTGCCCCCTGACGGTCAGCGCCCGCTCGCCTGAGGCCATCTCGAACAGTTCCGCGCCCAGCGACTTTTCCAGACGTGTAAGCCGCCGCATGATCGTGGTCCCGTCGATTCCCAGCGTCCGCGCCGCCGGAGCGACCTTCCGCGCCCGGGCCACGGCCAGAAACACGCGCAGGTCGTCCCAGTCGAACATCATTTCCCTCGGCTGCATTCTTGCAGTATAGACATGCGAAATTTCGTCGTTGCTTGCAATTACACGCTATTGCTAGAGCCGCGTCAACCCGAAGGAAAAGGATGCCGCCATGCGTGAGATTTCCCACAAACTCGCCTTCGCCCACGACGCGGCACCTGCGCGCTATGGCGAAATTTTCGATCCCAATAATGGCGGCGTGCAGGCCCGTGTCGCGCTGGGCGACGCCGCCTTGCTCGACCGCGTGGTCGAAGCCGCGCGCAAGGCGCAGCCCGCATGGGCCGCCGTCAACCCTCAGCGCCGCGCCCGCATCATGTTCCGCTTCAAGGAACTGGTGGAGCGGAACATGGACGAGCTCGCCCATCTGCTCAGTTCCGAACATGGCAAGGTGATCGCCGATGCGAAGGGCGACATCCAGCGCGGGCTTGAAGTCGTCGAATTTGCCTGTGGCATCCCCCATGTGCTGAAGGGCGAGTTCACGCAGGGCGCGGGGCCGGGGATCGACGTCTTTTCCATGCGTCAGCCTGTCGGCATCGGCGCGGGCATCACCCCCTTCAACTTCCCGGCGATGATCCCGCTCTGGATGTCCGCCGTCGCCATCGCGACCGGCAATGCCTTCATCCTCAAGCCTTCGGAACGCGATCCGTCCGTGCCCGTGCGCCTGGGCGAACTCTTCCTTGAAGCGGGTCTGCCCGAGGGCATTTTTCAGGTCGTCCATGGCGACAAGGAAATGGTGGACGCGATCCTCGACCATCCCGGCATCGGCGCGGTCAGCTTCGTCGGATCGTCGGACATCGCCCATTATGTCTACAATCGCGGCGTCGCGGCGGGCAAGCGTGTGCAGGCCATGGGCGGCGCGAAGAATCACGGCATCGTCATGCCGGATGCCGATCTCGATCAGGTGGTCAATGACCTCACCGGCGCGGCCTTCGGTTCGGCGGGCGAGCGGTGCATGGCGCTTCCCGTCGTCGTACCGGTAGGCGAGAAAACCGCCGTTGCCCTCCGCCAGAAGCTGATCCCCGCCATCGAAGCCCTGCGCGTCGGCATCTCCACCGATGCGGAGGCGCATTACGGCCCCGTCATCAACGCCCAGCACAAGGCGAAGATCGAACAGTGGATTCAGACCGGAGTGGATGAAGGCGCCGAACTGGTGGTGGACGGTCGCGGCTTTACATTGCAGGGATATGAGGAGGGCTTCTTCGTCGGCCCGACGCTGTTCGACCATGTGACGCCCGATATGTCCGCCTACAAGGAGGAGATTTTCGGCCCCGTCCTCCAGATGGTCCGCGCGGAAACCTTCGAGGAGGCGCTGGCGCTCCCCAGCAAGCACCAATATGGCAATGGCGTCGCCATCTTCACCCGCAACGGCCACGCCGCGCGTGAATTCGCCGCGCGGGTCGATGTCGGCATGGTCGGCATCAACGTGCCGATCCCGGTGCCGGTCGCCTATCACAGCTTCGGCGGCTGGAAGCGCTCGGCCTTCGGCGACACCAACCAGCACGGCATGGAAGGGGTCAAATTCTGGACCAAGGTGAAGACCGTCACCCAGCGATGGCCCGATGGCGGGGGGAGCGGCGACAGCGCCTTCGTCATTCCCACCATGGGCTGAGACATGTCGTGAGCCAGTTCGACCTTACCGATGAGCAGCGCGAGATTCAGGATCTTGCGCGCCGCTTCACCGCCGACGCGATCACGCCTCACGCGGCGGAGTGGGATGAAAAGCACATCTTCCCCCGCGACACGATCCGCGCGGCGGCGGCGCTGGGCTTCGGCGGCATCTATGTGTCCGAAGCGTCCGGCGGCATCGGGCTTGGCCGTCTGGAAGCCGCGCTCATCATGGAGGCGATGGCCTATGGTTGTCCTTCCACCAGCGCCTTCCTGTCGATCCACAACATGGCGTCGTGGATGATCGACCGCTTCGGCAGTCAGGCGCTCAGGGACAAATATCTGCCCTCCATGGTGCCGATGGAGCGCATGGGCAGCTATTGCCTGACCGAAGCCGGCTCCGGCTCCGACGCCGCCGCGCTCAAGACCCGTGCCGTGCGGGACGGCGACCATTATGTCGTCACCGGCTCCAAGCAGTTCATCTCCGGCGGCGGCGAGAACGACATTTATGTCACCATGGTCCGAACCGGCGGGGATGGTCCCAAGGGCATAAGCTGCCTCGTCATCGAAAAGGATATGGAGGGCGTCAGCTTCGGCGCGCGGGAACGCAAGCTCGGCTGGCACTCGCAGCCTACTGCGCAGGTCAATTTCGACGGGGTGCGCGTGCCGGCCGAAAATCTGGTCGGCGGGGAAGGGGAAGGCTTCCGCATCGCTATGATGGGGCTGGACGGGGGACGGCTCAATATCGGGGCCTGCTCGCTGGGCGGCGCGCAGCGCTGCATCGACGAAGCGGTCGCCTATACCAGGGACCGCAAGCAGTTCGGTCAGGCCATCGCCGATTTCCAGAATACCCAGTTCATGCTGGCCGACATGGAGACAGAGCTTCAGGCCGCCCGCACGCTGCTCTACGCCGCCGCTGTCAAGGTGACGGAGAACGCGCCCGACAAGACCCGCTTCGCCGCCATGGCCAAGCGCTTCGCGACGGACACCGGCTCTTCCGTGGTCGACCGGGCGCTGCAATTGCATGGCGGTTATGGCTATCTGATGGACTATCCGGTCGAACGCTTCTGGCGCGACCTGCGCGTCCATTCGATTCTGGAAGGCACCAATCAGGTCATGCGGATGATCGTCGCCCGCGACATGCTGCGGCAGTAAATAATCTCTTGTCCTTTTGGGGGAGGGTTTAAGACTCGGTGCCTGATCGAAGCGGGGTGAGGGGGCGATCCCGTCGCGATCCTCCTCTCCAACTCCGCTTGGGCACGTCCGCGCCGAAGCTGTATATTCTCTCCCCGAAGGGGCGAGGAAGGAGAGATGAATGACCGACCAAGTCCTGACCCTCATCGAAAACGGCATCGGCCGCATCCGCCTCAACCGGCCCAAGGCGCTTCATGCCCTGACGCCGGAAATGTGCGAGGCGATCAATGAAGCGCTGCTTGCATGGCGCAAGGATGATGCCGTGGCCGCGATCATGATCGACCATGCCGAAGGACGCGGCTTCTGCGCGGGCGGCGACATTGCGCTCATCGCCAACAGCGCGAAGGCCGATTGCGTCGAGGCGGAGCACTTCTTCTTCGTCGAATATCGGATGAACCATCTGCTGTTCGTCTATGAAAAGCCGATCGTCGCCTTCATGGACGGCATCGTCATGGGCGGTGGCGTCGGCATCTCGCTCCCCGCGCGCTACCGTGTCGCGACGGAGCGCACCGTTTTCGCCATGCCCGAAACCGGCATCGGTCTGTTCCCCGATGTGGGCGGCGGCTGGTTCCTGCCGCGCCTGCCGGGACGGATCGGCGCATGGCTCGCGGCCACAGGTGCGCGGATTGACGGGGCTGACTGCCGCGTCATCGGGATTGCCACGCATTATATGTCCTCGGACAGGCTGGAAGCGGTCAAGGACGCTATCCTCGCCCATCCGCAAAACCTGTTCGCCATCCTCAACGACAATGCCGAAACGCCGCCGCCCTCGAATCTGGAAGCGATGCGCCCCGATATCGACCGTCTCTTCGCCTCCGGCCGGCTGGAGGATATCCTCGCCGCGCTCGATGCGGACGGCGGCGAATGGGCGGCGAAGCAGCGCGCCGTGCTGAACGGCAAATCTCCCCAGACGATCAAGGTCGCTCTCCGCCAGCTTGCCGAGGGCGCGGCCATGACCGACTTCGCCGACAATATGCGGATGGAATATGGCCTTGCCTGTCATGTGATCCGCCGCCCCGATCTTGTCGAAGGGGTGCGCGCGGTAATCTTCGACAAGGACAATGCGCCAAACTGGAACCCGGCGACGCCCGAAGGCGTGACGGATGCGATGATCGACGCGATCTTCGCGCCCTTGCAGCCTGACAGGCAATGGACCCCGCTGCCGGACCTTCAGGGGTGAAGGAAGGGCTTTCCCATGCGACGTCAAGAGTTGAAAGGAGCCTGACATGAGTCTCACCATCGCCTTCATAGGCCTGGGAAATATGGGCGGCGGCATGGCCGCGAACCTGTTGAAGAACGGCTATGCCGTGCGCGCTTTCGACCTGTCCGAAGATGCGCTTGCCCGTGCCGAGACAGCAGGGGCCGTGCGCGCCACCAGCGCCGCCGAAGCCGTCACCGGCGCGGATGCCGTCGTCACCATGCTTCCCACCGGCAAGCATGTCGAAGGCGTCTATACCGGCGAAGTCTTCGGCGCGGCAAAGGCGGGCGCCCTGTTCCTCGACTGCTCGACCATCGATGTGACGACTGCCCGCCGGGTCATCGAAGCCGCGGCGGCGAAGGGTTTCGACATGGTCGACGCGCCCGTCTCCGGCGGCATCGCGGCGGCCAATGGCGGCACGCTCACCTTTATGGTCGGCGGCACGGACGCGGCTTTCGCCAAGGCGAAGCCGATCCTCTCCGCCATGGGCAAGGCCGTCATCCACGCGGGCGGCGCGGGCAATGGTCAGGCGGCGAAAATTTGTAATAACATGCTGCTGGGCGCAACGATGATCGCGACTTGCGAAAGCTTCGCCATGGCGCGAAAGCTGGGCCTGGACCCGCAGACCTTCTATGATATCTCCAGCGTCTCGTCCGGCCAGAGCTGGTCGATGACCAGCTATTGCCCCGTCCCTAGCGTCGGCCCGCAAAGCCCTTCGGACAATGACTATCAGGGCGGCTTCGCGGTCGGCCTGATGCTCAAGGACCTGAAGCTCGCGACGGAAGCCGCCGCCTCCGTCAACGCCAGCGTCCCCATGGGCAACGCCGCCGAAGCGCTCTACCAGCTTCTCGCCAATCAGGGGAAGGCGACCCGCGACTTCTCCATCATGATCGAGATGCTGGAGGGTAGTTAGGGGCTAGCCATCCTCCAGCATTCGCCGCAGATCGGGCATGGCGTCGGCCTGTCCCATGCCATGCCGCTCCATGTCCCGCAGCGTCGCCAGTGCCATGGCCCGATAATCCGGCAGCACATCGGGGCAATATCGATCAAAAGCGTCCAGATGGTCCCCGATGGTGCCCCGGTCTCCCCGCAGCAAGGGGCCGGACAAGGCTGCGAACCCGCTCGCCAGGCTGTTCTCCATGGCCGCCCGCACCAGCGGTCCCAGCACGGCGGCGGGATCGCCCACATCCGCCGCTTCCAGCGTCCGCGCCGCTCCAGCCATCAGCGTCACCAGGTGGTTCGCCGCATGGCTGAGCGCGGCGTGATAGAGCGAACGCTTCTCCTCCGCGATGACGAACGCCCGGCCGCCCAGCAACTGCACGACCGCCATTGCCCGGACGATGGCTTCGGCTGAACTGCCCGTCACGCCAAAGGGAATGCGCGCCATGCGCCGGACTTCGCTTTCGGGATCGCCGGTAAAGGTCATCACCGGATGGACAGCCGCCGTCACAGCCCCTTGCTCCCGCAACGGTTCCAGCAGGGTAGCGCCGCATCGTCCGCTAAGGTGGAACAGGAAGGGGCGGGGATCGCCTGATGCTTGTTGCGACAGCCGCTCCGCCATGTCCGCCACGGCGTCGTCCGAAACCGCCATGACGATGAGATCGCAGGCTTGCCATATGTCCTCCGCCCGCTCGGCAGGCCGGACGTTCGGCAATTTGGCCAGCGCTTCGGCGAGCCGTGCGGGCGAACGGTTGTAAAGCAGCGGAGCGGCCCGCGAAAATGGGGCGAGGGCCTTCGCGAAAGCCTGGCCGGCCCGGCCCGCGCCGATGATGCCCAGCCGCTTGTAGGGGAATGACGGTTGCAGCGTCCTGTCCTTTCTTCGCCGGCGCGGATCAGATCCGCCGCGCTATCGCTCCGGCCGCCCACCCCATGCCGACGGCAATGACAATGGCCGTCAGGCCGTAAGGGAAAGACCAATGCTCCGCCGCCATGGCCATGAACTGCTCAAGGCCCGATTTGCGGACGGTGATGTCACGGATCGCCGCCGCCACCACGCGCCCGTCCTGAACCAGGAAAGTCTCTGCCGTATAGTCGCCTATCGTGACCCGGGCCGACAGCGGCAACCGCGCGCGATACAGCACGCCGTCGGTGATCTCCACCGTGCCCGGCTTTTCGACATAGAGACCAGCCCGCCTGCGCAAATCCACCAGACCAGCCTGAAACCGCTCAAGCTCCGCGCTGTCATTGAGCGAGGATGGCGACAATTGCAGCTTGTCCACGCCCAGTTCGTAAATGGCGGCAGTCTTGTCATCGACGATCTTCTCGATCGGCCGGGACGACGCCATGGCGTAGAAACTGGGCGCGGAGCGGAAACGCGCGCGGTCGGCATTCACCCAGATGCCCGCCACCTTCTCCTTCTCGCGCATCAGGATGGATTGGTCGGGGCCTTTGAGGATCACGACGATATCCGCCGGTTTCGTGGGGCGTCGGCCATCGGGATAGACGATCGCGCCGAACAGCAGCAGGTCCGCGCCCGTAAAGCTGTACTGGATTTCGACGGTGCGTTGCGACACGTCGGGCACCAGTTGGGGTTCGTCGGCGGCGCCCAGGAACAGGATGAGCGCGGGCGCCAACAGGCAAGGGATGAAGGCGCGCCTCACTGGACTTCTATCGTATAGATTTCGTCCGGCCGCCATCCCAGGCCGAGCGCCATCCGGGCCGCGACAAGCAGGACGATCGCGGCCAGCAGGATGCGCAGATATTCGGGGCGGAGCGTCATCGATATGCGTGTCCCGACCTGCGCGCCGGTCACGCTGCCGATGAGGAGCAGTATGGCAAGGACCAGATCCACTGCCTTCGTCGTCATGGCGTGCATCATCGTGGTCGCCATGGTGACGAACAGGATCTGGAAAAGGGAGGTGCCGACCACCGATTGAGTCGTCATGCCCAGCAGGTACAGCATCGCGGGCACGAGGATGAAGCCGCCCCCCACGCCAAGCAGCATGGTGAGGATGCCGGTCGCCATGCCCAGAAGCAGAGGCGCGAGCGGGGAAATGTACAGTCCCGAGCGGTAGAAGCGCCAGCGCATCGGCAATGCCGCGACGAGCGGATGGTGGCGGCGCTTGCGCGCCTGGATTCGTTTGCCGCTCTTCAGAGCGATCAACGCCTGGATCGATTCCTTGGCCATCAATGTTCCGATGCCGCCCAGCATCAGCACGTAAAGGATGCCGATCACCGTATCGATCTGACCCAGCGCCTGGAGCAGCCTGAACAGCAGGACGCCGATGCCCGCGCCCAGTACGCCGCCCGCGATCAGGACGCCGCCCATGCGGAAATCGACCGTGCCGCGCTCCATATGCGTGACAACGCCCGAAACGCTGGCGCCCGTCACCTGGGATGCCGCCGACGCAGCCGCCACGGTAGGCGGGATGCCGTAGAAGATGAGCAGAGGCGTCGTCAGGAAACCGCCTCCCACGCCGAACATGCCGGACAACAGGCCGACGACGCCGCCCAGCCCGATAATGACGAGGGCGTTCACCGACAGATTGGCGATGGGCAGGTAAAGATCCATGTCTCCACGGGTTAGTGCCAAAGCGTCCACATATAAAGGCGCGCGATGCTGAACCGGCTAAAAATCCGCGGCCAGCGTCACCGCCAGCCCGGAGGGAGGGAACGTCCCACCGGCGATGCGTTCACGCCATTCCACCGCAAGGCGGGCATTCGCATTGGGAAGAGGGAAACGCCACTGCAATTCGGGGCCGATGTCCAGGCGGTTCAGATCGGGCTGCGCCCCGCCCGACAGACTGCCTCCGATATGGATTGGGGTTTTGCCGACAGGCGAAAGGATCGACAGTTTGCCGTCGATGAACATGTCGCGGCTATGCAGCCCGACAACCCCCATCTGGGTATAGCCTTCCGTTTCGATATCGCTGGTGAGGGCAGTCGGGCCAAATCCTCCCACGATCAGGACCGCATTCGCGTTCCTTCCTCCTTTGCCCAACGCCATGCGGCGTTCCAGTCCGATGCTCACGGGAATGTGCGGCATGGGTTGGGCGGAAAACCCTAGCGCCGCCTCCGGAGCAATCGGGTGATCGAGCGCACCGGTTATCCGTCCATATGCCGTGACTCGCGGTTGAATGGATGGCGCAGGAAGGAAGTCGACCCGCATTCCCGCTTGAGAAGCGCCTAGCCGACCGGGTGAAAGGGCATTTGGAACAGCGCTGCCATTTCTCCAGAACAGCCAGGCGCTTGCGCGCCAGCGGCTTGGCGACGGATGGAGAGGAACAAGTCCCGCCCGGGACGTCGGATCGGAGGCATAGTGGTCTTCGGGCCGATATTCCGATTGAGCGATGCCATAGGGAAAGGACGTCAATTCAGCAGGAACGGTCGGGATGTTGCTTTCGGCTCGAAGCGGGCGATGGCGAAAGACATGGGTCTTCGTCCTGGCTCGCGTCCGCGCCGACGGTCGAGCAGACGGGTTGGGCCGCATCGCGAAGGATGGAGGGGACGACGGCGCACTGCGCGGCGACGGCGGCGGATGCATCGGCCCGTCCATCTGCACGGCGACGATGCGCAAGGCGATCCATCCCAAAATCAGCAACCCGAAAAAGCGAAGCGGACGCCCGCTGGCTGTGGGCGTCATTCCTGCGACCGCAATTCGGGAAAGCGATGTTCAGTCTTGTCCCACGTCAACGGCCTGCCCAGCAGCGACCGGACATAGAGGAAGATAGCGCGGCGTGCCGCCATGATCGCAATCAGATTGGCGATGCATATCCGCGGGATCGAGGCGATCCCATGACGCCAGCCATAGCTATGCGCTGCAAATATCGCGCGCAGGATTGCGCGCCAGATCATCAATCCCCCATTCAGAAGCAACAATGCGTGGATTATTCGGGGATAAGGCGGCGGCGTGTAGGCAAAGAAAAACCCGATGACCAGCAGCGCGGCCCACAGCAAGAGGGATAGATAGGCCGCGAACAGCACGAGCGCTGCCAGCGCGGCGCGACGGTCGCGGATGCGCATCCACCATTCCGACGCGCCGCCATGCCACCCCAGCCGGTCCCATCCTGCAAGCGATATGCCGATGATCCAGCGGGCCTTCTGCCTGATGGCCGCGTCCAGAGTGTCCGGGAAATATTCCCGAGTCGCGACCAACGCGCCTTTTTCGTCGCGCATCCGAACGAATATGCCCCGGCCGCCCATTTCGCCGACGCGGAGGCCGGCTTCATAATCTTCGGTCAGGGAGTCGGGATCGAACGGGCCTTCCGCCCTGTCCTCGGTCAGGCGACCCAGCATCTGCCTTTCGAAGGCGCAGGCGACGCCTGCGGAAGGAATGGATGCGCCCAGGGCTTCCCGCATGGTCAGGAATTTGGCGTGGCTTTCGGCAAATTCGTCGCAATAATGATTGGCGACCGCGCGGGCCAGCCATCCGCCTTTGCCTGGCAGAGGCAGAACCGGCAGTTGAACGAGGTCAAAGCGATCCATCATGAAGTCGAACAGCCGGATTTCATCGCGATGGACGACATCTTCGGCATCATGGAGCAGCACGGCCTTGAACCTGAAGCCGCCTTTGCGCTCCTCAGCCTCCATCGCGCGCCACAGGAGGTTGAGGCAATCGGCTTTCGTGGTTGGGCCAGGCCGGGAATTGATCGCCAGCATCACCCGCGGTTCACGGGCCGCGATGCTGCTCACCACATCGATCGTCGTCAGGTCGTTCGGATAGGCGCCCACGAAAATCCTGTAGTCGGCATCCTGCCAGCGGCGGAGCGCGTTTCCGATCATCGGCCCGATCACCCGCCCCTCGTCCCATGCCGGCACGAAAACGGCGATAGGGCCTGGCGCCGCAGAGCGAGGCAATGTGGCTGTCGTCATGCGCGGGTGGCGCAAATAGATGGTGAGATTGCGCCAAAGGCGGCGGCAGAGGAACAGGATGTCTATGAGCAGATCGTCGATACCGCCCATCAGAAGCCCCGCCACCGCAAATAGCAGGATTTCACGATGAGCGATCGCCAGCATGGCGACCAGCGCTTCCCCCAAAATGTCGACCCCCTTGTTTTTATGGGACGGGGTGATGCCATGGAGGAATGTATTTTCCAAGCGTTTCCAGCATCATGCCTGCAAAATTGCGTAAGTTTCTTAGCAGGCGCGCTCGGGGATGCGCAGCCCATTGCGACCAGTGACGGGATGGACATGCGCGGCGGGCCGCCTCCCCGATGGGGCGGATGGATTTGTTGGACGGAAACAAGAAGAGTAAAAGGACGTGGCGGTTGCATAAACCGCTTGGCCAATGCGCATAACCGATGATGCCGAGGAGAGGCCGATGAACATGGAGGTGGATGTCAACTATCTGCTGCATCGTCAGCAGGTTTCCCTGATCCGCGCGGAAAAGAGTCGGTCGGCGGCCGGAAGGGCGGCCTATGAAGATCTCGCGCGGAGCTATGGCGAACGCGTGGCTGCGTATCGCGAGGAAAATTTCCGGACCGGCCCCGTCGCCCATTGAGGATGGTTGCCCGTTAAGGGTGGCGGTCAGCGCCGCGCAATCAATCTTTCAAAGGCGATGCGGTGCGCTTCGTCCCCCCCGCATTCCCTTTCCAGCATGATCTTTATCCGTTCAAGTTCCGCTTCGGTCAGATGCTCTATTCCGATAAAGTCGTTGCGCGCCGTTTCCATCGCGCGGATGAGTTCGTCGAGTTTGGCCTGTATCGCGGAGCCGTCCCGATTCTGGGCATTTTGTATCAGGAAGACCATGACAAAGGTGACGATGGTGGTGCCTGTATTGATGACCAGTTGCCACGTATCGGAATAATGGAAAAGGGGGCCGGTAAGAACCCAAAGCAGGACTATGGTGATAGAGAGCATGAAGGCCAGCGGCTGTCCCGACCAGCGTGCAACACGATGTGAAAAGGTTGCGAAAATCCGATCCATTCTGTTTTCTCCACTGACCTTCCCGGCCTGCTTAGGTTTCGTTCGGCACCATGTCGCTATTAATTCCGGCATGAAGTGCTCTAGCCTTTCGATCTTGTCCCGCATTTCCTTCGCCCTTGCGGTCCCCGCGCTGCTCTCGTCCTGTGCGACCGCTTCGCCTGAGTCGCGCCTGCGGAACCGTTTGATGGAAGCGGGGCTGCCGCCTCGCATGGCGGCCTGCATGTCCGGCAGGATGGTGGACAAGCTGACCCTGGCGCAACTTCGCAAGCTTCAATCCCTTGCCTCGCTCCGCCGGGCGGAGATGGCAGACATCACGCTCGACGTCTTTCTCCACAATATCCGGGCCTTGGAAGATTCCGATATTTTCGTCGTCACCAGCAAGGCGGCGATTTCCTGCTCTCTTTAGGAGATTCTCGCTTTGCAATTTTGCAAAGTGATTTTGCAAAATCATCTGGCTTGGCGCCGGCACCTATGCTTTAGCCGCTCGCGACAGGTTTACTGCGAAAAGGACGGGCCGGACACATGAACATCCACGAATATCAGGCCAAGGAACTGCTGGCGAAATATGGCGCGCCGATTGCTGCGGGCCATGCGGCCTTTACCGTTGAAGAGGCTGTCGAGGCCGCCAGAAAGCTGCCTGGGCCGCTTTATGTCGTAAAGTCGCAGATTCACGCGGGCGGCCGCGGCAAGGGCAAGTTCAAGGAGCTTGGTCCCGATGCAAAGGGCGGCGTCCGTCTTGCCAAGACGCTGGAAGAAGTGAAGGCGCACGCCACCGACATGCTGGGCAACACGCTCGTCACTGTGCAGACGGGCGAAGCGGGCAAGCAGGTCAACCGCCTCTACGTCACTGACGGCGCCGATATCGCGAAGGAATTCTATCTCGCCCTGCTGGTGGATCGCGCCACCGGGCGGGTCGCGTTTGTCGTGTCCACCGAAGGCGGCATGGATATCGAGGAAGTCGCGCATTCGACCCCTGAGAAGATCCACACCTTCGCCGTCGATCCGGCCACCGGCTTCATGCCGCATCACGGCCGCGCCGTCGCCGCCGCGCTGGAACTGACCGGCGATCAGGCGAAGCAGGCCGCAAAGGTCGCCTCGTCGCTCTATGCCGCGTTCCTCGACACGGACGCCTCGCAGATCGAGATCAACCCGCTGGCCGTGACCGAGCAGGGCAATCTGCTGGTGCTCGACGCCAAGGTCGGCTTCGACAGCAACGCGATGTTCCGGCACAAGGATATCGCGGAATTGCGCGACCTGACGGAGGAAGACCCGGCCGAAGTCGAAGCTTCGGAATATGACCTCGCCTATATCAAGCTGGACGGCAACATCGGCTGCATGGTGAACGGTGCGGGCCTGGCCATGGCGACGATGGACATCATCAAGCTGAACGGTGAATTCCCCGCCAACTTCCTGGACGTCGGCGGCGGCGCTTCCAAGGAGAAGGTGACGGCGGCCTTCAAGATCATCCTGAAGGACCCGGCGGTGAAGGGCATTCTCGTCAACATCTTCGGCGGCATCATGCGCTGCGACATCATCGCGGAAGGCATCGTCGCGGCCGCCAAGGATGTGAACCTGTCGGTCCCGCTGGTCGTCCGCCTGGAAGGCACGAACGTCCAGCAGGGCAAGGACATATTGGCGCAGTCGGGCCTGGCCATCGTCCCCGCGGACGATCTGGGCGACGCGGCCAAGAAGATCGTGGCGGAAGTGAGGAAGGCAGCCTGATCCACTCGGCCACTTGAACGAACGCCGTGGGGCGCGGGGGGTCTGGAAACGGATCGTCCGCGTCCTTGTCCGCATTTCCGGGCCATGGCATGACAATGGAAGGATGTTAAGATGAAGATCCTTGTGCCCGTGAAGCGGGTGATTGACTATAATGTGAAGCCGCGCGTGAAGGCGGATGGTACGGGTGTCGATCTTGCGAACGTCAAGATGAGCATGAACCCGTTCGACGAGATCGCGGTCGAGGAAGCGATCCGCCTGAAGGAGAAGGGCGTCGCGACCGAGGTGGTCGCGGTGTCGATCGGCGTCGCCAAGGCGCAGGAGACGTTGCGGACGGCGCTGGCGATGGGTGCAGACCGGGCGATCCTGATCGAGGCGGAAGGCGATGTGGAGCCGCTGGGCGTGGCGAAGCTGCTGGCCAAGGTGCAGGAAGAGGAAGGCGCTGGCCTGATCATCCTGGGCAAGCAGGCGATCGACGACGACAGCAACCAGACCGGGCAGATGCTCGCCGCGCTGCTGAACCTGCCGCAGGGCACCTTCGCCAGCAAGGTCGAGGTCGAAGGCGACAAGGTCAGCGTGACCCGCGAGGTCGATGGCGGGCTTGAGACGGTGAAGCTCAGCGTTCCCGCGATCATCACCACCGACCTGCGCCTCAATGAACCGCGCTATGCCTCGCTCCCCAACATCATGAAGGCGAAGTCCAAGCCGCTCGCGACCAAGACGCCGGCGGATTATGGCGTGGACATCTCGCCGCGTCTGGAGACGCTCACCGTCGCCGAGCCGCCCAAGCGGTCGGCGGGAATCAAGGTTGCCGATGTCGATGAACTGGTGACGAAACTGAAGGCTCTGGGAGTTGCCGCATGAAGACGCTTGTATGGGTTGAGCATGAAGGCGGCGCCGTCAAGGACGCAACCCTTTCCGCCGTCACCGCCGCCGCCAAGCTGGGCGAGGTGCATCTGCTGGTCGCCGGGCAGGGCGTGGACGGCGTCGCCGCCGAAGCCGCCAAGATCGCGGGCGTGGGCAAGGTCCATGTCGCCGATGACGCGGCCTTCGGCCATGCCTTGCCTGAGAATGTCGCCCCGCTGGTCGTCGAACTGATGGGCAGCCACGACGCCTTCGTCGCGCCGGCGACCTCCAACGGCAAGAACATCGCGCCGCGCGTCGCGGCTCTGCTCGACGTGATGCAGATCAGCGACATCCTCTCGGTCGAAGGCGAGGATACGTTCACGCGGCCGATCTATGCGGGCAACGCCATCGCGACGGTCAAGTCCAGGGACGCCAAGAAGGTCATCACCGTGCGCGGCACGGCGTTCGAGAAGGCGGACCGGACAAGCGGCAGCGGCACCGTGGAAGCGGTGTCCTCGACCGGGGACAAGGGCCTTTCCAGCTTCGTGGGCGCGGAAATCGCCAAGTCGGAGCGTCCCGAACTGACCAGCGCCAAGATCATCGTATCGGGCGGCCGTGCGCTCAAGGACGGCGCGACGTTCGAGGAAGTGATCTTCCCGCTGGCGGACAAGCTGGGCGCGGCGGTGGGCGCAAGCCGGGCCGCGGTGGATGCGGGCTATGTACCCAACGACTATCAGGTCGGCCAGACCGGCAAGATCGTGGCCCCCGAAGTCTATGTTGCGGTCGGCATCTCCGGCGCGATCCAGCATCTAGCCGGCATGAAGGACAGCAAGACTATCATCGCCATCAACAAGGATGAGGATGCGCCCATCTTCCAGGTCGCTGACTTCGGCCTCGTCGGCGACCTCTTCAAGATCGTCCCCGAACTGACCAGCAAGCTCTGAGCCGGTTCCGATGGATAAGAAAAAGGCGCGGTCCGGTGGGCCGCGCCTTTTTCCTTTTGGGACTGCCTAGCTTGTAGATCTGCGCTGAACGGCGGGGTGGAAGGACGCCGCTTTCCTCCGTCATGCCAGCGAAAGCTGGCATCTCTCTTTTTCATAGGCATGAGATCCCTGCTTTCGCTGGGATGACGGATTTTGGAGCGTCCGCTCCTCACTGCAAACGACCATCGCAAGATCGGGCGCAAGATCGGAACCTGCAAGCTGTCCTTTCCTTTTTCCTTTCAGCCTATTCGCAACTGATGTCGTTGCGGTCTATGGCGCGGCCCGCCAATGCGCCGCCTGCACCGCCCAGGATGGTGCCCAGCGTCTTGGAGCCGCCCGGCGCGATCACATTGCCCAGCACACCGCCAGCAAGGGCGCCGACGATAGTGCCGGTCGTGCCGTCGTCACGCTTGCAATAATAGCGACCGTCGCGGTCGCGGTAGATCGCGTCGTTGTCACCGAGCTGGCGGCGGTGGCGGGGGCCGTCACGTCGGTCGCCGCCGCGATGGGGGCGATCATAGCCGCCGGGCCGGTCATAACCGTAACGGCCGCCATAGCCGTCCGAGGCGCAAGCGCCCAACGGCAACATGGCGATCAGGGCGACGGCAAGAACAGGGGTGCGCATATATGTTCCTCCTTATGTGCCCTTTTCAAACCCTTGGGAACGAGGAAGGTTGCGTTGCCCGCAAAGCGTCAGGACACGGTAGGACTGACAGGCGCCGCAGTGGTCGCTGGGACCGTGCTCGACGTCGGCTCGTCCGCGCGCTGGGTTGCGATGTCGGCTTTCGCCTGGTTGTAGCGAGCGGTGAGGTCGTTCTTGAATTCGGTCAGCTTGCCTTGGTCATACAGCTTCTTGCCGACGTAACCGGCGATGGCGCCGAAGATGAGGGTGCGGATCATGGGGAACTCCTTGATGCGTTGAACGGGATCGAGCCGGACAACGGGCGGCAGCCTCTCCGGTTCCGGATCGGGCA
>Ga0180219_1000806_pt1 | contig 22874 bp, 11 predicted proteins | sample eDN3rd30CBELigMG_FD_151338 | JGI IMG/M metagenome (GOLD analysis project Ga0180219, IMG submission 151338) | Enriched Miracle-Growth compost microbial communities from Emeryville, California, USA - eDNA 3rd pass 30_C BE-Lig MG (version 2)... ...
CCGATTGAAGAATGAATTTTTTATCGTTCCCGTCTGGTCATACCAGTCAATTCCCATGTAATGTACCACCTTTTCACTTCCTCCTTTGATTCCCAGGTTATAATTCTGATAATCGCCATGTTGGGTCACCGCATCCTGCCAATCGGTAGATTGTCCACTGCTCAGTAAACGAAGTTCTTCCGACGTCCATTTATAATCTGGCAAAGCCTTGGAGGCAAGATCGTAATACTGCTGTGCATTCATCAATTCCTGCTTATTCAGCATACGCTGCGTTCCACCGTTCGCCTGAAAAGTTACCGATCCTTTACCTTTTTCTCCTTTTTTTGTGGTGACTAAGATGACACCATTAGAACCTCTCGATCCGTAGATCGCTGCCGAAGAAGCATCTTTCAATACCTCTATGGAAGCAATATCGTTTGTTGACAAATCCTGTAGTCCACCCTCAACGGGCATACCATCCACAATATATAAGGGTGCATTACCTGCCCGGAGCGAACCCAATCCTCGAATAACCACGGTAGCATCGCCGCCCGGCTTAACCGACCCTGTAGTCACATACACACCCGCCGCCAATCCCTGCAACGCACTGGTTGCTGTTCCTATGCGTGCATTGGTCATATCTGCTGGTTTTATCGAAACCACAGCACCCGTCAAATCACTTTTTTTGGCTGTTCCATATCCAATGGCCACCACCTCATCCAGATTTATCGCTTCGGCAATCAGCTGCACATCGATTAGTGGATCATCACTTACCGTCACCTGCTTCTTAAGCATACCCACATAAGAAAATACCAGTACCTGACCCTTTTCTGCCTGTAGCGCATACCGTCCTTTCTCGTCCGTTTTTGCGCCTTTGGTAGTGCCCTGGATGGAAACTGCTACGCCGGGTAGCGCCGCATTTTGTGCATCTGTAACCAGCCCGGTTACCCGGATTTGGGCTTTAAGCGTACCCAGTAGGCACATCCCAAGCAATAACAAGCCTATTCTTTTTATCATCATCATAATTTTTTAATAAAGGTTTAAAATGATCGGATTGCACGTATTCCAATTTGCCATCCCTCTTTATCCGAATTACCCGAAACAATATTCTCCGCCTCGTAAAAATTGACATAGTAGGCCGACCATCCGGCAGCATCACCATCACCCTCACTTGACGACCAGTAGTTATTGGCAGGCATGGCGGCGCCTTTCTCCGCTAATAGCGATTTTACTTTAAATACCGCGATAAGCTCTTCCTGCGATGGCAGGAACCAGTCATCGTAACGTTTATTCCCATCAGTGACCACCAGTTCATCACATTGCTCAGCCGCCGATTTTTTGCCTTGCCAACTGGTATTATTCTGGCGGAAGGACAGCATTTTTGCCAGCAATTTTTCTGTATTGCTTTTTCCCGTACCCATAGCCTTGCTGGTACCAGCCGCGCCGGATAGCGCTACTGAAGGACCAAATTTTTCGGTAGGACTTCCCGTATTTTCTTTATTGGCGATGTAGCCATGTACCTTTGAGTCATCCACCCAAAAAACAATACCTCCTCCGATAGCATCGCCTACCGCTGCTTCGATTCTTATCGTTCCTAATACCGTTTTACGATCTGGGCGTATTACAGCCACGGTATTGATACCATAAGCATCATCAGGTAATACAAAGCTTATCCCTTCCGCTGTAAGCACCACATTTAGCGTCATCACTTGTTGTTGCGGATAGAAGTCGGCTGTCAGCTCTACCTGATCCCCGGTTTCAAAACCTTTTCCTGCAATATTGACCGTTGCTCCCCTTTGGAAAGACTGTTCTGGCATGACCACATCATCCAATGCAATAACGAAAGGTACTTTTAACTGTCCGTCTAAGGTAGTTTGCAAGCCGGCACGTTCAATAGTGACCGCATATTCGCCACCAGCTTCTTTTGGAAGTAATATTTTAAGGTAATCATTCGTCACCTCTGTAACGGCAACGGTCGTCATCCCATCGGCATTCTCCATATACACGAGGTCGCCTTGAGCAAAGCCTTTTCCCCGTATAATGGCCTCTTTTCCCGGTAATGCATTATTTACATTCGGGAAAGACACTTCTTTAATAATCGGTGCTATCGGAATAGGTTCAGACTTTTCCTCTTTACTGCAAGCCGTCCATAGTCCAATGCCCATGACAACCATAAAAAGCAGGTAATTTCTCATTTTTTTCATATTCATCCGGTTTAAGGGTTATGCATTTATTAGCGCCGTTCAGGGCAAAAGAACCCTGAACGACCTTCGATCGTTAGTTATATAGTACGATATGTATGTTCTATCAGGCTATTTCTTCCTTGGTTAAGTCCCCGCTTTAATAATCAAAAAGATGCCGAGTATAAAGCACACAAACATTCCTGCCAGCAACAGGTTGGTTTGCCTATCGGCTCCCTTGAACTCCTTCCATATCCATACACCCCAGAGCGCCGCCACCAGTGTCGCTCCCTGTCCTAAACCATACGATATAGCAGGTCCGGCCTTACCTGCCGCCAGCAGGTTCAACAGATTGCCGACTGCCCAGATCACACCTCCCAACACACCTACGGCATGCCAGCGCAGCTTTCCACCAAAGTACATTGCATAACTTAAGGGAGGGCCATCCAACGGTTTTTTCATTAAAATGGAGTTAAATAATAGATTACTCCCCAGTACACCGCCGCCAAAAAGTACAAAAGCGGTATAAGGCGTCATTTTCCCGGCAGCCGGATGCACAAAATCCGTCAGGTCCATTCCCGCCGCTACAAAAGGATAAAAGCAGGACATCAGTATACCCGCAATAATCGCCAGGATAATCCATTTGGCAATTCCCATGCGCTGCTGCACCTGGGCTTTCCGCCGGTAAGCCTGTGCATTCAACAAAATAGCCACGGTAACCAGCGTTACCCCTGCAAATAATAAGGCGGGGTCTCCTTTACTCAACAATATATAGTTCAGTACTACCCCAATAACCAAGGCCAACCCAATACCTATCGGAAAAGCAACGGCCATACCCGCACCGGCAATGGCCGCCGTTAGCAACAGATTCGCCAGGTTAAAAACCACCCCACCTAAAAAAGCGGAACCCAGTGCATTGCCGGAGGCCTGTGCCACGTCTACTAAAAATGGGCGGCCATCATGGCCAACACTGCCCAAGGTAAATGCCGCTACCAGGCTTAAGAGAACCAGCCCCCACACGTAATCCCAGTAAAACAGTTCAAAACGCCAATTTTTAGCGGATAGCTTCTGTGTATTGGCCCATGATCCCCAGCATAACATGGTGATGAAACAGAAAAAAACGGCCAGTGCATAATCTTGTACGATAAACATAATAGTAGGTTTAATAATGAATCATCTTATGAAATGTGTTCTAACAATACCTCATTCCGGTAAGGAATGGACGATTGCGCACCCAATCGGGTAACCGCTATTGCTGCAGCTCTGCAAGCGAACTTAACAGCTTCACGCAATGATCTGCCTTCCGATAGGTATACCGCTAAAGCACCGTTAAACACGTCGCCTGCAGCGGTTGTATCCACCGTCTTTACTTCCGGTGCCGGAATATGTTCCGTACCTTCTTGATCGGCCATTACGGCTCCCAGCTTACCCAATGTAACAATGACTTGTTTCACCCCTCTTTGCTGAATGATAAGTGCTGCTGTCTTCGCCGTTTCTACATCTTTTATAGTTAGACCCGACAGCATTTCAGCTTCTTTGATATTCGGTGTGAGCACATCGATCAACGAAAAGAGCTGAGCAATGCCCGGATTTACCGGCGCAGGATTAACCATCACTAACACGCCCCTTTCTTGCGCGTGACAAATTGCTGCTTTCACGGTTTCTAATGGGATTTCCAACTGCAACAAAATAATTTTACTTGCCGGATAGGCTTTTAATTGATTCACTACGTCATGTGGTTTCAACTGAGCATTAGCTCCCGGGGCAACGACAATGCTATTTTCCCCTGCTTCATCAACCGTAATCAAGGCTATACCAGACGGATAATCGGTATCAGACAGAATACCCTCTCCATTGATTTCCTCCTCGTCAAACAGCTGTGCCGATTGACGGCCAAAAATATCATTCCCGATTTTGGCAATGAAAGCCACATCTCCTCCCAGACGTGCTGCTGCCACGGCTTGATTCGCGCCCTTGCCTCCCGGATTCATCAAAAAAGTTCCACCCAATACCGTTTCCCCGGGTGCAGGTATATGGGTTGTTTTAACCACCATATCCATATTGGTACTTCCCACTACGATAATTTTACTCGACATAAATGAAATTAGGTTACCTGTTTATAATAACCCAAATATAAAGGGGTTAGCGTAATATCTTTTACCTATTTTTTTTGTTTCTATGATTTCAATATACTATTTTTAACATCTATTATAACATTATTTTTCTGATTATCTGATAGTTAAATAAAAAAAATTTTACCAATTTATTGAATCTTATTATGCTAAAAGCAGACCTACTTAAACTTGTCAAAGCCACTTCTGCCGCCGAACAGAAATATTTTCGTTTACAATTCGCTACTGCTTCCAAGGAACCTGACTTTTTAAAATTGTTCAATCTCATTGTCAAACACGCTCCCAGTAACACACAGGAATTAGAGGCCCTTTATCAGACGCATTTCCCCAAGACTACCTCCATTGACAACCATGCCCAATACCTTTTTAAACTACTAACAGACAGCCTCGTAAAGCTTCGGATCGATCAGGACAAAAGTTTCCATCGGTATTTTGGTTTATTACGAGCCAAGCTTTTTGCCGAACGTTCCATGCCTCTAAGAGGTTTGCAAGAGCTCAAGAAAGTAACCAAACAGTGTGTTCACTTAGAAGACCCATTAGCCGATTTTATTTATATACGTGAAGAACTTTCTTTATTGAACAGGTTAGGTTATCCGCAAATGAACGAAAAAGAGTTAATCGACCTTCAAATGAAAGCGAAAAACAAGCTCCGTATGGTTCGCCAATTACATGAACATGATAGTTTATATGGGATGCTCCATTTCAGATTAGGAAATCACCCCATTTCTTCCCTTGTTCAATCCGATTTAGCAGACCTACTATTGAACGAATTGAGTGTAATCAGCCGAGGGCATACCCCTACATTTGAACAGCAGAAACTCCATTTATCGTTTCAATCGTTTTACTTCATGCAATCCAATGAATATAAATTGGCGCTAAAAGTATTTAAGCAGTTGAATCAACTGTTCGAAGCAAATGAAAACCACTGGGATTTTCCACCCTATGATTACCTCATGGCCTTAGAAGGCATTTTAGACAATCTCTATACCATCCATTATGGATGGGAGCTGTCGCATTTCCTAGAAAAAATACACCACTTGATGTCATCAGATTATCCAGAACATTTTAAACTACAAGCACAACAGATCCATCTTATTTATAGCATCAAACAACAGCTTGTTAACAAAAATTTTGGCCAAGCAAAAGACCTCATTCAACGAATACAAAAAGACAGGCAATTGACCTATTTGATGGTTGATGGAGAAAAACATGCCGAATTTAATTTTTTAGCTAGCATCATCTATTTTAAAGGGAAGGACTTACGCCAGGCTAAACAATATATTCGGCAAGCTTCATTTTTAGCAGCAAGCCGCAGTTTTCATATGCTCCACCGCGCCATTCAGCTATTTCAATTTTTAATCAGCTATGAATTGGACGATATGGATTATCTAGCCTATGAAATACGCAATTATAAGCGGTCTTTCAAGCATGGAATCTATATGCTCCGCTCTGAAAAACTTTTATGCTATATCTTAACCTTAAATCCAAAACGGCTAAGCCAAACCCGTAAAAAAATGGCCTTATCTAAATATCAGAAGACCATGGTCCATATCAAACAGGCTAAAGATGAAATGAAGCTGTTAAAACACTATGATTTCTGTTCATGGATAGCGCAATCTTTAGCTACTGCCCCTGTCGGTCATGAAAGCGGCTCACCACACAGCATTTGATCCGTCTCCTTAAGCAGTTCTAATACCTGCCCGCCAGATAGCTAAGCCTCCCATAACAATCATACCACCAACAATGATAGCGGTCAACCCTTTCGCTGCAATGATACCTAATATCACTATTCCCAAACCAACAACCGCAATAGAGAGACCGATGACCTTGATGCCAAATACATTTTGCCGATCGGCCTCCTGTTCTTTTGCTTGGTCCAATTCATCTGCCCGCTCAAATGCAGGATAGGATTGTTTGCTATTCAGGCATTCAAACAAGGCCAACACCACCAAAGGCAGACCCACCCCCAAGGCGGTTTCCCAAAAACGATCCAGTTTAACATCCAATAAAAACGGAGCCCCTATTTTCATAAATAGGCTAACGAGTAAGCTCAGTAAAGATGCGGTCACAATGGATCGCGCTGTTTGTCGTTTCGAAAATAGCGACCAGATTAACGGCGCAAACAGCGAGCCTCCGGCAATGGCTGCTGTGCTTAACACCATCTCCACGATCCCGCCTACGTAAGGGATCAAGATGGCAAGCACCATGGTCAATATACCAAAGAATGCCGTGAAAATACGGGCTACCCAAACCAATTTCTTCTCAGAAGCTTTCGGAAAGAAAATTTTCTTATACACATCATTGGCAAAGACCACAGCTGCCAAATTCAGTGTGGTATTGGCCTTGCTCGCCGTAGCCGATACCATGCCCGATAAAACCAGTCCAATAAGACCTGCTGGCAATACCCGTTGCGCCATCATCATGTACGCACCTTCTGATGCGACACCCTCCAAATTCGGATTGATGACCCGATAAATCATCGGGGGCAGCATCCAGATAAAGGGGCATATCAAATATAAACCTGCGAAGAGATAAGCTACCTTTCGCGCATTCCGCTCATTCGATACGCTCGTATACCGTTGTACATAAGACCAATTTCCACCAATATACACCGTCTGATACAGTAAAAAGGCCAGAAAAAAACCAAACGTATACTCGCTATTAAAAAAATCGAAAAATTTATCCGGTGCCTGTGCTGCAAAATTGCCCAACCCACCAACATCCTTCAAGGCCAAGGGGATCACGATCATGACCGCTGCAGACAATACCACAAATTGAACCACATCGGTTACCAATACAGCCCATAATCCACCGGCTGCCGTATACAAAACAATGATGCCGCCAATAGCAAGCACACTCCACTCAATGGATAGACCAGAAGCAACGTTGATCATCTTACCAACCGGATATAGTACAGCGGCCACAGAAAACAAACTATATAATAAGGTCAGGGTGGTGTAAAACTGTTGGGTTTTTACACCAAAACGCACCCCAATGTATTCAGCCGCCGTCAGAGCCCCCGTGCGCTTCCAACGATGTGCAATAAAAATGGCGATAATCAAGCCCCCCAAGGTCATGGTTAGCTGGATACCATTGGCCACAAAGCCCGATTGATAGGCAATAGACCCCCAAACCACAAAGGTTCCGGCAGAAAAATAGCTGATGAACAAAGAGAGCCCATTGATCCACCAGGGCGTTTTACCTCCCGCCTCGAAGTAAGCGGATGTGTTTTTGCTACCTCCTGTAAAAAGTAGACCAATGCACAAGATCAGCAGTGCAAAAATAGCCATGACGGCATAATCGATATTGCTCATAGGGCGTATATTTTAGGCATAGCAACGTACCGCAAAAAGTGCAGCCGGTACTTGCGCAGACGGATGGTTTAATTGAATGGTTAATGAATAGGTATCAATCGGTTGATCCAATTGGATACGGTTCCTGCTACGGTAATTTTCTTTTTGCTCGTAGATCAACTGCTGATTTTCATCTAAAATACGGTATTGCCGAACGCAAAAAGGCATCACCGATTCCGGATGGGTCATCAAGACCGACTCCATCGGATGATCAAAATCCGTATCGAAGAAAAGATCAATCGACGAAATCTGTTGTTTTTCCGACCACTTGAGGGTGAGCGTCGGACAAGCATCCTCCGGATCAGCCACCCAGGCGTTGGAAACCGTCGTAGGCCGATCGATACCATTTTTCAGGAAATCCGTCTGGAAGGCCGATAATGGTTCCGTTAAAGTGAAACACAAGTTTTGACCTTCAGGCCGACGTTCAGGGCACCAGAATTCAAATTCGTCCACCCCTTTCCCCGCTGGTGGCAGCTGCTTACCAAAATTGGAAACGGCTTTATTTTCACCATTCCGAACCGCCACCATACCCGTTACGCGCTGTTCTGTATAAGGCAATTGTACCGCGTCGTTATTCCTGAGAATAAGAAAACAGTAAACATCCTGTGCTAAGTCTATATCAAAAGACAGTTCCAGTTCCTGCTCGCCCTCGTGCAAAGACACTTGTTTACTAGCCAGCAAAACATCGGGCGTAAAATTGCCGGCCTTGACCGATGTCATCAACTCCACGGTTAAGGTGGTGCGCTCCCATGCGCGCGCGCTTATCTTAAATACGGGGCATTTCCCCGCAGGTATGGGTAACAATTGCGCCGCCGCAACCCCGAGCGACTTCCATTGCACATCCATCGGCTCAAACCCCTTAAACATCCACGTAGAAGAAGCTTGCAAATCGGCTGTCTGCACCAAATCTGCCGTATCTTTCAATTGAACACCCGGAATATAATGCCCGATCTTCAACAATTCATTTTGAAGGCGTTCCATGTGTTCATTTGTTCCTAATTGCCGCGGGTTTATGCCCAAACGCTTACAAAGCATGGCCGCCATACCCACCGCTTCTCCAATATAAGCACTGGTTGCCATGACCCGAGTAGCACCAAAAGCTACATGGCTTACACTGATAATGCGCCCCGCCAAGAACAGATTTTTAATATTGCGGCTATATATACAACGGTATGGAATCTGAAAAATGCCCTTGCTATGCCATTGGTCACAGCCATTTTTTTGCCCAAATACCCCATCCGCCGGATGTAAGTCGATCGACCACCCACCGTAAGCAATGGCATCTGCATGTTGCCGTTGCGCTACCAAATCTTGCTGTGTCAGTATATAATCCCCTTCAAAACGCCTACTTTCCCGTTTTCCCGGAATCGTACCGACCCATTCCAAGGTCATGGTTTCGGCTTCTGGAAATTTCCCTGAATTCTTAATATAATCCCATACACCATATACAATGCGCCACAAATCAAACTTGATCTGCTCGCTATCATATACCGTATCCATTCGGCCACCATGCTCTACCCACCACAATTTACAACCAAATTCTTTCGCATTAAAGTTCCGGAAGCGAGGGATCTCTTGCGTTACATCTAAGGCAAATGCTGGTGGAATAAATTTAACGGGCTTACCTACATCTTTACTATAGAAATAAAGCGAATGGCCTAGCAGTTCACCGTACTCTTCGTTCGGTGCCATCAATTCACCAAACTCGTCTTTGGATTCCGCACCCATCCTAAAAGCAGCTCCGGCCATAAAACCAACAATACCATCGCCCGAAGCATCACAAAACAAAGGAGCTTTCAAGTCGTATTCAGTAGAATTCTGGCTACAGAAGGCTTTGATGGCATCAATTTCATCAACACCTTTTTTATCCAGATCATATACCATGGTATTTAACAGTAGCGTAATATTCGTTTCCTGATAAATTTTCTCCAATAGAATCATGTCTAAAATCAACGGATTCCCCTCTGGATTACGATAGGTATTTTCGACTAAAATTTCGTCGATCACCCCTCCTTCCCGACTCCACCGGTTATTGTTTCCCATGTGTGAGGTAGCACCTAATATCCATAAACGCACTTCGCTCGATGCATTTCCTCCCAATACCGGCCGGTCTTGCACCAAGACAACCCGGTGGCCTTGTCTGGCCGCCGTAAGCGCTGCGCATACGCCTGATAAACCACCGCCTACTACCACTAAATCGGCTGTTATTTCTACCCTTTTTTTCTCTCTTTTTTCTGCTGATACAGCTTCCTTTACAATCATCGCCTCTTATTAAGTATTTAAATGTTTGTTATCGTATCTTTCCTTTGACTAAAATTTTCGCCACATAGATTTTGGTACGGGCATATTTTTCAGGATGGATCGTGATATCGTCCTGTTGTTGTTCGCCTAAAATTGCCTGCTTATCCGGAATCTGTTGGTCAATGCTAAACGTAAACTCGTGTTTACCTCGAGGCACCTGCAGGATAAAAAATTGCCCGCGGTACCGATTATTGCAATAGTAATTAAAGCGGTTAATCACCGATTCTCCTTTTTCGGCTATGCGGTATCTTACCCCTCCATCGTGCACCATAGAAACTACTTTTCCATCCAATGTTAAACGCAACTGCCCCACTTCGGGTCCTCCTATATCAAATAACCCAATAGCATCACCCTCAAAACGAATGGTGCCAAAAGCCCCTGGTTTTTCTGACGCCATTGCGTGGGAGAACCAACCGGCAAATTGCTCTAAACTATCTTTCATAGGCACAGATCTCCAATCAGCAGAAAATTGAACATTCCCTACCGGATCAAACCAAGTAGCATCTTCCCAATTATCTGGATATAGCGCAATGGGTAAACTGGTCAAAGCAGACATGCGACCGGTATCACCTTGGATAACAGCTTTCTTTAACAGCCGATCGATCGCCGCCGCATACAGATTTCCACCTCGTTTTAACGGATGTACACCATCTGTTGTAAACCCTATTTTATCCGTAGACGTTTTTTGGTTGCCTTGAGCAATCAACTTTTGTTGCATCAGCATCCAAGTAGGATACAAAGCCATGTGTATCGAAGGAATCTGATAGTAACTCGCCAATGCTTCTAGTTTTTGCATATGGGGCAGCATTGTTCCTTTCTTGTAAGCATGGAGCTGACCTGCAGTTGCAGCATACAATAAGCAAATATCCGTTCGGCTATCTGCCCTTTTTATTTGTCGAATAATTCCTTCTATACCCTGAGGAAAACCCCCATTTACAGCAAACTCAATAAAAACTAAATCTGGATGATATATCAGCACTTGCTCTGCGACCCTGCAAGCCCCCAGATCGGCATCTGTTCCTGGTATGCCTGCAGCGATTTCAATAATCGTTGCTTTTGGAAACTGTTGACGAATCAAAGAGGTTGTTTGTTGCCGATATCGCTCATCAAGCTGCGTGATGCTGCCACCAATATACGCTACGCGAACGGTATCGCCAGCAAGACTCTTCTTGGCAAAATGAGGCAGCCCTCCTCGCACTTGAAATTCCGGTATACCATTTAAATGAAAGGTTTGTTCCGTATTTTTTTGTTGAGGGAAATGAAGCTTTTCAATCATATTAATCGCTACAGCTTCTCCCAATTCGTTCAAAGCCTGTTGGTTGTAATGGATATCATCCACCATCCATCGTCGATCAGGAAATTGATGGGTATTTTCAAAAGCTATATAAACTTCATCCATGGCATGGGCTACACGTGCTTGTGCCGCTCTCACCAAATCAAACCCTTTTTGTGGATGATGGCGATAGTATCCTGTTTTCACAATAAAGAAAGGAGTGTTTGCCTGTAGTGCAGATCGAAATCGCTGAATAAGCGCTTTCAAACTGTTTTCATATTCCATCGGACTTAATTCTCCACTATTCATTGCATTGGCATCACGCTCACCTTGCACCCAAACAATTGCACTGAGTGGCAAACCTGTTTTTTTCATGGCTGCTTTTACTTTCGTAACTGCTCCCTCAAACAAAACTAGCTGTCCTGCTGGCGCCCATGTGCCCATCCCTTTCAGTTCTGCCTTTTCGTGGTTAGAACTACCACCTCTGGCTGTCGCTACGATAATAATGGTATCGCCTGTAAGTCGATTAAAAGTTTGTGCAAATGCCGGCCACGCGCTACCCGATGCGGCTTTCTGAAAGTATAATTCTTCCTGACCTACCGGGTCCATTAAAGCATGTAAACTATCATCGGTATAAGTATACTCCAAGGCCGTTCCAGGTATCACCATAGACGACAATGAGGCGTCTCCTTTGCCTACACAATTACTTTGCCCGGCAACCCATATCAATCGTTTGTTCGCTTTTGCGGGCGCCATAAAAAAAAGCCCCATTATTCCTATAAAAAATAGCTTTCGTCTTTGCATTTATTCAATTGTTATAGCAACCTGTCGGGTAAACCACCCCAGGCCATAAGCAAATGTGAGTACATCTCCCCTTTTCAGACCTGCAAATTGATGGAGTGTAATGACACCGTCAAAATACAATCCATCAACACCTTCCTCCTCCAATTCAATTGTACCCAGCGGTTCATTATTCTTGGCGACAACAAGCTGTGCTTTTTCTTTCATAGACGCATCTAGGTTTAAGGGGGCAGCTAATCGCAAACCTATATGGGCAGACCTAGATGCCCGTTTAAGTGTTTGTTTGAAATCGCTATCAAATAGTTCCAGATGGGTTAAATCATGATTTCGATAGGCTATTCCTTCTATCCACGCAGTGTTAAAAGTGACCCAACCTTCGGTATGCCCTGGATCACCTCCATAAGGCTTATATGGATACATATCTTCCTTGGGTGAGCCATCCAGCACTCCACGAACCGTTTGCAACATGCCTGCACCGCCCTCTAATTCTTGAAACCAAGGTAAATCGGCCCCTACAAAATCTGTTAACGCATCGTAACTGTAATGCCTACCGGCAGGGTTTCTACCAAAAACATTATCCATCTGGCCAACCGCCAATATGGCTAACTGATGTTGCAATGCTTTATCCTGTACAACTTCTTTAGCAATCAGCGCAGCAACTGGAAAACCCGCCATATTTCCCGGTTCATTAAAGCTGCCATTGGGATTGAATGTTGGGTCAGATGCGGGTTTAATATCCGGTATAACCCATTTATTGTCACTATACTTTCTAAAATCCCATAGATTATTACCCCGTGGTGTGATTATTTTCGCCCAATCGGTTATTTTTTCAGCCAACCCTTTGGGGCATTTGCTTGGATATTGTTGTAAAAAATAACCCAAATTTTGCAGGGTAACGTATTCGTTCATACGTTGCCCTTTGGTTGTAGCGGGATCCCGCCAATCAACATGTGCTATGATCCACTCCGTTTGTTTATAGGCTGCATCCCAATATTTTTCGGCATCCTTTCGGCCTTCCCTTTTGGCCACTTCGTATAGCATCAGGTTCGGGGCAATCGAGTGCCCCGGAGGGAATTGGCCCTTACCTGTTCCCATGATCGTATAGGTTTGAAACAGGTTTGCATCGTGATCAATGTCATGCCACCGCCAACGATTATTAGCCGAATCTCCCCAGATACCGAAAAGGTAATCGCGCGCCTCCTGATAGACATTTTCCGGAATATATTGCTTAAGCATCGGATACGCATATAAGAAATAGGCCAATTGCTCTTTCAGCAAAGTGTGATTCACTTTACCCCGCAAATAAATATCCACTGCATAATAAATCAATCGCACCACTTCAGGTGTATGTGCTGGCAACTGTTCCCGTAGTCCTTCGTAATGCCCTTCTATCGGCATTCTTTCTACGGAAAACGCATCCGGATTAGAAAAATAAAGATTAATCAAGGCCTGCAATTCAAAAGAAAACTGATGGCTATCTCGCCAAGCTACCCCGAGAAAAGGGCAACCCGCATTTTCTTGCGTGGGTGCATATGCAGTGGTATTACCATACCAACACCGGTCATCAATCATAAACTGTAATGCAGGTTTATAGGAAACGCGTTCCATCAAATAGGGTGCAATGAAAAATGGAAATGATTTTCCAACTGCTTGCCCCTTAACAACAACCTGATATTCGGCCGTTCCCGACGGATTAAATGCCGTAAAATCACCTATATGCCCTTGTACTGTGCCTTGAAAAAGGCTTTCCTGTTGCCCGACTTTCACTACTTGGAAAGGTGTTCCATCGGCAGCCAACGGAGCGGTAAAACGCTTAATAGCCTGCGTATTATAACCACTTTGATTCACCATAACAGGTTGTGGCTCGTAGGCATACACTTCCAGTTCGCCCATCAAGGTTTTATTCTTGGGCGTATATTCCAAGATGATTTTTTGAGCAGGTACTGGTTCAAAAGTAATCAGTTTTTTAGCAGGCAATATTCCTTTAAAAACAAGTGTATGGTGTCCGTTATTGTTCACGGCTATTACACGCAACGTATCGTTACCTCTAAAACCCCTCCATAGGACGCGATCAATTTGATATTCAGCTAATAAATCAACGGTTATCCGGTTCAGCGGTGCAGTGGGATAGGCGTAGAACAAAGTTTCATCACGGCCATCAACTAAATGAGCAGGATCGTTATCAGCAATAACCGGTTCTGCCATAACAGGCTTCCCTCCTGCCAGATTCATCATCTGTGCAGAAACGGTACTTGAGCAGCATACCCCCACATTCAGGGCTAGAAATAGCAAACATACTTTCATCAGTAAAAATTAAAAGTAAAAAATGGCCTCAAGGGCTCTAATATATTTTATAGTGATTACCTGGTGTAAACTCAAACTCAAAAGCATGGCGATTCCATTGGCCAACCAGTGCTTTTCCTGCGCTCATATCCATCACCTTGATGTCTTTCCAATTGGGATTTTCAATGGAAAAGCGACTTTCCCTGGAGCCGTTTTGATCAAAAAAAGTCATCTCCGCTCGCTCATTAACGGGGTAAACCCGCGCCACTAATTTTCCATTTACCTGTTCCACAACAATTCCCTTACCTCCTACAAACAGTCCAGATGAACCCAATGGTATTGGATAATCTTCCAGCCACAATGGCCCTTTAAACAGTTTGCCATTATCATAATCTATCCAAGTTCCCGCAGGTAAATAAATCTTCCGACTATTTGCATGAGCATAATTATCCCCATAAATAGGTGTAGCTAACAACGATTCGCCCATCATCCATTGGTAGTTATGATCTGCAGTATTGTCTAAGGAATAAACCGCCGTGTCCTGCGGAAAAGCCAAAGGAAGTGGTGTTAGCGGATAAGGGAATCCCGTTTCAAAGGCATGTACGGCTTCACTGTATATATACGGTTGTAAACGATCGTGCAAGCGTGCAGCCGCGAGGCAGACCTGCATCGTTTGTGCATCAAAATTCCACGGACCGTAACCAAAAGCCATACTAGGATTTAATGCGGCATACTGCGCATAACGCATTAAATAAACCCGTAATTTAGCTACCGATTCCTTTCCAAATCGCCCAGTAGCAAGCCCCGTTCCCCCTATAATATCTGGATAAACATTTGGAAAACCCGAATAAGCAAAAGCCAAACCATTAATGGGCCCTCTGTCTTGCGGTTGTTCATAATTAAAATCCTCGTATCGCTGTAAATCCATCGCTGTACCGAGGTAATTATTTCGCCCCATGATATATACCCCTTTATCCATCAACGCCTGATTAACCGGGTTCAGTAAATCTTGGGGTTCAGACAAATGATAGCTAAATAAATCCTCTTTGAAACCATCTACCCCATCATCTAGCCATTTCTTGCACAAATCAACATACCAGGTTACCGCATTTGCTTGATGACTATCTAAAAGATAAGCAGGCGACCGGGGAAATTGAAGGTGGAAAAGCTTCGCCTTTCCGTCAGCATCTTTCACAAAATATCCTTTAGCCAGTCCTTCATCGGTAAAGGGGCCTCCATCAATAAACGTTATTCGGAGACCGAGCATGAACTTCAACCCCTTTTGGTGAAAATGGGCAATCATCACTTTCGGATTAGGATACATCTTCTTGTCCCACATACCAAAGCTGGTGGTTGCCTGTAGTTTTTTTATCTCTGGGGATACCGTACCCGAACTATAAGGCGTTCCATGTTTATCAAACTCATTTTCATCCCTTGGCCAAAATCCTGATCCCACGACCATCCACTTCAGAGGGAAACCAAGTTCTAAATACTGATTGACATTTTCTGTCACACTTTGCTGATTGGTATTCCAGGCCAGGGCACCAAAAGCTTCCCATCCCACGCCAAACCAAGCATATTTAGGCTTATAAACCGGAAAACCTTCTCTATTTCTTGCCTCTAAAAATGCACGATAAATCGTTTTGGGTTCGCCAAAAAAATAATAGTATGCGGGCATAGCAGGTACATCTAATGATCCCTGTAAATTTTCCTTATCAGTAATTCGCACTGTTTTCGGTCCAGGTGCCATATTAACGGCAGCCAATCCCTGTTTCGGAAAGATTACAAAATTGCTAGCCATTCGCTTTCCTTTCAAAGTATCTGTTGTAAAATTGATTAATTGAGGCGATTTTACGTTCGTTCCCCCTAGTTTTCCATGCTGAAACGCTGCATGATCTCCCATTCCATAAGCGGGGCCGATTCCTGCAGTTGCCAACAAGATATTATAATGCGCCTTTTTCAAAGGTTCAACCTGAATCTTTAGTGCATGCGGAAAAAATAACAATTTAACATCGGCTTCAATCTTTTGTTGGGTTATCGTCCGCAAAACAAGTTGGTTTTTCTCCTTAGCCTGTACTACTGTCTTAACAATTGGGTCTAATTGCGTTATATCCATTTGCAATCCTGCTGTGGGGTGCTCCATCGCCAACGTCTTACCCTGACCATCTAGTAAACGATACCTGAATCCTTCCCTATAGATACGGATGTTATAATTTTCCGTATACACGCTAATGGCATGTTTATCTTCTTTAATCTGATAACTATGCTCTTGTCCAAAACAGGAGTAGCCCATCAACCATACCATGCCAATAGCTCCGGTTGCTCGTAAAAGAGATCTGTGCCATTTTTCTTGCATATACTTCATATTCAATTTTTACAATAGATACTTCTTATTTTACTCCTGAAATTGCAATACCCTTAATCCACTGGGCGGAATCACTATTTGTTGGGCTGCCATCGGATTTTGTAGTTGTGTCAGCTCTTTACCCGTTTCATCCAATAAGACAAGCTTTTTCGGCGCTTTTCTATGAGGTAATAATTGATCGAAATGAGCCATAACGGTCGCCTTTTGTTCCACCACACTATTATTCAGTAAGATCAAAAAGAACATCTTCTTATCCGTACTCTGTGCAGAAAGGTAGTCAACCCGTTCATTGGTTATACGCAATCCTTGTTCTGGAAGTAGTATATCTGCCGGAGTATGGAAAATTTCGCCTGGTTTAAATCCATAGGGTTGATGCGGGCCTACTTTAGGTGTAACAAATCCCCGGGGAAAGCGGATTAAGTTTTTACTTCGTACCATCGCTTCAGACTGTAAATAATCGGTAATCCAACCAATTTGCCACCAAGCGTGATGTGGATATGGCCCTGCTCCTTTGTTCATTACATTCCAGTAATAAGATGCCACATGGGTTGCCTGATCCACAAAAGCGTCTCTACCCCAAGCTGCCGCTCTAGCCATATCTAAAAAGAGTGAATCCTGCGTCAAGCCAAACATGCGCACAAACATACCGGCATGGCTAGCCAATAAAATAGGCCCCCCATTGGCCGACCCCAATAAACCCCCATGCTCAAAGCTTAGGCCCGCTTGACTGATTTGCCAATCGGTTCGTTTTTCACCTTTTACTAACTTCTCGGTTTCGTTGGGTATCGGGTGTGTATAAATGGAAGCTGTATAAATGCGGGCTGTTTCCTTTGCAGCTTCGAAGTACTCTTTATCGTTAGTAAGCTCGTAGAGATCAAGGAAAGCCTGCGCACTTTGCGCCGTTGCAAAATCAGGCACAAAACGGGCATCACCACAAACACCTAAGAAAAAACCTTTATTAACAGCTTCTTTTAATAACCAGTCGGCACCCCTTTTAGCACCATTCAAGTATTTTTTGTCTCCTAATATACGGTAAGCAACCAGCAAACCATAAAAGGTAGGACGTCGGTCTTTAATATCCGTAAACATGGGTTGTTCGGTTGCCCGGTCATAAGCCACCTCCCAACTACCATCCGGCTTTTGCCATTCCAATAGTTTGTCGCCCCCTGCACGCAAGCGATTACGTAATTCTTTGTCATCCGGTTGGTATAGCAAAATATTGCCAATATCCAGCATGGTGTAATAGGTTAACGCAATCGGCTCCACATAATCACCCCATTCTTCTGTAAACCGTTGGCTTTTCCAAAGGTAGTATTGGCCAATGGCTGCTCCTTTAAAGAAACCGTCTACTGTTTGTTGCTGCACCAATTTAAAATTTCGTGCATAAGGCAACCGATCCTTGTTAAGCACGGTGTCGCCCGTCAGTTTTGCCAACATCCACATCGCCCCGTAATCCGAATTCTTTATTGCATCCTGATTAGAACCGACCACTCCACCTAAATAGGCTTGTGCGCCAATTTGGAGTCCCTGATACGGAAATATCTTCCATAAAGAAGTCGAATCATCACGCACATAATCCAACATGCCATAAATACGATGTGTTAGAGATTCCTTCGTATCCTTTAGTTTTAGAAAATACTTAAACCGATAAACATCGTAAATCGCGTGTTTGTATTGATCAAACCAGTCGCCTTTACTCAATGCATAGCGAAATTTCAGCACTCTGGTTTCTCCTGCCTGCAAGTAAGAATCCAGCTGCCCCAATACTGGGCGATATAAAGTAGGACTTAATTTTCCATCCCGATTCATCAGCGACAAGCCCAATCGCCATTCGGCTTGGGTAATATGGTCCTTGGCCCAAGGATCCCGACCCATGCCCGGTTCGGCAATCACACTCAAATTCACGCCCGATTTATCTTGTATGAGTGGCGCCAGTGTGCTGGCCACCCTTTCCCTAACAATGACCGGTTTATCTGGAATACCTTCCCCGTATCCATAGGATAGTGCTAGATTAGATTCTAGCGTTTTTCCCTGAAAATATCCGGGTAGTATAGCCCAATGGAGCACCTCTTCTTTGATGGTATATAAGGTAGGGCTAGCGAGGGAATAATAGCCTGATTTCTTCGCTTTCATACGGATCTCCACCAGCACGTCCTGCGCAAAATCCGAATCAAGCTGCCAATCGGCATCCAGCGTAAACAACTCGGTTTCTCGTCTGAAATGTATTCCAGCTGTATCTTGCTTGGCTTCTGTTGGATAAAACGTAATCGCCTCTCCTGCGGTATTCATGGCTACTGGTTGAAATGCTTTTTTCCAGTGGTCGATCTGATAGGTATAAGCCTTATATTTATCCAACCAATTTAGAGACGGGAAATGCGGTGTACTATCTGGTTTTTCCTTACTGTACAACACCGTATATAGCCCCATTGGATCGGGAATAGGGATATCGTTCTGCGCTCCATGTAATAATAAACGCGACAATACATAGCCCTGCCCGTCATGGCGCCATTGCAGTTTTAGTCGTGCATTTTCAAGCTGCAAGTCTTGTGCCCAAGCCACTGAAGCTATGAAGTAGCATAACACAGACAGCCTTATCCCTATTCCTTGTTTTTTCATCTTAATAATTTGTTTTTATATCTTAATCCCAATCGGGGTTTTGATCCAATAGATTATTTGCATTCACTTCGTCTTGCGGTATCGGGAAATATCGATATTTTGCCTGCACATTCCGTGTTGGATAAACGGCATTGGTTGCTTGCGGTATCACCGTTAAATATTTTCCAGTTCGGGTGAGGTCATACCACCGATCGCCTTCAGCAAAAAACTCCCAAGCCCGCTCCTGTATCACCGCATCGATAAAAGCCTCTTTATTTAGCCCCGCCGATAAGTCTCCCAATCCAGCACGATGTCTAATGGCATTCACATAACCATACGCTTTATCTGTAGCACCATTTAACCGCGCTTCTGCCTCCGCTGCGATGAGGTACATATCTGCCAAACGCAAAATAGGAATATTACGAATCGTACCCGTGCGAGACTCCGGGTCTTGATACTTTTTAATCAATACACCATCGGTGGTAATCGGTGTAATTTTTGCTTGCGGCACCGTTTGCCCTTGTTTATTCACATAGGTCGTATCCAATAACTGGCGTCTACCATCTTTCGGATCAAAAGAATCAAAGAAATCCATATAAGCAAACATGGAACCATAAGAGGTAACGGCATATGCTGGGGCTGCGCTTCCGGTAGGGCCGCATAAGCCAACCAACTGATGGCCATTACCTGGCGAAATCGGATCGGCTTCATAAGCCCAAATCATCTCCTTCCGATTCTCGTCTTCCTTTGTATAGTCAAAAAGTCCAGTTTCTGTATCCACCAAAGTATACATACCTGCAGAGAGCACCGACTCGGCTTTTTCCAAGGCAGTGGCCCAATCTTCATTATATAGCGCGGCCTTTGCATATAAAGTATTAACCGCCTCGCGGGATGGCCGTCCTGCCTCCACACTGGGGTAAGAGGGCAATCCTGCCTCATAAGCCGTATCTAAGTCACTATAGATTTGTGCATAGACATCTTTAATCGGGCTCTTAGCTGTATAGGCCTCCTCTTGTTTTGTACTCGGGGTAATCTTCACGGGTATTTCTCCAAAATTCTTGGTCAACATCCAATGATAAAAGGCCCGGAGAAAATGGGCTTCTCCCAAGATTTGTTTCTTCCGTGTTTCATCCATGTTCACCTCAGGTACTTTCGTCAATACCCAATTAGCCTGTTCAATCCCTTTGTAACACGATACCCAAATCTGCTGCGGCGATTCATTTACCCGGCCTTGACTGATTTGTGCGGTGTAAGTGGGCTCCAAGGTAAAAAGGGTTAATGAATTTCTTCCTACAACGGCTCTTGGATAGACTTGATCGGCACTAAAATCAGGCACTAAGGTAGCTGCCGGGCCGCCATATAATCCTCCCATAACACTATATACCGAAACCAATGCCTTCTCTGCATCAGAGGCTGTTTTATAAAAAGTTTCAACAGTAATAGAAGAATATAGATCCTCCTCCATGGAGCATGAAGTATAGGCTGTACACAGCGCAAGAGCTACACAGAGTTTTAAGCAATTTTTATAGCGAAAAGTTTTCATATGATTCGTTTTCATAATTCAATTCCATTTAGATTAAAAGTTCACCTGCAACCCCATAATAAACGATCGAGCTTGCGGATACACCAGATTATCGATACCAATTTGTGTATTAGAACCTGCATAACTATTCACTTCGGGGTCATAACCTGTGTAATCTGTTATTGTGAACAGGTTGTTTGCGCTTAGATAAACACGCACATCCTTTAATACCCGCTTAAAGTCTTTAAAGCGATATCCCAACGTCACATTACGCATACGCAAATAAGAGCCATTTTCCATTGGGTAATCACTAATCGGCTGTCGGCCACCAGCAAAAGCACTCACATACTGGTTATTATGGTTTTCCGGTGTCCAACGGTTTACCATTCCCTTGAAAAGATTTCGCTGCCCCAAGGGGTTTTCGAAAGAAAACCGGCTGATGTTGAAAATATCATTCCCGTAGGTGCCCGAAAAGAAGAAACTCAGATCGAAATTTTTATAACTTAGGTTAGACGAAAATCCGTAAGTAAACTTGGGGTTTGGGTTTCCGGTAATGATCTGATCGCTTGAATTGATTTCCCCGTCATTGTTCAGGTCTTTTACCTTATGCCCTCCTACACGACCATCATAACCGGTTAAAATCTCCTCATCACTTTGGTTTATGCCATCAAACACATAGGTTTTAAATACACCAATCGGTTCACCTACTTTTAGTATGGAGTAGGTATTAACAAATCGTTCCTGTGTAATCCCATTATCCAGATCTAATATTTTGTTCCGGTTAAAGGTAATATTTGTTCCTAAAGACCATTTTAGTTCACCTGTTAGCACCTCTGCATTCAAGGCAAATTCAAGTCCCTTATTTTGCAAAGCTGCAAAATTACCGGTCATATTGGCATAGCCCGAAGAAAGCGGCAGTGCCAGCACGTACAAGAGGTCGTCTGTTTTCTTCTTATAATAATCGGCCACTACCGAAAGTCGATTGTTAAACAAGCTCAAATCCAAACCAATATCCAATTGTTTTGATTTCTCCCAGCGTAGGTCGGGATTGGCAATCCCCGTAGGCCCAATAGCTGTTACCCAAGCATGGCCGAGATTGTTACCACCATTTGCTTCAACAATAGGCAAGGATTTGTAAGGGTCAATACCTCCGGCGTTACCGGTTATACCATAACTCGCACGGATTTTCAGGTCGCTAATCGCATTTATTTGCTTGATAAAATCTTCTTCACCCAACCGGTATGCCGCAGCCGCAGCCGGGAAAAAGCCATATTTATGGTTGGCACCAAATTTACTAGAACCGTCTATACGTGCGGTAAGGTCGATAAAAAGTTTATCCTTAAACCCGTAGTTTACCCGTCCCATATACGAATCGAGTCGCTCTTTGCTACGATAGCTCTTAACCACCCTATTTTCAGCCAATTGCAATGCTTCGTTTTGGGTGATATCGTTCGGAAAGCCATTGGCATCGATGCGATTTTGTCTATAAGTCTGCACTTGTGTAGCAAATAACCCTGTCAATTTCAACGAATGGTCATCGGCAATTTTAGTGGTATAAGTCAACAAACTTTCATGCAACAAGTTTAAGTTGTCTTGATTATCCTTAGAGGCCGTTCCAGAATTTGCATTGATGTCTGACGCAGCTATCAAGGCGAGTGGGGAGTAATTATCATACAAACGATGATCGTTATCGGCATTAAAGGACGCCCGATAAACCAATCCCGGCAAAATAGTATACTCACCATAGAGGTTAATCAAGGTTCTTTTAATATTATTTCGCCTCAATATTTCTATGAAATTCAACGGGTTAACAACTTCCCTATACCGGCCATTGCCTTGTTCGGCAAAAGGATAGATGGTGCCGTCTTCTCGATAAGGTTGTAATAGGGGCGGTGCACCAATGGCAGCTCCCAGCACACTTTCTTTCACTACACCAGCATTATCCAAGCCCGTCTCTCCAGAACTAATACCGTTACTCGTGGTATAGCTTCCCAAAATGCTGGTTCCCACTTTAAAACGATCACTAATATGATGATTTACATTTAAGCGATAAGAATAGCGTTTAAAATCCGAATTCCGGATCACACCAT
>Ga0180219_1000811_pt1 | contig 22704 bp, 25 predicted proteins | sample eDN3rd30CBELigMG_FD_151338 | JGI IMG/M metagenome (GOLD analysis project Ga0180219, IMG submission 151338) | Enriched Miracle-Growth compost microbial communities from Emeryville, California, USA - eDNA 3rd pass 30_C BE-Lig MG (version 2)... ...
CTTGAGCAGCATAGGGATAACCATCAGCCAAATCAGCACGGCTACCGGCAGGTTGACCTTGGCAATTTCCATCGCGCCGATGGCATGAAATGCGCCCGGCAGAAAATGGCCGAGCGCGATGCCGACCACGATGCACAGCGCGACCCAGAGGGTAAGGTAGCGTTCGAAATTAGACATGCAATTCCCTCAGGCCGTTTCGACACGCCGCCCGTGTTCGTCGATCACGCGCTCGCCATCTTCCTTCAAGAACTTGCCGCGCTGCGGCGGCAACAGGTCGAGCACGTCCTCGGACGGTCGGCAGAGCCGAACGCCCTTCGGGCTGACGACGATGGGCCGGTTGATGAGGACAGGATGCGCCATCATAGCGTCCAGTAATTGCTCGTCATTGAGCGCCGGGTCGCCAAGGCCCAGTTCCGCATAGGGCGTGCCCTTCTCGCGCAGCAGTTCTCGCACCGGGATGCCCATGCGCCCGCTAAGCAGAACCAGCATGTCCCGCGACGGTGGGGTTTTCAGGTATTCGATGACATGCGGCTCGACGCCCGCATTGCGGATCATTGCCAAGGTGTTGCGCGAAGTCCCGCAATCCGGGTTGTGATAGATGATGACGTCCATGACCTGCCTCACGCTGCACTGTTGCGTGGAGACGAGGCGCCCTCGGATTGGCCGATCTCGGTCAGCTTTGTGCGCAGCGACGCCTTGTCGAGACTGGCAACCGGCAGGGACGTGAAGGCAGAGATGCGGTTCTTCATGTAGCGGAAGGCCGCAACGAAAGCGGCTTCCTTCTGGATATCCAGCCCATCGACGGCGGCAGGGTCTTCGATGCCCCAATGGGCGGTCATCGGCTGGCCGGGCCAGACCGGGCAGGATTCCCCGGCGGCGTTGTCACAGACGGTGAACACGAAATCCATGACTGGCGCGTCGGGGCCGGCAAATTCCTCCCAACCCTTTGAGCGGAAACCTTCCGAGGGATAGTCGAGGCTCCGCAACACCTTCAACGCGAAGGGATTGACCGTCCCTTTGGGCTGCGACCCGGCAGAGAAGGCGCGAAAGCGACCTTCGCCATCCTTGCTCAGTATGCTCTCCGCGAGAATCGAGCGCGCCGAGTTGCCGGTGCAGAGGAACAGGACGTTAAAGACGCGATGCTCTTGTCCGTCGGACATGGGAGGTTCCTTTCGTGGGTTCGCAGCAGGAAGACAGCGCGGCCATTGCCGGATTACAGACCTCGGGGTGGCCCTGACAGCAATCGCGCATGAGAAATTCGATAAGACCAGACAGCGTGGTCAGCGCGGCGCTGTAGATGATCGACCGCCCCTCACGGCGGGACTCGACAAGCCCGGCCTGTTCGAGATGGCTCAGATGAAACGACATACGGGATGAAGATGCGCCATCCATCGCCTCGCCAATGGCTCCGGCCGACATGCCTTCCGGGCCAGCAGTCACCAGCAATCGAACGATGCGCAACCTCGTCTCTTGCGAGAGTGCTGCAAAGGCGTTGAGGGCTTGCTTCTCGTGCATCATAATCTCAATAACTCAAGAATCATTGAGATAATGAATACGCCAAAGCTGAGTGATGCGCCAGCGGAAATCTCGACGGCCTAATCGAGCAAGGCCGCGTCAGTGGCCTAGGGAGCATTAAGGAGGGCTATGGAGGGGAATAGCGTAGACAAAGTTGTCATCTTCACTCGGTGCGGAGCGCCATTTTCATGGTTGATCTGGTTCCTCATTGCAGAGGCGTTCGGCTCTGGCCCGGGCCATGACGTTGGCGACGATGCGGTCGCAGCGTTCGCCGGCGAAGCTGAAGACATTGTCGATTACCATGTCGATTTCCTGTGCGAGGCTTTCGCGCAACAGCGCGCGGGCGCGGAAATATCGCGTTCGCACCGTGGCTGCCGGGAGATCGAGGATGTCTGCCACCTCGTCCACGCTCATCTCCTCGATTGCACGCAGCATGAAAACGCTGCGGAATATCTCGGGTAGCAGGTCGATGTGCGTTTCGATGAGGGTCCGGACTTGCAGGCGTTCGATGGATTGCTCCGGCCCGCGGTCCGGCGCCTCGGTGAGTGCCGACTGGGTGTCATGATCGGATGACATCATGGCTGCCTCCAGAGGAATGATCTGCGCGCTCTTGCGGCGCAAACGGCCAAGCGCTTCGTTCACCGTGATACGGACCAGCCAAGTCGACAGCTTGCTCTCGGCGCGGAAACCGGAAAGCGCCCGCCAGGCTTTCATCCAGGCTTCCTGAGCAACGTCCTCTGCTTCCGCGTCGCTTCCGACGATGCCGCGCGCGGCGCGAAACAGGAGTTGGTTATGGTGCCGCATGATCGCCTCGAAGGCGGCGCCGTCGCCTTGTGAGGCAAGTCTCGCCAGTTCGATCTCAGAGACATCCTCGGCGCACCGGGCGTGAACCCGGTGTTCGGCTTTCTGCATTTATGCCTCCCGTGCATTGAGCAACGCTGCCGGCGCCCGCTGGATAGCCATTACCATGCGCAGGCCGGCGGCAACTTCTCGATCATTGATACACCGGTTGAGCAGTTCGGAAAATTCGCTCAGGCCGGCGGCGGTCCGGTTCATCATCGGGGCTTGCCCCGTCCGACGCCGTGGCCGTAGACCAGCCGGCCGCCGAACCAGCCGCCGGCAACCAGAGCGATGAACCCGCCTGCATCGAGCACAAGCGATACAGTATCCGGTGCGAGCGGCTGCAGATGGTCGAGCCGCAGAACCAGCCGCATGGTAAAGAATGTGGATGCGGCGAGCATCGCGCCCATGTGAATCCGGGCGTCCCTCAAGGGTGCCCCTTCGGGCACATGCGCCAATTCGAGCATGCCCGCCAGCATGGCAATCAAGGCGATGCCGCAGCCGATGGCCAGCAACCCGCCCGACCAGCGCCAAGCCGCCTCTCCCAGCCAGAGGCCGGCGACATCGGCGGTAACCGCGAGCGACCAGCAGGCAACAGGAAAATGCACAAGTGCCGGATGCAACGGATGGCGCACGGCGTCAGACCACCTGTGACAGAACGGTCAGAAACCCGACCACGGCGACGCCGGCATGGATCACCACGACGGCTTTGGGCGGCAGGCTCTTGCGCAGATGAAACGAGGCGAGGAAGAATCCGCCAAGCGCTGCAACCAGCAGGATCACAAAGCCGATCAGGACAGCCTGCGAGGCCACCCCCTGGGCCAGCGCCACGATCAACAGAACGAGTCCCAGCGCGCCGAGACCTGCATGAAGAAGGGAAATCGCCCAGGGTGCGAACCTGCCGCGCAATACATGGGTGGCAAGAAAGAGCCCCCCGAGGGCGGCGATTGCGAATACGATAACAGCATAGGTAATCATGTCGGCTCCTTTCCGATCCGGATGATGAATGATGACGGAAAGGGCAAGGGGCGCTCCCGCCATCACCGCGTCTGATCATTCGATGCGGCAAGGGGGCGCTGCGTTCCCGGGTACGGTAACAGTATCTTCGCGCGAGGGGCCCGGGCAGGGTGCTATCGGCGCCGCTCCGGCGTCTCTAGCGCTGTTGCGACCTCACCGCCCGGAGACATCGTTACCGCAATGGCGCTCGCGAATGGCGGCGATGAGGCGTGAAGCTGCCGTTACCACCCATCTTGCGACGGCCCATGTTTGGGCCATGGGTGCGAGGATCGGCGTGGGCAGTGGCCAAATCCCGCCGGCTGCTGCTCCACCCGGAGGCGGGGGAGCCCTCGCCTCCGGCCGTGCCTGTTACCACGTCAGACGGCGGCAGTCGTTCGCACATGGTCCGTTGCTATCGGCGGGCTTGGGGCCGGGGCGGTGCAGCACGGATTTCGAGAGTGTGATTTCCGCCATGGTCACCCCCGTTGCCTGGCGTTCGCTCGTGGCCAGGCCATTGACGATCAGGGCATAGCCGCCGAGCTCGGCCGGGGGCCAGAACAGCGATACGTGGGGGTCGCGCGTGATATTGCGGGCAGCGGATGGACCCAGGGCACAGCCGATGCTGCCGTCTCGAAGCTCGATCGTCACATGGCTGGTGTGCGGACCGTCATGCGCGATGGTAAGCAGATAAGCATCGCGCCCATAGTACGGGATCGCCTCGGCGAGCGTGCGGATCGGCATAATGGTCGCTCCTTGATTACGGCCCTCAGCAATGCGGTCATCCACGGCGGTCGGTGAGGGGGGATTACGCAGTAAGACCTATTTCTACATCCTGGCCCATCGGTTATGAAGCGCCGTCAACAGATGTTAATCTTCCTTGCTGACGATTGGGACATGCTTCAGGTGAGTGTTGTGAGGCTCCGGCCTAAATACTGCTGGTTAAGGCAAGGAAGATATGATTGATGGCTGAAATTAGAGCGCCGCGCTTGGCTGTATTGATTGATGCAGATAATGCCTCAGCCAAGATCGCAGATGGCCTTTTTGAAGAAATTGCCAAAATTGGCGAAGCCAGCGTCCGCCGGATATATGGCGATTTTTCTGGAACGAGATTGAAGTCCTGGGCCGACGTGCTGCCCACTCATGCTATCACGGCCAGCCAGAATTTTGCCAATACGGTTGGTAAGAATGCCTCGGACATTGCCTTGGTCATTGAGGCCATGGATCTTCTTCACAGCGGCCGGTTTGACGGTTTTTGTCTTGTCTCGTCTGATAGTGATTTCACGCGCCTCGCTTCAAGAATTCGTGAGCAGGGCGTGGATGTATATGGCTTTGGAGAGCAGAAGACTCCTGAAAGTTTTCGTCAGGCTTGTCGCAGATTCATCTATACGGAAAATCTCTTGCCTGCTGCTGTTAGTGCTCCGAACCGGTCAGAGCCCGATGGCACGTCCGGCAAGGCGTTGAAGCCGCCAAGTGCAGCGATGCCTCTCATTCGCAAAGCCATCACGCAATTAGATGACGAAGACGGGTGGGTGCGTCTGGGAGCCGTCGGTACGCAACTTTCAAACCTGGCATCGGATTTCGATTCCCGAACGTATGGTCAGCCCAAGTTGATGAGTCTTGTAGAAAAGACTGGAGGGTTCGAGATCAAAAAGGAAAACGGGATGGTCTCCATACGGCCAAAAGCCAGGGCCAAGAGCAAATCCGAGACATAAAGCCTGTTGCCTAAGCCGGTTACCTTAGCTGGCTGTCCTTGCTGGCGCGGCGGTTGAAGCCGGAGGCGGGGCGGGTGCGGTCGCGTTTGGCCTGGCAGGAGACGCATGTGCGCACGCCGGGGAGGGCGGTGCGGCGGGCGAGGGGGATTTCCTCGTCGCAATCGTCGCAATAAAGCGTGCCGGGGCCGGCGGGCATGCGGGCGCGGGCGGCGGCGACGCCGTCGGTCACCGTGTCCTCGATCTGCTCCTGAATGTTTCCGTCTGTCGTCCAGCCGCCGGCCATTGGCTCGCTCCGATCATCAAGTCATGGAGATGAGCATTCGGCCACACCAAGTCAACCCTCCTGGCGGAAGGTCACTTTGGTGCGGAGTGTGGTGGGTGGTCCGTGGGTTTGCCCCTCAGGAACCGGCGCTGGAGGCCCCGGCGACGGCGGTGGGCCAGTAGCCGGAGAGGATGCGTTCGCCCGTGTTGCCGCCTTCGACTTCGGAGATGACACGATCCCCTATGCCCGAGACATTGCCGGAATGCATGCGGTAATAGAAAAGCGGCTCGGGCAGGTGCAGGCCCTTCCAGCCGCCGCCGACGATGCGCCGCCACACATGGTGCTTGGTGCCCTTGTGGACGCTTTCATCGAACGGGCCGGCTTCGGCCATGGCCTGCGTCAGCACCACGGCGGGCGAGGGGATGAAGCTCCAGCGCTCCAGCAGCGAGGCGTCGAAGGCGGTGGAGCGGCCCGGCGCCAGCCAGCGGCCGTTGCCGTCGATCAGGTTGCAGTCGGTATAGACGAAACCGATGTCGCTATCCAGCGCGTGGGAGCGGCGCAGCTCGCCGATGCAGCGGCGGGCATAGACCTCGGAGAAGTAATCGTCGGCGTCGAGGACGATGTAATATTCACCGCGCAGCATGTCCATGGTGCGGTTCATGACGCCGAGCTTGCCATAAGCGGTGTTGTTGACGATGAACTCGACACGTTCCAGGTGCGAGGTGTCGGCCAGGGCGGCTTCGATGATGGCGACGGAGTCATCGCTGCTGGCATCGTCGACCACGACCAGCTCGATCGAGTCATAGTCCTGCCGCGCGACGCTTTCGATGGCCTTCCCAACAAACTGGCCGTAATTGTGATTGGTGATCACAACCGATAGAAGGCCATCCTTTTTCTGGCTCTGCATGTTAGTTTCTTCCTCCAACACCTGTGCACTCAAAGACCGTCGCGCGCGCATCATCAAGGGCGAGCCCGATTGCCGCCGTCTACTTATACTTCCACAACATGTGGAAGCAACTCAAAAGCTGAAAATTCATGGTCAATAGCCCCGCTGGCAATCTACCCATGGAAAGGCTTGTTTGCCAAGCAATTTGAGGGCTGCCCCTGCGGCGCCGGGTCGCGGCTAGCGGGCCAGGTTGCCACTGCTTTGGTCCAGCCGGTCGACCAGCTCGCCGCACAGCGATCTGATCATCGCCTTGTCGGTGACCGAGACCGCCTTGGATTTCTCCCGGCTGTCGCCCTGGAATTCCTGGGCGTCCTTGTCGTCCTTGGAATGATACTTGAACTGCTCCAGCATCACCGCCAGCGCGTCCTCGCCGGGCACCACGGAAAGGCCGCGCGACAGGAGGGCGGGGAAGCTCGCCGGCGAGATCGACGTGTAGTTGATCACATGCAGGCCGCCCGGCACGCCGGCCAGCGCCGCCTTGAAATATTCGGCGCAGCAGCGGGCCAGATATTCGGTGTCGGTCATCTCTGTCTCGCGGGGGAGGGCGGTGAGAAGGGCGCCCTGCCGGCTGCCCTTGGCCAGGAGCGCCGGGGTCGGCCTCTGGATGACCGAGGCGATGACTTCCACCGGATTGCGGTAGAGGAAGAGCGAGGGAACGTCGGGGAACGCCTTCTGGATGAAGTCCAGATAGAGCGTGTTCCAGCTCACGAACTTGACGAAGGAGGCGGTGTGCCGGTCGCTGCGGCGCCGTGCCATGGCCAGCACCAGGCGGCGGAAGGCCTGGAGGTTTTCAGGGGTGGCGTCCAGGGGCTTGCGGAAATCGTCGGTCAGCCGTGCCCAGAAGCCGCGCTGCAGCGGCCCGCCCTGGTTGATGACCACATTGGAGTCCAGTCGGGCGAGGGCCTTAGCCAGCAGGGTGGAGCCACAGCGGGAGATATGGAAGATGAAGCCGCTCGGCTGGATGCCGTCGCTGCCCACGGCCTCCTCCTCCAGGATGTCGAAGCCGGTGGTGAAGGCGATCCTGATGGCGCCGCTTTCCGCCAGGTGTTTCACCGTGTAGGTGAACTGCCATTCGCGCAGCGTATGCTCGCCGAAATCCGCCCAGTATATGGTGCCGCTCCCCGCCGGATCGACGGCGATGGGCACCACTCCCCGATTTTCCGCGATGAGCCGCAGCGCGGCGGCCCGGTCCAGATGCCGGTCGGTGATGGCGGGCAGGAGTGCGCGGGCGACTTCGTAATCGGGTAACGCGGATAAAGCCAACATGGGTCAAACTCGTCAGTTCGGATATGGAGACCGCCCGGCGGAATGGGGGCGGCGGGTGCCCTGAGAGGTTCGAGCACAATTTTCGAAGCGGCGCAAGGGCTATGAGGCGATCACTATTGCATGGCGGCAGGCTGTTGTTTAATAGACTTTGCCTATGGCCTGCATTGGCCAGACCGACAGCGCCAGACCGACAGCGAGAGCGATCGGAACGCGGTCCCCGGGGGCCGCGTCGGCATGTCGGGGGGGGTGTTCCTGCTTTACGGTGTCATGAATGATGAAGACGACTGAGACGACGGATAGCCGCTACACGGTCCTGATCATGGCGGCCAACCGGCACGGCATCAACAACCGCGTGGCCCGCATGGCCGGTACCTCGCACAAATGCGTGGTATCCATCGCCGGCATCGCCATGATCGAGCGGGTGCTCAACACCATCGAGGCCTGGGGGCGGGCCAAGCGCATCCTGGTCTCCATCGAGGATCCGGCGGTTCTCGACCTGGTGCCCAATGTCGCCGCCATGCGTGATGCCGGGCGCATCACCGTGACCCAGAGCGGCCAGACCCTGACCCAGAGCGTGCTCACCGCCGCCGAAGGGCTGGGTGACGATGATTTCCCGCTGCTCATCACCACCGGCGACAATGTTCTGCACACGCCGGAGATCATCGAGGATTTCTGCAAGGGCGTCGAGGCGGCGGGGGCCGATGTCGGCTTCGCGCTGACGCCCTATACCGCGGTGGCGGCGAAATATCCCGAGGACGCCCCGCGGGTGGGCTACATGACCTTCGCGGAGGGCCAGCATTCCAACTGCAACATCTATATCCTGCGCAGCCCGCGGGTGCTGCCGGTGGTGCGCACCATGCAGCATGGCGGCCAGTTCCGGCATCATCCCATGCGCATCGTGAAGGCGTTCGGCATCATCTCGATGATCAAGTACAAGCTGGGCATCGCCCGCATCCGCGACATCAAGAACCGTCTGGAGCGCCTGTTCGGCGTGACGGTCGAGCCCGTGCTGCTGCCCCATGCCGACGCCCCCATCGACGTGGATACGGTGGTCAGCTACACGCTCGCCGAGCGCATCCTGAAAGCGCGCGAAGGCGCCTGAGGCGGCGCGGCCCGATCCGCCTTGAGGGTCAATCCTCGTTCAGACGGCCGGGGAAGGGACCTTTGAGCGGTGCCATCAGCGGCTCGATGGAGGGCAGGACGGGCAGGTCCGCCAGCGCCTGGCGCAGGCGGGCGGCCGTCCCTTCGGCCATGATGCCTTGAACGCAGGCGTCGAACTTCTCCCAGTATTGCGCCATGGTGAAGGGTGCGGCGATGCTGCCGACGGGCATGGCCATGCTCTTCTCGAAGCGGCGCCCGTCCTTGAGCGTGACCTGGATGCGGGTGGGGAACTCGCCCTCCGGCTTGTCGACGGGGGTGATGTGGAGGATGTCGTAAAGGGCGCGCACCTCGGGCCGCATCACCGCCGTTGCCGAGAAATCCCGCAGCGTGCAATTGCCCGAGACCAGCCCCGCCGCCAGCGCATATTCCAGCGAGAATTTGGCTTCCAGCGCAGTGCGGGCATCATGGTGCATGAGGTTGTTGTAATGGGTGACGGGCAGCCACGCTTCGATGTGTGCCACCATCTCCGGGCGCAGCCCCTGTTCGGCGCGGATGGCCAGGAGCCCGTCCAGCGAGCGGTGGGTGCTGGCGCAATTGGGGAAGCGCTTGACCTTGAGCCCGCTGGAGAGGATCAGCAGCGGCTCGCCCACATGCGCCGTCTCGAAGCGCAGGGTCTGGCCATGCTCGACATGGGTGAGGCTGTCGCGCTGCGCCTCGTAGTCCTGGCCCACCATCAGCCGGTTCATGCCGGTGGGGCTGTCCAGCGTCTCGCGGCCGGCCGTTATCCCGGCCTCGGCCAGGCTGGTGGCCATGACGCCCGCCTTGGCGGCCAGCCCGGCGTGCAGCGGCTTGGTCATGGTGCCGAACTGCGACATGAAGCCCGCCGCCATGCTGGTGGCCATGGAGATGGCATGGGCGGCCCTTTCGGCATCGAGCTTGAGGAACCGGGCGCCGGCGGCGGCGGCCCCCAGGGCACCCACGGTGGCGGTGGCGTGCCAGCCGCGGTTGCGGTGCAGCGGGTTCACCCCCTGGCCGACGCGGCCCATGATCTGCAGCCCGGCGATATAGGCATCCAGGCACTGGCGCCCGCTGCCGCCCCGTTCCTGCGCCAGGGCCAGGATGGCCGGGGCCAGCACGGTGGTCGCATGCGCCTTGGCGGGGTCGAAATTGTCGTCGAAATCGAGAGCGTGGCCGGCGGTGCCGTTGGCCAGCGCCGCCCAGGGCGCCGCCAGGCCGCGCGGCTGGCCGATCACGGTGGCCGGCCCGTCCCCCCAGCGGGACAGGGCACCGGCGGTGCGCCGCGCCGCCTCCGACACGCTGCCCGGCACGGCGACGGCGACGAGGTCGATGAAGGCATGATGCGCCGAGGCGAGGGCGGCCTCGGGCCAGTCATCCGCCGTTCCGGCCAGCCAGTCTCCATAAGCGGCCAATGGATTGCGGTCGCGGCTCGCGGCCATGCTGTCCTCTCGTCTCTGAACCATCCGTGCGGCGCACCCTATAGGAAGAGGGACGGCCGGGGCAACCACCGGCGCCCGCAGGCGGACGGTCAGTAATAGGAGTAGGGGTCGCCCTTGATGTGGGGCGGGCGGCGATGCACCTTGTCGCTGGGCCGGAATTCGATGCCATGCCGTTCCAGGGCCACCTTGATGGCGGCGCCGTAAATGGGCGAGGGGGCGAGGCGCCCCGCCTCGATGCTCATCAGCATCTTGAGGGGGACGTTGGCTTCCCGCGCCAACTGGTCCTGCGAAAGCCGGGTCAGCACGCGGGCGGCGCGAATCTGCTTGGCACTAATCTTACTCATCTGTCTGCGGGCCTCTTCGGCCTATGCGCACTCATCTGTGCGCATCAAAGGCACTCCCATGGCAATCTTGCCGAAAGTTCGGCGCAACGTCGGCGCTTTTGACGGGAGCGTGATAGCACCCATTTTCCGCCATCACAAGGGGCGGAAGGGGTGTTTCCTTTATCGACATGATGTAATATATTGATATCTATGTATTAATTTTTATCTTAAAATTTAATACACATTTTTTCCGTTATACGATCTTTTTTTACAACCGAGATTGAAATAATCTCGGCTTCCACTATCTTTTTCCTGTAGGATCGAGAGCGGCTCCGCCCGTTTCCCGGGAAGGCTTGAGTATATTATCCCATGCTGCCTCTGACATTGACATTGCAGGACTGGCCGGTCTTCGTCCTCGGGCGCGGTCCGGCGGCGATACGGCGGCTGGGCCTGGTCCGGGAGGCGGGCGCCACGGATATCCGCGTTTTCTCCCCCGGTGCCGATGCGCAGACGGCCGAGGCGGCCGGCGCCCTCCTGATGGACCATTGGCCCGGTGACGACGAGTGGCGCCAGGCGCGGCTGGCCTTCATCGCCGGAGAGGATGCGGCGCAAAGCCGGATGCTGGCCGAGGCGGCGCGGGCGGCGCGGGTTCTGGTCAATGTGGAGGATGTCCCGGCGCTGTGCGATTTCTACGTGCCCTCCATGGTGCGGCGGGGCGATCTCCTGCTGACGGTGGCGACCGGCGGGCGCTCTCCCGGCCTCTGTCGCGCCATCCGCCGGGACCTGGAGGGGCGCTACGGCCCCGAATGGGCGGACCGGCTGGCGGAAGTCTCGGCCCTGCGGCAGGGCTGGCGGGCCGCCGGCCATGACACGAAAACGGTCGCCGCGAAGACGACACAGTATCTTTTGGAGAAGGGGTGGTTGCAATGACTGCGGAAGCCCGGAATGTGAAAATCGATCCGACAGTGCCCGAGCTCGATGCGCTGATGGCCCAGTATGGCGAACTGCGCGGGCCGGAGCTGTTGCGTGTCATGATCGAGGAGGTGTTCCCCGGCAAGATCGCGCTGGTGTCGTCCTTCGGGTCGGAATCCGCCGTGCTTCTTCACATGGCGGCACAGATCAAGCCGGGTATCCCGGTGATCTTCCTCAACACCGGCAAGCTCTTCGGCGAGACGCTGCGCTACCGCCGGCGGCTGGAGCGCGAGCTGGGCCTCACCAACATCATCGACGTGAAGCCGGACGAGCAGGAGGTCGAGGCGGAGGATAAGAGCGGCCTCCTCTGGACCCGTGACCCGGACGCCTGCTGCGCCCTGCGCAAGGTGCGGCCGCTGGACCGCGCGCTGAAGGGCTATGATGCCTCCATTACCGGGCGCAAGCGCTTCCAGGCGCAGACCCGCGCCCATCTCAAGCCCATCGAGCGCACCACCAAGGGCTACAAGGTCAACCCGCTGATCGACTGGACGCAGGAAGAGTTGCACCAGTACATCAAGGACCGCAACCTGCCGGTGCACCCGCTGGTCGAGGACGGCTATCTCTCCATCGGCTGCATGCCCTGCACGCGGCGTGTGCAGCCCGGCGAAGGCTACCGCGACGGCCGCTGGGCCGGCCGCGACAAGACCGAGTGCGGCATCCACGTGGCCGAGAACATCTGAAGGACGCGGGGACGGGCAACGCCATCCGACGAGCGTCCGGGGTTCAGCCCCAATGGCTATCCCTTCCGGAACGGGGCGTGTGCGCCGAGCTCGGTGCCTTCCTCGTGCACGTAGTGACGCTCGCGCTCCAGATAGTCGGCGACGGCGTGGCGGAAGCCGGGGTCGGTGATCCAGTGGGCGCTCATGGTCTCGTTGGGCAGGTAGCCGCGCGCCAGCTTGTGGCCACCCTGAGCGCCGGCTTCCACCCGCTTGAGGCCATGGGCGATGGCATAGTCGATGGCGCGGTAATAGCACAGCTCGAAATGCAGGAAGGGAATGTCGCTTGTGCAGCCCCAATAGCGGCCGTAGAGCGTGTCGTCGCTCTTCAGGTGCAGCGCGCCGGCCACGGGACGCCCGCCGTCGCTGGCCAGCATCAGCACCACATGCTCCGCCAGGCGCTCGCCCAGCAGGGAGAAGAACTCCCGGTTGAGATAGGGACGGCCCCATTTGCGGCTGCCGGTATCCATGTAGAAGGCGAACATGGCGTCCCAGTGCGCTTCGGTGATGTCGTCTCCTGAGAGGATGTCGACCTTTAACCCGCCGGCCATGGCGTCGCGCCGTTCGCGGCGGATGGTCTTGCGCCGGGAGGCGGAGAGGGCGGCGAGGAAATCGTCGAACCGCCCGTAGCCTTCGTTGGTCCAGTGGAACTGATGGTCGATGCGCTTCAGGAAGCCGGCTTCGGCCAGGGCCTGCCAGTCGTCCTCCCGGCAGAAGGTGACGTGCAGGCCGGAGACGCCCATGCGCCCGGCGATGCGCTTCAGCCCGTCGATCAGCACCGCCCGATGGGCCGCGTCGCCATTGGTCAGCAGGCGCGGGCCGGGCACCGGCGAGAAGGGGACGGAGAGCTGCAGCTTGGGATAATAATCGCCCCCCGCCTGCTGATAGGCATTGGCCCAGCCATGGTCGAACACATATTCGCCCTGGCTGTGGGACTTGAGATAGAGGGGTGCGGCGGCCAGGGTGCGGCCCGCCGCCGCCAGCCGCACATGGCAGGGCTGCCAGCCCGTCTCTCCCCCCACGCAGCCGGCATCCTCCAGGCTTTTCAGGAAGGCATGCTTGAGGAAAGGGTGGTTGCCCGGCACCAGCGCATCCCACTCCCGGGGGGCGATGGCGCCGATCTCCGGCAGGGTTTCTATGACCAGCGCGCTGTCATCCATGGATTATCCGATATCTCCGACCGTGCCCATTATAATGGGGTGTCGGTGAGAGCGATCAACCTTTCGACGGGGCCTTCGAACACCGGCGCGTCGGCATATTCGGTGGCCCGTGCCAATTGGTCGCGGGTGCGCACCGTCCAGGTGGCGACGGGACGGCCGTGGCGGCGCATCCAGGCGGAGCGCCGGCTCGGCAGGTGGCGGATGTCATGCGCCAGGAAATCGGCATCCACCCAGCGGATGATGGGCAGCAGCGTGGCGGCCAGCAGCAGCGGATGGTGGGAGAAGGAGAGCCCGCCGAGGAAGGATGTCACCACCAGGCCGCGCGGGATGGCCGGCAGGAACCGCCGCATCCACACCATGGACGGCACGTTCCACGACATCACGGCGGCGCGGCCCGCATAGGCGCTCACCACGCTGCCCACCGCCCCCTCCAGCGCATGCGGCAGGGCATCATCGGGCTTCAGTTCGATGAGCACGGGGGCGCGGTCGGCGATCACCTCCAGCACCCGGGCGAGGGGCTGGATGGTCTCGCCGCTCCCGGCCAGCGGGATGCGCGAGAGCTCCTCGGCCGTCAGCGCCGCCACCCGCTCGCTGCGCCCGGCGAGGCGCTCCAGGGTGGAATCGTGGAAGACCATGGGCGTGCCATTGGCCGAGAGGCGCACGTCCATCTCGATGCCGTAACCGGCTGCGATGGCCGCCTCGAAGGCCGCCAGCGTGTTTTCAGGGATACCGGGGCCGTGCAGGCCGCGATGGGCGAAGGCTTGGGCCATCCAACCCGGCCGCGTCATGGCTCAGCCGGCGTCGACTTCGAACATGGCGTCGATCTCGACGGGGGCGCCCAGTGGCAGGGCGTTCACCCCCACGGCGCTGCGCGCATGCCGGCCCTTGTCGCCGAACACCTCCACCATCAGGTCGGAGGCGCGGTTGATGACGGCGGGCTGGTTCTCGAACGTGTCGATGCAGTTGACGAAGCCGCCGAGGCGCACCACGCGGCGCACCTTGTCGAGGTCGCCGACGGCGGCCTTGACCTGCGCCAGGATGTTGATGGCGCAGATGGCGGCGGCGTCTCCCGCTTCCTTGGCGTCCACCTCGGCACCCACCTTGCCCTCGAAGGCCAGCTCGCCGCGCACCATGGGCAACTGGCCGGAGACGACCAGCAGGTTGCCGCTCAGCACATAGGGCACGTAATTGGCCACGGCCCCGGGCGCCGTGGGCAGCACGATGCCAAGGGTCTTCAGTCTGTCGTCGATGCTGCTCATGGGGGCCTCCCTGCCATGGTTGCGGGCTGGAACGTGTTTTGAAACCGATGCTTATCACGTCCCACGCATCGAAACAATGAAGCCGAACCGCGCACCCGGCGGGCCGGCTTCCATGGCGGGTGGAGCGGGTCAGTCGCCGTCGGCGGTGTGCTTGCGCATCTTCTTCTCGTACATCATCTTGTCGGCGCGGCTCAGCAACTCGCGGGCGTCACTGCCCGGACCGAAGACGGCGAAGCCGCAACTCGCCGAAACCGGGATGATGCGGCGGCCATGCCGGACCCGCACCCGGGTGAGGGCGGTTTCCAGCCTGTCGGCCCGGTCCGCCGCCAGGACGGCGGGACAGCGCACCAGCACGGTGACGAATTCGTCGCCTCCCAGGCGGGCCACCATGTCGGAGGAGCGCACCATGCCCTTCAGCGTTCCGGCGACGGTCTGGAGGGCGCTGTCGCCCACTTCATGGCCGTAGGTGTCGTTGATGGCCTTGAACTGGTCGAGATCGGTGAACACCAGCACGCCTTCCTCATTGTGGCGGCGGGCGGCGGCCAGCGTGCGGGTGAGAAAGTCCTCGAGCCCCCGGCGGTTGGCGAGGCCGGTCAATTCGTCGGTGGTGGAGATGGCCTCCAGCTCGGCGATGCGGCGCTTGTGCTCGCCAAGCTGCTGCTCGGCCTCGGCGGCGAAGTTGAGGATGCGGGCCAGCAGGGCCCAGGAAAAGGGATCCTCGTCCCGTGGGCGCCCCTGCAGGCGGCCCATGAGCTGCGCGGCCATTTGTCCCAGGTCGGAAAACTGATCCGCAGCGGGGACCATGCCTGTTTTCATCGTCTGTTGCATCTGAGTCATGCCCGAATTCTCCAAAGCCTGGTGCACCCGTAGCAATGACCATGCCAATCATGAATCCACATTTGGAATCAAGGAAATGTCTGGATTGTTCGAAAACAGATCACGGGACGGGTGGCTGGGACGGCACATATTGCCCGTTCCAGCCGGCAGATTTTGCCGCGGACAGCCCGGCGGTGGGCGCTATTTGCCGGGCGTTAATAGCTGTTTAACGGCACTTGCAGATAATCAGTGTAGAACCTTAGGCGTATATACCATTCGCGGGGAATGCCCTATTGTCTCCAGGCTCGACAAGCGGCCGGGGTGAAGACATGCTGGCGCGGACTGGAGAAAGAGCGCTCTTATGAAAAAAGTTCTCATCGTTGAAGACAATGAGCTCAACATGAAGCTGTTTCGTGACCTTCTGAACGTGCACGGCTACGAAACCGTGCAGACTCAGGATGGTCACCTGGCGCTGTCGATGGCGCGCGAGCACCGGCCCGACCTGGTTTTGATGGATATCCAGTTGCCGCAGATTTCCGGGCTGGATATCATCAGGGAAATAAAGGCCGATGAGGAACTGAAGGATATTCCCGTGGTCGCGGTGACGGCGTTCGCCATGCGCGGCGATGAGACCAAGATCAGGGAGGGGGGCTGTGAGGCCTACATCTCCAAGCCGATTTCAGTACCAAATTTTTTGGAAACCGTGAAAACCTTCCTGGGGTAGACCGTGCCCGCACGTATTCTTGTTGTCGATGACGTCCTGATCAACGTGAAGTTGATGCAGGCCAAGCTGACGGCAGAATATTTCGACGTCACGGTGGCCTACGGCGGGCAGGAAGCCATCGAGGTGGCGCGGCACGAACTGCCGGACATCATCCTCCTCGACGTGATGATGCCGGTGATCGACGGGTACCAGGTATGCCGCACCCTCAAGGACGATTCGCGCACCGCGCATATCCCCATCATCATGGTGACGGCGCTGGACCAGCCCTTCGACCGGGTGAACGGTCTGGAATGCGGTGCCGACGATTTCATCACCAAGCCGGTGCAGGACGCCATACTGATGGCGCGCATCCGTTCGCTGGTGCGGCTCAAGACGGTGACCGACGAACTGCGCATGCGCGAGGCCACCAACAACTCCCTCGGCGCCGACGGGCGCAGCCCCACGGTGCAACTGAAGGTCCAGCCCAAGGGGGCGGACATCGTGCTGGTGGAGGACAAGGAGCGGGCCGCCGGGCACGTCGCAGACGCGCTTGCCGAGATGGGCAAGGTCACGGTCATCCCCAACGGCCATGAGGTGATGGAAACCCTCCGGCGCACGCCCTGCGAGGTGCTGATCGTCAGCCTCAGCCTGGGCGATGCCGACGGGTTGCGCATCTGCTCGCATATCCGCGCGGCGGAATCCACCCGGGCGCTGCCCATTCTCGCCATCGTCGAGGACGGCGACAATGAACGCCTGATCCGCGCGCTGGACATCGGCGTGAACGACGCTATCTGCCGGCCGCTGGACAGCCAGGAGATCATCGCCCGGGTGCGCACGCAGGTGCGGCGTGGCCGTTACGAGCGCTCGCTCCGCGAGCTGCTGCACACCAATCTGCGCATGGCGGTGACGGATTCCCTCACCGGCCTCTACAACCGGCATTATATGCAGACGCATCTGGAGCGTCTGGCCGCCGAAGCCGGCGCCAAGCGGCGGCTGTCGGTGCTGATGCTGGATATCGATTTCTTCAAGCCGGTGAACGACAAGTTCGGCCACGCGGCGGGCGATGCCGTGCTGGTGGAAGTGGCGCGCTGCGTGCAGCAGAACGTGCGCGGCGTGGACCTGGCGGCGCGCTACGGCGGCGAGGAATTCGTCATCCTGATGCCGGATACCGAGCGCGAGCTGGCCACCCATGCGGCGGAACGCCTGCGCAAGGCCATCAGCGAGATTTCGGTGGAAATCGGCATGGAGGAACCGCTCCGCGTGACGGTGAGCATCGGCGTCGCCACCTCCGAGGACAAGCTGGACAGCGCGGCGGAACTCATCGACCAGGCCGACGCCGCCCTCTACGAAGCCAAGAAGGAAGGCCGCAACCGCGTGGTGACGGCCAAGGGCGTGCGCTTCAGCATCTTCCCCGACCGCGAGAACCGCGCCAGCAACGTGTCTTGATTTTGAGTGTTTCCGTTATGGCGAGGGCTACGCCCCGCCATCCCATGAAACGCGCTCAAGGCTGTTTATCAATTCCTTTTTCATCGTCACTCGCCGGTTTAACCGGCGAGTCCAGAGCCGCCTGGATTCGCCCATCAAGTGGGCGAATGACGAAAGGGGGAAGTAGCCAGGCCAAAGCCGCCCGGCAAGCGCTCCAACCGTGCTGCATGGCCAAGAACCCGAGGGCCGCAGGCCCGAGTAGGCGCGACCGCGCCGCCGAGCGAGTGCGAGGATAGCCAAGCGGGGCGGACGCCCCGCGCCCGGCGTCTGAGGGGCCCAACAAAAAAGGCGAAGCGCAGCGGAGCCGAGGGCTGCAGGCCCGAGTAGGCGCGACCGCGCCGCCGAGCGAGTGCGAGGATAGCCAAGCGGGGCGGAGGCCCCGCGCCCGGCGCTTGAGGGACCTAACAAAAATAGGGGCCGCGGACGCGGCCCGAGGGGCCAATAAAAAAGCCGCCCCAAGGGGGCGGCTGCCATTCAAAGGGCGGATCAGGTGGTTACTTGATCTTGCCTTCCTTGAATTCGACATGCTTGCGCACGACGGGATCGTACTTCCGCATGGTGAGCTTTTCGGTGATGTTCCGGGGGTTCTTCTTGGTCACATAGTAGAAGCCGGTGCCGGCGGAACTCACGAGCTTGATTTTCAAAGTGGCTGGCTTGGCCATGTTTCACTCCAGGTACGACCGTCGTTCGAAGTCGGCACCATACTCGGCGCGCTTTCCAAGTCAAGGGAAATCACGGCGGCCGCCGGGCAGGCTCATAACGGCTGATTCCATGCAACTTGTATTGACCGGGCGGCCAAACACGCCAAACTGGTCGGATGCACGGTCCCGACACCTTTTCCGCCAGCACGCTGAGCCGTAATGAGAAACTGGCGCGCCTGCGCCTCATCCGCAGCGAGAATGTGGGGCCGGTGACCTATTGTCAGCTCCTGCAACGCTTCTCCGATGCCGAGGCGGCGGTGCGCGCCCTGCCGGACCTGGCGCGGCGGGGCGGTGCGCGGCGGGAACTGCGAGTCGCCAGCCTGGCGGAAGCCGAGGCGGAATGGGCGCGCACCCGGGCCGCCGGCGCCGATTTCCTGTTCCTGGGCGAGGCGGCCTATCCCGCCGCCCTGGCCGCCACCGAGGGGGCGCCGCCGGTACTCATCCACCGGGGGCATGCGCATCTGCTGGGCCGCCCCATGGTCGGCATTGTGGGAGCGCGCAACGCCTCGGCGCTCGGCCAGCGCTTCGCCCAGCGCATCGCGGCGGATCTCGGGGCGCAGGGCATGGTCATCGCCTCCGGGCTGGCGCGGGGCATCGACACGGCGGCGCATCGGGGCTCCATGGCCACCGGCACCGTGGCGGTGATGGCCGGCGGCATCGACATCGTCTATCCGCCCGAGAACCAGGGCCTGTTCGAGGAGATCGCGACGGGCGGCGTCGTGCTCACCGAGATGCCACTGGGCACCCAGCCCAAGGCCCAGCATTTCCCCCGGCGCAACCGCATCGTCTCCGGCCTCTCTCTGGGCGTCATCGTGGTGGAGGCGGCGCCGCGCTCCGGCTCGCTGATTACCGCACGGCTGGCGGCGGAGCAGGGGCGGGAGGTGTTCGCCGTGCCCGGCTCGCCGCTCGACCCCCGGGCGCAGGGGGCCAACGGGCTCATCAAGAACGGGGCCACGCTGATCGAATCCGCCGGGGATGTCATGGAGGTGCTGCGCCCGGTCATGGCGCGGCCGCTCGGCGAGCCGGACCGGGCGATGGCAGGCGCCGCGCCGCCCGCCGTCGACCAGGCGGAACTGGCGGAGGCGCGGGGCATCGTGCGCGCCATGCTGGGGCCGAGCCCGGTGGAGATTGATGAGATCGTGCGCCGGTCCGAATTGACAGTGGCCGTGGTTTCCACCATCTTGCTGGAATTCGAGCTCGCGGGCCACCTGGATCGCCAACCCGGCGGCAGGGTCGCATATCTCGGCGATTAGTTCCCCCCGAAGCGCCCACAATCCGGATCCAGAATGAACGTCGTCATCGTCGAATCCCCCGCCAAAGCCAAGACCATCAACAAGTATCTGGGTAAGGACTACAGCGTTGTGGCCAGCTTCGGCCATATCCGCGACCTGCCATCCAAGGATGGTTCGGTGGACCCCGAGAAGGGCTTCGCCATGGATTGGGAGGTGGATGCCGGCGCCCGCAAGCGGGTGAACGAGATATCCAGCCTGGTGAAGGGCGCCGACACGCTCTACCTGGCCACCGACCCCGACCGCGAGGGCGAGGCCATCTCCTGGCATGTGCTGGAAGTCCTGAAGGCCAAGGGCGCCCTGAAGAATGTGGATGTCAAGCGCGTGGTCTTCAACGAGATCACCAAGTCCGCCGTACAGAAGGGCATGGCCAACCCGCGCGACCTGGATCAGGAGCTGGTGGATGCCTACCTGGCCCGCCGGGCGCTGGATTATCTGGTGGGCTTCAACCTGTCGCCGGTGCTGTGGCGCAAGCTGCCGGGGGCGCGCTCGGCGGGGCGCGTGCAGTCGGTGGCGTTGCGCCTGGTCTCCGACCGGGAGCTGGAGATCGACGCCTTCGTTCCGGAAGAATATTGGGACGTGGACGTGGATTTCGTCTCGCCGCTGGGTGATCCGTTCACCGCCCGGCTGGTGGAGCTGGACGGCGAGAAGCTGCAGAAATTCTCCCTCCCCAATGAAGAGAAGGCATCGGCCGCCAAGCGGCTCTTGGAGAGTGCGGCCTTCACGGTGCGGGATATCGAGGCCAAACCCACCAAGCGCCATCCTTACGCGCCCTTCACCACCTCCACATTGCAGCAGGAGGCGTCGCGCAAGCTGGGCTTCAATGCCACGCGCACCATGCGCACGGCGCAGAAGCTCTATGAGGGCGTGGACCTGGACGGCGAGACCGTGGGCCTCATCACCTATATGAGAACGGATGGCGTCTCCATCGCGGCGGAGGCCGTCGAGCAGGCGCGCAAGGCCATCGCCGGCCAGTTCGGCGACAAATATGTGCCGGCCAGCCCGCGCCTCTACAAGGCCAAGGCCAAGAACGCGCAGGAGGCCCATGAGGCCATCCGCCCCACCTCCATGATGCGCCATCCCAAGGACATGGCCCGCGTACTGGGGGATGACGAGCGCCGGCTCTATGAGCTGATCTGGAAGCGCACCATCGCCAGCCAGATGGAGAGTGCCACCATCGAGCGCACCACCGCCACCATCTCCAGCCGCGACGGTTCCGCCCTCCTGCGCGCCACCGGCTCCGTGGTGCGCTTCGACGGCTTCCTGAAGCTCTACCAGGAAGGCCGGGACGACACTGAGGGCAGGGACGACGACAAGCGCCTGCCGCCCCTGGCCGTCGACGACAAGCTGGAGCGCAAGGACGTCCGCGCCAACCAGCATTTCACCGAGCCGCCGCCGCGCTACACGGAAGCCAGCCTGGTCAAGAAGCTGGAAGAATTGGGCATCGGCCGGCCCTCCACCTATGCCAGTATCCTGGACGTGCTGCGCGAGCGCAATTATGTGCGCATGGACGGCAACCGCTTCATCCCCGAGGACAAGGGCATCCTCGTCACCGCCTTCCTGTTCAGCTTCTTCCAGCGCTATGTGGAATATGATTTCACCGCCTCGCTGGAGGAGAAGCTGGATGAGGTCTCCGACGGCAAGCTCGGCTGGAAACGGCTCCTGGAGGAATTCTGGACCCAGTTCAAGGACGCCATCGAGCAGACGCAGGGGCTGCGCGTCGCCAATGTGCTGGATGCGCTGAACGATATCCTGGCGCCTCACGTCTTCCCCAAGGTGGGGGAGGGGGACCCGCGCAAATGCCCGGCCTGCGCCGACGGGCAATTGAGCCTCAAGCTCGGCAAGTTCGGGGCCTTCATCGGCTGCTCCAACTATCCCGACTGCAACTACACCCGCCAGCTCGGCACCAATGGCGACGCGGCGCCGGAGATGGAGGGACCCAGGGTGTTGGGCCTGGACCCGGAGAGCGGCATGGAGGTGACGGTCAGGAGCGGCCGCTTCGGCCCCTATATCCAGCTCGGCGAGCCGGTGGACAAGACGGACAAGCCCAAGCGCGCCTCCATCCCGAAGGACGCGCCGCCCGATGGCATCGATCTGGAAAAGGCGCTGGCGCTCCTCTCCCTGCCGCGCGAGATCGGCAAGCATCCGGAAACGGGCAAGCCCATCACCGCCGCCATCGGCCGTTACGGGCCCTATGTGGCGCATGACGGCAAGTTCGCCTCGCTCTCCAATACCGAGGAGGTGTTCACCGTCGGCATCAACCGGGCGGTGGACCTGCTGGCCACCCAGAAGAAGGGCCGCGCCGCGGCGGAAGTGCTCAAGGACCTGGGCACCCACCCGGACGACGATGCGCCGGTGCAGGTGCTGAACGGCCGCTACGGCCCCTATGTGAAGCACGGCAAGACCAACGCCACCCTGCCCAAGGGCAAGACGCCGGAAGACATCACATTGGAGGAGGCGCTGGCGCTCGTTGCCGCCAAGGCCGGCGCCAAGGGCAAGAAGAAGGCGGCGCCCAGGAAGGCGGCGGCGAAGAAACCTGCCGCCAAGAAGAAGACCGCTGCGAAGAAGAAGCCCGCCGCGGCGAAAGCCTGACGGTTCTTGTGTCGCTGCACACTGCTCGTCATTCGTCGACCTGATCGGCGAATCCAGCCCTGGACTTGGCCGGTTAAACCGGCGAGTGACGATGGAGGGAACTGTCTCCCTCCCATTTCACTGTTAGGAAATCATGACCCGCTCCAAGAAACAGTCCAACCCCGCGCCGCTGCCCGGCAAGGACGAGATCCTACGGTTCATCCGGGATACGCCGGGCCGGGTGAGCAAGCGCGAGATCGCCCGCGCCTTCGGCGTGAAGGGGGATGACCGGATCGAGCTCAAGCGCATCCTCCAGGAAATGGCCCGCGAAGGCATGATCGACCGGGGGCGCCGCAAGGAAGTGCGCCAGGCCGGCTCGCTCCCCCGCGTGCTGATGATCGAGATCACCGGCACCGACGTGGACGGTGAACTGCTGGCCCGCCCCACGCGCTGGACGGAGAAGGCCCCGCCGCCCAAAATCTACATGGCCCCCTCCGACAGCCCGGCGGGCCGCCTGCCGGCGCTCGGCCCCGGCGACCGTCTGCTGGCCCGCCTCACGCCCATCGACGGGCATTACGAGGCCAAGACGATCAAGCGGCTGGACCAGGCGCCGC
>Ga0180219_1000812_pt1 | contig 22700 bp, 24 predicted proteins | sample eDN3rd30CBELigMG_FD_151338 | JGI IMG/M metagenome (GOLD analysis project Ga0180219, IMG submission 151338) | Enriched Miracle-Growth compost microbial communities from Emeryville, California, USA - eDNA 3rd pass 30_C BE-Lig MG (version 2)... ...
TCGCGCACCTCTGATCCCAGCCAGATGATGCGGTCCTTCAGCAGCCTGTCGAAGACGCTCTGCGCGACAAGGGGTTCAGCCATTCCAGCTCCTGATTCGGTTGCGTGCTTTCGAATCTACCGGGGCGAGTCGCGCGACCTGCCGCTGTTCGCCCTGGGCAGAGTTCAGGCGTGCCCGTCGACGAGTTCGGCCGCGTATCCGGCGACCGAGCGCGTGTATCGGGTCAGGTGGGGTGCGAGGGCGGTGAGGGCGATGGATGCCGCCTGCACGGCGTCACCGGACGACACGAGCGCGAGCGCGTAGAAGGCCGCGGCCTCGTCGGCGAACTCACCGCCGCGGGTCGCGACGTATTCGTCGCGCAGCAGCGCGAGCGCCTCGTCGGTGCGGCCGAGGTTGCGGATGGTGCTGGCCAGCTGGATGACGGCCTGCGTGCGGCGGTGCGGATCGAGTCCGGCATCCAGCGCCGCCAGGTACAGCGGCTCCGCTTCGGCCTCGAGTCCGGCGCTGTCACGCGCACCGGCACGTTCAAAGAGGGCGACGGGATGCCGCGGCCCCAGCTCGGCGGCGAGCTCATCGATGGCCGCGATCCGTGCGGCGTCGTCGAGCGCGGCATCCATCCACACGGCATCGACCCTCCGCTGCCACTCGTCGGTCACTTCGGTCACGGGTTCCTCCTCCGGGGACGACGAAGGGCGGGCGACCGTGGTCGCCCGCCCTTCGGAGCGTGTCCTACTCGGCGTCCTTCTTGGGCGCGGCCTTCTTGGCGGCCGGCTTCTTGGCCGGAGCCTTCTTGGCGGGCTTCTCATCCGCCTCGGCCTCGTCGGCCTTCTTAGCCGGGGCCTTCTTCGCCGCGGGCTTCTTGGCCGGAGCCTTCTTGGCGGGCTTCTCGTCGGCCGGAGCGTCAGCCGACTCGTCGGCCGCGGCATCCGCCTCTTCGTCCTCGGTGGCGACGAAACCGGTCAGGTCGACCGCCTTGCCGTTGCTGTCGACGACGTTGACTTTGCCCAGGGCGACCGCGAGCGCCTTGTTGCGCGCGACCTCGCCGACGAGCACCGGCAGCTGGCCGTTCTGCTGCAGGATCTCGACGAACTCCTGCGGCGCGATGCCGTACTGCGCGGCGGACTGCACGATGTACTGCGTGAGCTCGTCCTGCGAGACCTGCACGTCGTGCTGCTCGACGATCTTGTCGAGGAGCACCTGGGTGCGGAACTGCTTCTCGCTGGCCTCGGTAACCTCGGCGCGGTGCTCGTCGTCTTCGAGACGGCCCTCCTGCTCGAGGTGCTCGTGCACCTGGTCGGCGACCAGCTGCTCGGGAACCGGGATCTCGACCTTGGCGAGCAGCTCTTCGACCAGCTTGTCGCGCGCCGCCGAGCCCTGCCCGAAGGCGGCCTGCTGCTGCACGCGCTCGGCGAGCGACTCGCGCAGCTCGGCGATCGTGTCGAACTCGCTCGCGATCTGTGCGAAGTCGTCGTCGGCCTCGGGCAGCTCGCGCTCCTTGACGCTCTTGATGCTCACGGCGACCTCGGCCTCTTCGCCGGCACGGTCGCCGCCGATGAGGGTCGAGCGGAACGTGGTGTCCTCACCGGCGGTCAGCGACTCGACGGCCTCGTCGATGCCCTCGAGCAGCTCGCCCGAGCCGACCTCGTACGAGACGCTGTCGGCACGGTCGACCTCGGCGCCGTCGATCGTGGCGACCAGGTCGAGCTCGACGAAGTCGCCGGTCTTGGCGGGGCGGTCGACGGTCACCAGCGTGCCGAAGCGGCCGCGCAGGCGGTCGAGCTCTTCGTCGATCGCGGCGTCGTCGGTCTCGGCGGCGTCGACGGTGATCGTGGTGCCCTCGTAGTCGGGCAGCTCGACCTCGGGACGGACATCGACCTCGATCTCGACCTTGAGGTCGCCGGAGAAGTCCTTCTCGTTCGGCCACTCGATGATCTCGGCGCTCGGGCGGCCGACGATGCGCACCTCGTGTGCGGTGACGGCCTCGCGGTAGAACGCGTCGAGCCCCTCGTTGACGGCGTGCTCGATGACGGCACCGCGACCGACACGCTGGTCGATGATCGGTGCGGGCACCTTGCCCTTGCGGAAGCCGGGGACCTGCACGTCCTGAGCGATGTGCTCGTACGCGTGGGTGATGCTCGGCTTGAGCTCGTCGGGCGTGACGCTGATGTGCAGCTTCACACGGGTCGGGCTGAGCTTCTCGACGGTGCTCGTGACCATGCCTGTTCGTTCTCCTCTGGTTTCCGCGTCTTGGTGCACGCGGCGCAGTACTGGGGGTCTGTGGGCCGTGACGTCGGGGCGACAGGATTTGAACCTGCGGCCTCCCGCTCCCAAAGCGGGCGCTCTACCAAACTGAGCTACGCCCCGGGGCGCGCGGCGCCGAAACGGCCTGCAAAAGTCTAGCCGACCTGGATGTGGACCTCGTGCGAGCGGCGCCTGCCGCATCCAGTACACTTGCCGAGGTGCTCTTTCGAGAGCCCCGGGGATGTAGCTCAATGGTAGAGCCTCAGTCTTCCAAACTGATTACGCGGGTTCGATTCCCGTCATCCCCTCCACGTTCAGAACAGCCGGAACAGCTGCATCACTCCGATGATGACGACAGCAACGCCCAGCAGCGCCCACATCATGCCCGAGCCGGCACGCAGCCGGCGCCCGGGCGCGGCGACCTCCTCCAGGACACGAATCTCGGGAGTGGATGCCGCGGCCGCGGCCGCGTCGGCCGGCAGCCGGTCATCCTTCCACCGCTCCCACTGCGCGATCTTGCCGCGCACCGCGCCCGTCGCGGCGAGCACCTGCTGCCAGCGCGACGGATCGAGCGTCACGACGTCCTTCGCCTGGCTGATGAAGACCCAGTCGTCGACGATCTCGACGTCGAACCCGCCGGCGCGGTCGATCAGGCGCGCCATGATGTCCGGGGTGAACAGATACAGCGCGTCACGCTCGTAGCCTTTCGGGCAGTACAGCGTGAAGTGCCGGTCGAAGTCGCCCTCGAGGGAGAGGTGCTGCGCCCGCGCAGGAAGACCTGCCTCCGTCAGCGGATTGCGGTGCCGGCGCGCCCGCAGCACGATGTTGGGCAGCGTGCGATCGAGCCGCAGCGCGCAGTACCCGCCGAACTGAGACTGGCCGTTCGAGGTGGTGGCGTATGACAGCTCGTAGTTGCCGAACTCGACCGCGCCATCCGCAGAGGGGGCGCGCATGACCCGAGAGACGATGAGCCGCCCGCGGCTCGCCCAGGGCTCGAGGTATCCGCCGAAGGCCGGACCGGGCAGGTAGGCGAGCCGGTTGTCCGCCGCGAACCCGGCCAGCCGGAAGTGCCGCTTCGGGGTGCTGCGTCGTCTGCCGTTGCGCACCGAGACCCACAGGAAGATCCCGCCGGCGATGACGAACAGCCCCATCATCAGGCCCATCCCCATCAGCTGCTCGGCCTTGTCGTCGTCGGAGGAGGCGATCTCTCCCAGCATCCCGAATCCCAGCGCCAGTGCTCCGATCAGCACCGCCACCGCGCCGATGCGCACCATCACCCGGCGCACGGTCTCGAATGCGGGCCCCTTCAGATCGGGGTGCTGCGCCGTGAAGCGACGCGAGAACGCCATGACCTCACGTCGCCGCACACGCGCCGTCAGCGCGCTCGTGTCGAGAGCACGCCCGTCGGGAAGCGCGGCGGTCTTCTGTTCCGTCATGCCGTGAGAGCGGCGCGGTGCGCGGGCAGGTGCTCGTCGCGATAGACCCGCGCGTTGCGGACGAGCCCGGCCTTCTCTTCGTCGCTCAGGGCACGACGCACCTTCGCCGGGACGCCGGCGACGAGCGACCCGGCAGGGATCTCGGCGTTCTCGAGCACGACCGCTCCCCCTGCGATCAGGCATCCGGCACCGATCGTCGCCCCGTTGAGCACCACGGCGCCCATGCCGATCAGCGAGCCGTCTCCGATCGTGCAGCCGTGCACGACCGCGTTGTGGCCCACCGACACGTCTTCGCCGATCACCACCGGCGACCCCCTGTCGACGTGGACCGACACGCTGTCCTGCAGGTTGCTGCCGGCGCCGATCGTGATCGCGTCGCCGTCGCCGCGCAGCACGGCGTTGTACCAGACGCTCGCTCCCGCACGCAGGGTGACGTCGCCCACGACGCGCGCCCCGCTCACGACGAGTGCGCTCTCATCGATCTGCGGGCTCTTTCCGTTGACGGACAGGATGCTGGCATCGGCGGCAATGGTCATGCTCCGACTCTACGACCCGGCCCACAAACCCCAGGTAAGCCCAGCCTGCGCTTGCTTGCGGAATGTCGCCGGGTGGGTAGCGTTATACCCACTGAGGCAGCCACACCGAATCGGAGGCCACCATGCCCACCACGAAGACCACACCCATCGCCGCCGTAGACCCCACCGTCGCCGCGGGATCCGCCCAGTTCCTGACCCCGGTCGTCCACGGCCTGCAGGCACTCGCCGTCAACGGCAAGCAGGCGCACTGGAACGTCCGCGGATCGAACTTCATCGCGATCCACACGTTCCTCGACACCGTCGTGGAACACGCGCAGGGCTGGGCCGATGACGCCGCAGAGCGGGTCGTCGCCCTCGGCCTGCCGATCGACGCCCGCGTGAGCACGATCGCCGAGCACGTCGCCGCCACCGGCGTCGACGCCGGGTTCTCGCAGTGGCAGGACACCGTCCGCGGCATCATCGCCGACATCGACAAGGTCGGCGCCGATGTGCAGGCCGCGATCGACGGTCTCGACGAGATCGACCTCACCAGTCAGGACATCGCGATCGCCATCAAGGAGGGCCTCGACAAGGACCGCTGGTTCCTCGTCGCCCACCTCGCCGAGTGATCGCGCGCCACAGAGCAGAAGAAGCCCCCGGCATCGCCGGGGGCTTCTCGCATCACGCCTGGCAGCTCGGGCACCAGTAGAGCTTGCGCCCCGCAGCCTCTTCGACCACGATCGACGTGCCGCACACCCGGCAGGGCAGACCGGCACGGTGATAGACCCAGTGCCGGTCGTCACGGCTGGCCATCGCCTTGCGGTAGTCGTCGGGACTCAGCGAGTCCATCGTCATCATCTGACCGGTCTCGACGCCGATCTGCAGCAGGCGCACCCAGTCGCGCCACAGCCCGCGCACGATCTCTTCGGGCACGTCCTTGCCCGGCGTGTGCGGATTCAGCCGCGCACGGAACAGCAACTCGGCGCGATACACGTTGCCGATACCGCTGACCACCGACTGGTCCATCAGCAGCAGTCCGATCGCCGTGCGTGTGCGCCGCACGGCCTGTGAGAACCGCTCCTCGCCCTCGTCCGGGTCGCCCACGAGCGGGTCGGGGCCGAGCTTCGCGATCGTCGCCAGCATCTCGTCGGCGGTCTGCACCTCGCACTTCGTCGGCCCGCGCAGATCGGCGCAGGTCAGTTCGGTGAGCAGGCGCAGCCGCACCTGGCCGACGACCGGCGGCGGCCACTGCGTGCCCTCGTCGGCGAGGCCGCGCGTCTGCTCCGACATGCGCACGTGCACACGCGTGCGGCGCGGGGCGCCGATCGATGTCAGCGAGTTCTCGCCCGCGGCATCCATCACCCGATCGTCGAGCACGGTGCCGCGCTGGTTCGTCTGCCCCATGCGCCCGTTCGCCGACGCGATGGTGGGGTCGACGAGGATCTCGCCGGCGAAGTCCCACGCGCCGTACAGGCCCAGGTGCACATGCAGCCACAGGTCGCCGTCGAACTCGACGAACATCTGCTTGCCGACCGCCTTCGCGGCGAGCGCCTCGCGTCCGCTCAGCAGCGCCGCCCCCTCTGCGAAGCGGCCCTGAGGGCTGGATGCCGCAACCTCGCGCCCGACGAAGTTGCGCGCGAACTGGCGGGCGATGCGATGAACGGAATGACCTTCGGGCATCAGCGACCGGCGCGCGGGTCGGGCACGAGCGTGCCGTCGTCTTCGAATGCGCGGATCTGCGCGATGCGACGCGCGTGCCGCTCCTCGCCCGAGAACGGGGTCGCGATGAAGCGGTCGATGAACGAGGCGGCCTCGTCGAAGGTGTGCTGGCGCGCACCGATCGCGATGATGTTCGCGTCGTTGTGCTCGCGGGCGAGCTCTGCGGTCGCCATGTTCCAGACCAGCGCCGCACGGATGCCGACGACCTTGTTCGCCGCGATCTGCTCACCGTTGCCCGAGCCGCCGAACACCACGCCGAGGGTCTCGATGCCCGCCTCCTGATCGCGCACCACGGCCTGAGCGGCGCGGATGCAGAACGCCGGGTAGTCGTCGAGTGCGTCATACTCGAGCGGGCCGTGGTCGACGACCTCGTGGCCCTGGTCGCCCAGATGATGCTGCAGACGGGTCGAGAACTCCAGGCCGGCATGGTCGGTGGCGATGTGGATGCGCATGGGACCAATCCTAGAGAGGATGCCGCAGCCGGGATCTCTTCGTTCCGATAGCCGCACTGACGTAGGCTGGGCTGGTTGCCGACCTCGCCAGCCGCGACGTCGCGATCCATCGCCCACAACACGGGAGCATTGCAGTGCCTGGAGAGAACCTCACCCGCATCGAGGCGCAGGAGCGCCGCGCCGTCGTCGAGACGCAGGAGTACGACGTCGTGCTCGATCTGACCACGGGCCCGGAGGTGTTCCGGTCGACCAGCACGGTGCGCTTCTCCGCCGCCGAGGGCGCCTCGACGTTCATCGACCTGATCGCGCGCGACGTGCACGCGATCACGCTCAACGGGCGCTCCCTGGACCCCGCCGCGGTGTTCGCGGACTCGCGGATCGCGCTGGAGGGCCTCGCCGCTCAGAACGAGCTCGTGGTCGACGCCGACTGCCTCTACACCAACACCGGCGAGGGCCTGCACCGCTTCGTCGACCCGGTCGACGATGAGGTGTACCTCTACTCGCAGTTCGAGGTGCCCGACTCGCGGCGTATGTTCGCAGTGTTCGAGCAGCCCGACCTGAAGGCCGGCTTCCGCTTCACGGTGACCGCCCCCACGCAGTGGAAGGTCGTCTCCAACTCGCCGACGCCCGAGCCGGTCGCCGCCGCCGACGGCGCCGCGACCTGGTCGTTCGAGCGCACGCCGCGCATCTCCTCGTACATCACGGCACTGATCGCCGGCCCCTACGAGGCGACCTTCTCCGAGCTCACGAGCGCCTCCGGCCGCGTCATCCCCCTCGGTGTGTACGCCCGTAAGAGCCTCTGGCAGGACATGGACGCCGACTACATCTTCGAGAAGACGCGTGAAGGCTTCGCGTACTACGAGGAAAAGTTCGACGTCCCCTACCCGTTCGCCAAGTACGACCAGCTGTTCGTGCCCGAGTTCAACGCGGGCGCCATGGAGAACGCCGGAGCGGTGACGTTCACCGAGACGTACGTCTTCCGCAGCAAGGTCACCGACGCCGTCAAGGAGCGCCGCGTCGTCACGATCCTGCACGAACTCGCCCACATGTGGTTCGGCGACCTCGTCACCATGAAGTGGTGGAACGACCTGTGGCTGAACGAGTCGTTCGCCGAGTGGGCGTCGACGATCGCCACCGCCGAGGCCACCGAGTGGACCGAGGCGTGGACGACCTTCAACGCCATGGAGAAGAGCTGGGCGTACCGCCAGGACCAGCTGCCCTCCACCCACCCGGTCGTCGCCACCATCAACGACCTCGAGGACGTGCAGGTCAACTTCGACGGCATCACGTATGCGAAGGGCGGATCGGTCCTCAAGCAGCTGACCGCCTGGGTCGGCATCGACGCGTTCTTCTCGGGCGTCTCGGCGTACTTCGCCAAGCACAGCTGGGGCAACACGGAGCTGGCCGATCTGCTGGCCGAGCTCGAGGTCACCAGCGGCCGCGATCTGTCGGCGTGGTCGAAGAAGTGGCTCGAGACCGCGGGCGTCAACACCCTGTCGCCGCTCATCGAGGACGACGTCGACGGCATCATCACGCGGTTCGCCGTCGTGCAGACAGCCCCGGCCGACTACCCGACGATCCGCCCGCACCGCCTCGGCATCGGCTTCTACGACCTCCAGGGCGACACGCTCGTGCGCGTGCACCACATCGAGCTCGACGTCGACGGCGACCGCACCGATGTGCCCGAGCTGAAGGGCCGCAAGCGACCCGACCTCGTGCTGCTCAACGACGACGACCTCGCCTACGCGAAGATCCGCCTCGATGACCGGTCGCTGGCCACCGTGATCGCCCACCTCGACAAGATCAGCGACCCGCTGGCGCGCTCGCTCGTCTGGGGCGCCGCGTGGGACCAGACCCGCGACGCCGAGGCCTCCCCCAGCGACTACGTCGACCTGGTGCTGGGCAACATCGGCGCCGAGACCGAGTCCACGACGATCCGCACCACGCTGAACCAGCTGCTGCTGACCGCGAACTCCTACGTCGCCCCGGCCCACCGCGACCAGACTCGCGAGCGGGTCGCCGACGCGCTCTGGCAGCTCGCCCAGGCGGCGGAGTCCGGCAGCGACAGCCAGCTGCAGCTGGTCACCGCGTTCGCTGCGGCAGCCGCGAACGACGCCCAGTGGCAGCAGGTGCGCAGCCTCCGCGACGGGCAGAGCGTCCTCGACGGGCTCGAGATCGACACCGACCTGTCATGGCAGCTGCTGATCTCACTCGCCGCCGGCGGCGCCGTCACCGGTGCCGACATCGACGCCGCCCTGGCCGCCGACAACACGGCGAAGGGGTCGGAGCTGGCCGCGCAGGCGCGCGCCGCTCTGCCGACCCCGGCCGACAAGCAGGCCGCGTGGGACAGCCTGGTCAAGAACGACGACCTGCCGAACACCGTCGTGCGCTCGGCCGCGATCGGCTTCGTGCACCCGGCGGGCGCCGCGCTTCTCGAGCCGTTCGTCAGCCAGTACTTCGACATGCTGCTGCCGGTGTGGGAGTCGCGCACCTACCAGATCGCGAGCTACCTCATCACGGGTCTGTACCCGGCGCCGCTGGCGGACGTCGCTCTGCGCGATGCGACCCGCGCGTGGCTGGCCGAGAACGCCGAGGCACCCGCCGCACTGCGCCGCATCGTCGCCGAGAACCTCGCCGGCGTCGAGCGCGCACTGTCCGTCCAGGCGCGCGACGCGCAGGACTGATCACACCGGGTCGTCCCCCGGTATCGGTCCGAATCGGTACCGGGGGACGATGCGCTTCGTCCGCTCCGATCGATAGCGTCGAAGCATGATCACAGCAGAAGGTCTCACGAAGAGGTTCGGAGACAAGACCGCCGTCGACGACGTGTCGTTCACGGTGCAGTCCGGCAAGGTCACCGGATTCCTCGGCCCGAACGGCGCCGGCAAGTCCACGACGATGCGCATGATCGTCGGACTCGACCGGCCCACCGCCGGCAGCGTCACCGTCAACGGCGCGCACTACGCGAGCATGCGCGCCCCGCTGCGCGAGGTCGGCGTGCTCCTCGACGCCAAGGCCGTCCACACCGGGCGCACCGCGCGCAACCACCTGCGCGCGATGGCCGCGACCCACGGGATCCCCTCCCGCCGCGTCGACGAGGTGATCGAGCTCACCGGCATCGGATCGGTCGCCCGCAAGCGGGCCGGCAAGTTCTCCCTCGGCATGGGACAGCGCCTGGGCATCGCCGCGGCGCTGCTGGGCGACCCGCAGACGCTGATCCTCGACGAGCCGGTGAACGGTCTGGATCCCGAGGGCGTCCGCTGGGTGCGCCAGTTCGTGCGGTACGCCGCCGGCGAGGGCCGCACCGTGCTGCTCTCGAGCCATCTGATGAGCGAGATGGCACAGACCGCCGACCACGTCATCGTCCTCGGGCGCGGCAAGGTACTGGCCGATGCGCCGCTCGACGAGCTCGTCCGCTCGTGGACCACCACCACCGTCCGCGTGCGCAGCCCGCGTGCCGCAGAGCTCGTCTCGCTGATCGCCGGGCCCGACGTCGAGGTCAGCGCGCTCGAACCCGGCCTCGTGCAGGTCGTCGGGCTCGCGGCATCCCGCATCGGCGACATCGCCGCGGAGAAGGCCATTCCGCTGCACGAGCTCACCCCCGCGACCGGCTCGCTCGAAGACGCCTACCTGGCGCTGACCGGCGACGCCGTCGAGTACGTCTCGAAGGAGATCGCATGACCGCCCTCACCGTCGATGCACCGACGCAGGCACGCACCGCCGACGTGCGCCTGACCTTCGGACGCGTGCTGCGCAGCGAGACCATCAAGCTGCTGACGCTCCGTTCCACCTGGTGGTCGATCATCGTGGTCGCCGTGCTGTCGGTGGGGCTCGCCACGATCGTCGCCGCCTCGATGAGCGCCTTCAACGACACCGCGAACCAGAGCGCCGCGCAGCTGTCGCAGCTCGTCGCGTCGGCGGTCATCGCGCCGATCCAGTTCACGATGCTGCTCGCCGGCGCGCTCGGCGCCATTGCGGTCACCGGCGAGTATTCGACCGGCATGATCCGTTCCACCCTGACCGCCGAGCCGCGGCGCGGCGTCGTGCTGCTGTCGAAGGCGCTCATCGTCGCCGCGCTGCTGTTCGTCGTCAGCCTGCTCGTGTTCTTCGTCTCGACGCTGCCGGCGGCCGCGATCATCGGCACGTCGCCGATCGACGTCGCCGACCCGGGCATCGTGCTGCAGCCGGTGCTGTACGGCGCGCTCTCCATGGCGGTGTTCGCCGTGATCGGCCTGTCCTGGGGGTTCCTGCTGCGCAGCGGCCCCGGCGCGATCGCCGCCACGGTGGGACTGCTGTTCGTGCTGCCGATCGTCGGGATGATGTTCCCTTCCGAGGGCGCCTGGAGCTGGATCTCCCACGCGGCGCTGTACCTGCCGATGTCCGCGGCGCAGTCGCTGACGGTTCCGCCGGGCAGTGAGGGTGCGCTGAGCATCCCCGTCGCACTGATCGCATTGGCCGGCTGGGTGGCGGCGGGCCTGCTGGGGTCATGGGCGGTGCTGCGCTCGCGTGACGCGTAGGAGAGACGGGATGCCGCGTGGCTGACTCCCCCGCAGGCGAGGTTCGTGTCCCCGAGGACGCGGACCTCGCCCTGCCGCGCCCACCGGGCGTGATCCGGCGGTTCTGGGCGCGGCATCCCCTTCTCTCCGACATCCTGATCGCACTGCTGTGCCTGATGCTGTCGTTCCTCGGTGCGAGTGTCGGGGCCGCCTACGCGGTATGGGGTCTGTCCGCCGCCATCCTCGTTCTGGTGGTGGCCGGCAGCACGTCTCTCGTGTTCCGGCGCAGGGTGCCTCTGCTGGCGTTCTCGCTGGCGATCGCTCTGCAGCTCACCGTGCCGTTCGCGCCGCACGGCGGTGCCTCGGCACTGCTCATCGTGAGCACCTACTCCCTGGCCGTCTACGGCTCCACGCGCCGCTGTGCGACCGCCGGCATCGCCGGCACGCTCCTGGTGACGCTGGTGGCGGGCGTCGTCGCGGGGGTCGCGCACGCCGACTCCGCCGTCGGCGACACGCTCAACGCCTTCTTCACCACCGGTCTGTCGGTGCTGCTCGGCGCGCTCGTCGGCGTCAACGTCGGCAACCGCAAGCGCTATCTGGACGCGGTGCTCGACCGCTCGCGACAACTGGCGATCGAGCGGGACCAGCAGGCCGAACTGGCCGCCGCCGCCGAGCGCGAGCGCATCGCGCGTGAGATGCACGACATCGTCTCGCACTCGCTGACCGTGATCGTCGCACTCGCCGAGGGTGCGGGCGCCACGCCCGATCCGGATCGTGCCCGGGCCGCCATGACCGCTGCCGCCCAGACCGCGCGGGGTGCCCTGACCGACATGCGGGCCATGCTCGGGGTTCTGCGCTCCGACGATCCCGACGCGCCTCTGGCGCCTCTGCAGGCCACGGCACCCGCCGCGGTCGTGGCGTCCGCGCAGGAGGCCGGTGTGCCCGTCACCCTGACCACGACGGGGCCCGCAGATCTTCCCCCGACGACGGCATACGCTCTCGGACGCATCGTGCAGGAGGGGCTCACGAACGCCATGCGCCACGCGCCTGCCGCCCGCAGCATCCGCGTCCGCATCGACAACACGGCCGAGAGGGTGCGGATCACGATCGCGAACGACGGGGTGGCCGGCACCGCGAAGCGGGGCGGCTTCGGCATCCGCGGCCTCCAGGAGCGCGCGAGGCACGCCGGAGGAACGCTCGCGTCCGGGCCCGACGGACCGGGACGATGGATGCTGCGCGCCGAGCTGCCGCTCGCACCGACGCATCAGGAGGACGAGGCATGACCGACCGCATCCGTGTGCTGCTTGTGGACGACCAGGAGCTCATCCGCCTGGGATTCCGGCTGAGCCTCGAAGCGGCCGACGACGTCGAGATCGTCGGCGAGGCGGCCGACGGACAGGAGGGAGCCGACCTCGCCCAGCGTCTCCTCCCCGACGTCGTGATCATGGACATCCGGATGCCGCGGCTCGACGGCATCGCCGCGACCGCGCGCATCGTCGCCGAGGTGCCCACGGCCCGCGTGCTCGTGGTCACGACCTTCGATCTCGACGAGTACGCCTTCGGCGCCCTCGAGGCCGGCGCCAGCGGCTTCCTGTTGAAGGACGCCACCAGCACGCAGCTGATCGACGCCGTGCGCTCGGTGCAGCGCGGCGACGCGATCCTCTCTCCACGGGCGACGCGGCTGCTGATCGAAGCCCACGCCACGCGCGCCGCGCCGCCGGCAGCCGCAGAGCCGACGAACGTCACGCCCCGCGAGCGGGACGTGCTCCTTGCCGTGGGGCGCGGCCTGAACAACACCGAGATCGCCGCGGAGCTGTTCCTCAGCGAGTCCACCGTGAAGACCCACGTCGGCCGTCTTCTGACCAAGCTCGACGCACGGGATCGCGTGCATCTGGTGATCCTCGCGCACCGTTCCGGGCTGGTGCACTGATCGCACACAGGCGCGACAGAGGCCGCCCTCGTTAGGATCGTGACGATGTCCGTGATGCTGCAGAACCTTCTCTCCGCCGCCGACAAGAGCGAGCTGCCCGCGTGGATCCAGAACGTCCTCGCGTTCCTGGTCACCGCGGGTCTCCGCCTGCTGGGCGCCGTGTGCATCGTCGTGGGCGCCATCATCGTCGCCTGGCTGCTGCGCATCTTCATCCGCCGTATCGTCAACCGCATCGTCAACGGTGCGAAGAACAAGGCGCACGTGGACGACACGCAGGCGCTCGAGCGGTCGCCGCTCGCGTCGGCGAGGCTCGTGCAGCGCACGCGCACGCTCGGCACGATCCTGACGAACATGGTGAACGTCCTCGTCGGGATCGTCGCCATCATCCTCGTGATCAACGCCCTGTTCCCCGACATCCTGGGCTCGTTCGCGCTGCTGACGGCCGCGCTCGGCGCCGGCCTCGGTTTCGGCGCGCAGAACATCGTCAAAGACGTGCTCAACGGCATCTTCATCGTCGCCGAAGACCAGATCGGCATCGGCGACGTCGTCGACCTGGGGCTGGCCACCGGCATCGTCGAGTACGTGAGCGTGCGCGTCACGCACGTGCGCGACGTGAACGGCACCCTCTGGTACGTGCGCAACGGCGAGGTGACACGCATCGGCAACATGTCGAAGGGGTGGTCGCGCGTGATCGTGGACGTCACCGTGCCTGCCGACGCCGACGTCGACGACATCGAGAAGAAGATGCTGGATGCTGCGACCGCCCTCGCGAAGGACACGAAGTGGCGCACGCGCATCACCGGGTACCCGGAGCTGTGGGGTCTGCAGTCGGTCAGCGGCGAGACCCTCGTGCTGCGCATCGTCATGAAGACCCGTGCTCATGCGAAGGACGACGTGGCCAGCGAGCTGCGGCTGCGGCTGCGCGACAACCTGGCAGACGCCGGTCTCGCCGATCTCGCATCGGTCGTGCTCGAGGGCGCCGAGGGCGCGCAGCGCGTGCGCGGTGCGAACCCGCCCCGCACGAAGCCGAATCCTGTTGCGGGCGACCTCACGTGGAAGCCCAAGAAGAAGAAGCGCGAGAAGGGCACCGGCGGCCCCGAGACCCCGGGAAGGGCCACACCATGACCGATGCCGCACCGATGAGCTTCTACGACGAGGTCGGCGGGCACGAGGTGTTCGAGCGCCTTGTGCACCTGTTCTACCAGGGCGTGGCGACCGACCCGGTCCTCACGCCCATGTACCCCGCCGACGACATGGACGGCGCCGAGAGGCGGCTGACGATGTTCCTCGCCCAGTACTGGGGCGGGCCCAACACCTACAGCCAGGAACGCGGCCACCCCCGGCTGCGGATGCGCCATCAGGCCTTCCACGTCAACCCCGACGCGCGCGACCGCTGGCTCGGACATATGCGCGACGCCATGGACGAGCTCCAGCTGCCGCCGCTGCACGACGCCACGCTGTGGGACTACCTGCAGCGCGCCGCCCACTCGCTCGTGAACACGTTCGAGCCCACGCCGGCCTCGACGACGCCCACCTCGACGACGAAGGAGCCGTCATGACCTCATCCCCCGCGCACAGCGCCGATCTGCTCGTCATCGGATGGGGGCTCGCCGGGCTCGTGGCCGCCGGCGAAGCCGCCGCCGCCGGCAAGAGGGTGATCATCGTCGACCAGGAGCCGCGCACGAACCTGGGCGGCCAGGCCTGGTGGTCGTTCGGGGGGCTGTTCTTCATCGACTCGCCGGAGCAGCGCCGGTTCGGCATCCACGACTCCCTCGAACTGGCCCGCCAGGACTGGTTCGCCACCGCCGGTTTCGACCGCGAGGAGGACGCCTGGCCGCGCCAGTGGGCGGAGGCGTATCTGCAGTTCGCGCACCAGGAGAAGCGCGCCTGGCTGCGCGAGAAGGGCGTGGGCTTCTTCCCGGTCGTGGGCTGGGCCGAGCGCGGCGGTTACACCGCGACCGGCCCCGGCAACTCCGTCCCCCGCTTCCACATCACCTGGGGCACCGGCCCCGGCATCGTCGCCCCGTTCCAGGCCGCGGTCGAGAAGCACGAGGCCGAGGGGCGGATCACGATCCTGCCGCGCCACCGAGTGACGGCCCTGACCACGTCGAACGGCACCGTCACCGGCGCCGCCGGCGATGTGCTCGCGCCTTCCGGGGCGGCGCGCGGCATCGCGAGTACACGCGAGGTCGTCGGCTCGTTCGAGGTGCAGGCGACGGCCACCCTCGTCTCGTCCGGCGGCATCGGCGGCAACCACGAGCTCGTGCGGCGCAACTGGCCGGCGAGCCTCGGCACGCCGCCGGCGTCGATGGTCACGGGCGTGCCCGCCTACGTCGACGGGTCGATGCAAGACGTCACCGCGACCGCCGGCGGGCGCCTCATCAACACCGACCGCATGTGGCACTACGTCGAGGGCATCCAGAACTGGGACCCGGTGTGGCCGGGGCACGGCATCCGGATCCTCCCCGGCCCGTCATCGATATGGCTCGACGCGACCGGGCGCCGACTGCCGGTACCCCTGTTCCCCGGCTTCGACACGCTCGGCACGCTCGCCCACCTGCGCGCGACCGGGTACGACCACTCGTGGTTCATCCTGTCGCAGAAGATCATCGAGAAGGAGTTCACGCTCTCCGGCAGCGAGCAGAACCCCGACCTGACCGAGAAGGACCTCGGCCTGCTCGTGAAGTCGCGGCTGGGCAAGGGAGCGGCCGGCCCCGTGCAGGCGTTCATGGACCACGGCGACGACTTCATCGTGCGCGACACCCTTGACGACCTCATCGCCGGCATGCGCGAGCTGCCCGGCGGTGACGTGCTCGACGCCGAGCGCGTCCGGGGGGAGGTCGAGGCGCGCGACCGTGAGATGGACAACGAGTTCACCAAGGACGCCCAGATCGCCATGCTCCGCTCCGCGCGCGCATACCGCGGCGACAAGCTCATCCGCACCGCCGCACCGCACAAGGTGCTGGACCCCGCCGCGGGCCCGCTCATCGCCGTCAAGCTGCACGTGCTCACCCGCAAGTCGCTGGGCGGTATCGAGACCGACCTGTCGGCCCGAGCACTCGGTGCCGACGGCGCGCCCGTGCCCGGCCTGTACGCGGCAGGCGAGGCGTCGGGATTCGGCGGCGGCGGCGTCCACGGGTACCGGGCGCTGGAGGGCACCTTCGTGGGCGGATGCCTCTTCTCGGGGCGCGTCGCGGGGCGCGCGGCGGCCGCGGCCATCTGAGTCAGCGCGCGGCGGCAGCCCCCGTGGCACGCACACCGGTCATGCCCAGGTGCGCGGGGCCACGCCACAGCACGTGCCCGCGGCGCAGGCTCACCCTCGTCCAGCGGCCGTTGTGCCGCACGCGGGCACGCTCGGCGTCCGCGCCGAGGAAGCCCAGCGACAGCGCGACGAACGCGACCCCGCGCGGAAACCCTCGGAGGTCTTCGTCGGGCTCACTCCAGATCTGGCCGCGCACCGTGTGCACCATCTGCTCGCCCGGGTCGATCGGCAACGCGTGGGCGACGGCCGACATGCCCCACTGCCCGCGGGCGGCGAGGGTCGCGGCATCCAGCCCTCCCCCGTCGTCCCATCCGGTGCGCGGCACCTCCGCGCGCGCCCACAGCGGCGGCTCGACGGCCGTCTCGGGCAGCAGCACGGCGGACGGGCGGCCGGGCTCGGTCTGCAGGGTGACGCCCTCGACCACGATGTCGCATTCGAGCTCGGGATCCACCGGCAGCGTCCGCATGCCCATGATGGTCGGTGTGGGGTCGAGCAGTCCTTGCCGCACGAGCGGCACCGCCGTCACGATCAGCGTGCCCAGCGCCGCCTGCAGGTGCACGGCACCGTCGCCGGCGCGCGACGCACGACCCGAGAAGGTCAGCAGATCGGCGGCGGCGTAGGCATCGGGAAAGATCAGACGCTCGACCATCGCGTTCTAAGCTAGTGCACGTGACAGACGCCGCGGCCGCTCCTTCCGATCCCGTTGCGGCTCTCGTCGCGGTCCTCGACCTGGCCGCCTCCGACGCCCGCACCACCGAGGACATCTTCGTCGGCGCGTCGCAGCCGATGCCGCACGGTCGTGTCTACGGCGGTCAGGTCGTCGCGCAGTCGATCGTCGCCGCGCAGCGCACGGTCGGCACCGAACGCTCGGCGCACTCGCTGCACGGCTACTTCCTGCGGCCGGGCGATGCGACCAAGCCCATCACGTTCTCGGTCGACCGCATCCATGACGGCAGGTCGTTCTCGACCCGGCGCACCCAGGCGTTCCAGAACGGCGTTCCGATCTTCTCGATGATCGCGTCGTTCGAAGTGGAGTCGCCCGGACTGGACCACCAGGCGCCCATGCCCGCCGGCGTCCCCGGCCCCGAAGACCTGCCGTCCGCCACGTCCACGTCGGAGGCGGTCGTCTCCCTCGATCGCAGCGACACGTGGGACCGGCCCGTCGAGCACCGGCACATTCCGGTGGAGGCATATGGTGCGGCCGACGGAGAGCCGCTGCTGCGCCATGCCGTGTGGATGCGCACTCCACGTGCGCTTCCCGACGATCCGGCGCTGCACCGGGCCGCGTTGGTCTACATGACCGACATGTCCATCCAGGAGACGGTCCTGCGGGCGCACGACGTGACCTGGGCGACGCCCGGGCTCAAGCTCGCCAGTCTCGACCATGCGATGTGGTGGCACCGCGACGGCCGTGCGGACGAGTGGATGCTGTACGTGCAGGAGTCCCCGAGCGCCCGAGGCGGGCGCGGGCTGACGCAGGGGCGCATCTACTCGCGCGACGGGGTGCTGCTCGCCTCCGTCGCGCAGGAGGTCATGGTGCGCGTCCCGCACTGACCGTGCGCCGCGTCAGCGACGGTGCGCGTAGTTGATCGACGGGCCCGCGTAGGGCTCCCAGGCGGCGCGCTCTTCGGGCGTCAACCGCAGCGGACGTCCGGTCGCGGCATCCACCTTCACCACGATGGTGGTGGCCCGGGCATAGATCTGCTGCGGCTCGCCGGCCGGCGTGGTCTCACGCGGCGCGCACACCTCATAGCAGACCTCGATGCTGCTGCCGGCGACCTTTCCGAACCACATCTGGACGTCGAGGGGATGCCGCTGGTACGGGACCGGCGCGAGGTACTCGATCTCCTGCCGGGCGATGAGGGTGAGCACGTCGCTCGGCACGGCCGAGTCGAGCACGGCCGTGGACGGGGCTTCCTCCCCCGCCCCCGGCCGCCAGAAGGCGCGCACGCGCGCCTCTTCGAGGATCTTCAGCATCGACGTGTTGTTGACGTGGTTGTACGCGTCGAGGTCGCCCCACCGCAGCGGGACGGGCATGTGCAGCCGGCGATGAGCCGTCTCAGTCACGCGTGAGCTTCCGGTACGTGGAGCGGTGAGGCGTGGCCGCGTCGGGTCCGAGCCGCTCGATCTTGTTCTTCTCGTACGCCTCGAAGTTGCCCTCGAACCAATACCATTGGTCGGGCTTCTCGTCGGTGCCCTCGTACGCGAGGATGTGCGTGGCGATGCGGTCGAGGAACCACCGGTCGTGGGTGATGACCACCGCACACCCGGGGAACTCGAGGAGCGCATTCTCCAGCGACTGCAGCGTCTCGACGTCGAGGTCGTTGGTGGGCTCGTCGAGCAGCAGCAGGTTGCCGCCCTGCTTGAGGGTGAGGGCCAGGTTGAGCCTGTTGCGCTCACCGCCGGAGAGCACGCCCGCCTTCTTCTGCTGGTCGGGTCCCTTGAATCCGAACTTCGACACGTACGCGCGCGAGGGGATCTCGGTCTTGCCCACGGTGATGATGTCGAGACCGTCGGAGACGACCTCCCAGAGTGTCTTCTCGGCGTCGATGCCGGCACGTGACTGGTCGACATAGCTGATCTTCACGGTCTCGCCGACCTTCAGCTGTCCGCCGTCGAGCTCTTCGAGCCCCACGATGGTCTTGAAGAGGGTCGTCTTGCCGACGCCGTTCGGACCGATCACGCCGACGATGCCGTTCGGCGGCAGCGTGAAGCTGAGACCGTCGATCAGCGAACGCCCGTCGAAGCCCTTCTGCAGCTTCCTGGCGTCGATGACGACGCTGCCCAGGCGCGGCCCCGGCGGGATCTGGATCTCTTCGAAGTCGAGCTTGCGGGTGCGCTCGGCCTCGGCTGCCATCTCCTCGTAGCGGGCCAGACGCGCCTTCGACTTGGCCTGGCGCCCCTTGGTGTTCGAGCGGACCCAGTCGAGCTCGTCGGCGAGGCGCTTGGCGAGCTTCGCGTCCTTCTTGCCCTGGACCTCGAGGCGCTCCGCCTTCTTCTCCAGGTAGGTCGAGTAGTTGCCCTCGTAGCCGATCAGCCGGCCGCGGTCGACCTCGGCGATCCACTCCACGACGTTGTCGAGGAAGTAGCGGTCGTGCGTGATCACGATGACCGCGCCGGCGTACTTCTGCAGGTGCTGTTCCAGCCACTGCACGCTCTCGGCGTCGAGGTGGTTGGTGGGCTCGTCGAGCAGCAGCAGGTCGGGCTTCTGCAGCAGAAGCTGCGCCAGCGCCACGCGACGGCGCTCGCCGCCCGACAGGTTGGAGACCAGCGCGTCGCCCGGCGGGGTGCGCAGGGCGTCCATCGCCTGCTCCAGCTGCGAGTCGAGGTCCCACGCGTCGGCGGCGTCGATCTCCTCCTGCAGCGTGCCCATCTCGGCCAGCAAGGCGTCGAAGTCGGCGTCGGGGTCGCTCATGAGGCCGGAGATCTCGTTGAAGCGGTCGAGCTTGGCCTTGATCGCCACGCCCTCCTGCACGTTCTCCAGCACCGTCTTCGTCTCGTCGAGCTCGGGCTCCTGCATGAGGATGCCCACCGTGTAGCCCGGCGACAGCAGCGCCTCACCGTTGGAGGGGTGGTCGAGCCCGGCCATGATCTTCAGGATCGTCGACTTGCCCGCGCCGTTCGGACCGACCATGCCGATCTTCGCACCGGGCAGGAAGGCCATGGTGACGTCATCGAGGATGACCTTCTCGCCGACCGCCTTGCGGGCACGGACCATCTGATAGATATATTCAGCCATTCGAAAAGCGCACTCCCTGGGTGGTCACGTCAGCCTCCCAGCCTACCGGTTCGCACCTGGGTGTCCGGGCAGGACCGATGCGCTCACCAGTCGATCGAGCGGGTCTTGCCCAGAAGGCACTTTCCGTCACCCAACTCGGGCATGACCGCGACGACGGGCTTGCCGGTCTCCGGACCGACCTGGCCGATGAGGCACTGCTCGTCGTGCCAGAGGACGGAGAACTGGATGCTCTCCGCCGCATTGCCGACCGTGGAGAGGTCTTCGGTGACCTGCATCGCCTTCTTGGAGAACCCTGCGTCGACGAGCGCGTCGACGTAAGCGCGACCGTGGACCTTCTGGTCGCTCTTCCACACCCTTTCGACGACCTTCCGGAACAGCGGCAGGTTGTCGTGCGCTGATCCGTCGGGCACCAGCACCGCCGGCTCGGCGGTGGCCGTCGGGGTGGCCGTCGGCGTCGCGACCGGATGTGCCGTGGACACCGTCGGCGACAGGGTCGGCGCCGGACTGCCGGTGCACGCGGTGACCGCGCCGACGACGAGCAGCACCGCGGAGAGGGAGAGCACGGCGCGCACGCGACCAGGACCCCGGAGACGTGTGCGCACGCCCTGAGTCTATGGGGTGGGCACGTGCGCAGAACTCACGCACGCACCCACCGCCTGGTCAGAACGGCGCCTCCTCGAGCACGCGCCCCTCCGCATGTTCCCCGGTGTCGGCCGGGGCGACCGGATCCTGCCCGAGCGGTGCGGTCACCCAGTGCTGCACGCTGCCCGCGTCGGCCTCTCCTTCGCCTGCGCGATCCGCGTCGCCGGCGGTCGCGGCATCCGTCCCCGGCACGTTCCACTCGTCGCCGCGACGGATCCGCGTGTACTTCGTCGTGCCCCACAACAGGTCATGACCGACAGCGTCGGCCTCGATCTCCACGCTCGTACCCTTGCTCTTCTCGGTCTGCCAGGGACGGATCTTCAGCCGCCCGTTGACGATGACCCGTTCGCCCTTGCGCAGGGACTCGTAGGCGTGGTCGCCGAGGTCGCGGAATACCGACACGTCGTACCAGTTCGTCTCCCGGTCGACCCACTTGCCCTCCTTCCGATCGAAGCGACGCTGCGTGCTGGCCACGCGGAAGCTCGTGACCGTCATGCCGTCGCCGATCATCCGCCTCTCGGGGTCGGCGGCCAGGTTCCCCATGATCGTGATCGTGTCGTTCATCTCACTGTCCTTTCCGACACAGCCGGGCAGCCGCCCGGCTGCTCCGGTGCCCCGTGCCCGGGAGGGCACCGGAGCTGATCCCACTGTGGCGCGATCGAGCAGCGGACGACGCCCGCGTTCGCACATCTGTGGATGATCAGGCGATTCGCCCGCTTCTCGGCCACCTGGGGAGGAACCGAGCACGCACACCGGGGCAGGCCTGTCAGCCCGGGTCGATGTCGGAGGTCGTATCTATCTTCGAGGGAGGGAGGTCACCATGCTCACGACAACGCCGGCGGCCCAGCCGCCGCGGCTTCGCGCCGGACTCGGGCTGCACCTGATCGCGATCGGCGAGAGCCGCTGGCGTCTCGTCGACGCCGCAGGACTCATCATCGGCCATGTCGACGCATTCGCCGATGCGCGCGGCATCCGCTATCGCGCGCTGCGCTATCACCCGGCGACGCGCATGTTCCGCGGACTGGGCGCGTTCTGGTCCCTCGACGACGCCGTCGACTGCCTGCGCTACGCGCGCTGACCGGTGTCAGTGCTGCTCGAACCTCGGCCAGTCGCTGCCCGGTGTCATCGCCGAGTGCAGCGCCGCCTTGGCGACCTCCATCGAGGGATAGGTACCCGCGGACGCATCGGCCCCCGCCATGGTGACCGTCCACCCATCATCACCCTCGCGGATGCTGCCGACCACGCCGCCCGTTCCGTAGGCCACCCACACCGCGTGGCGTGTCTCGCTCCCCGCCGTCTGCTCATTCATCGCATGACCTCCATCCCGCACTGCCGACCGTACGCCACGGCTCTGCGCCGCACCAGGCCTGTTCCCGGAAGCGAGCCGGGTTCGGTATCCTGTGAGCACCCATCCCTCCGTAGCTCAGGGGACAGAGCGAGCGGTTTCTACCCGCCAGGTCGGGGGTTCGAATCCTCCCGGAGGGGCTTTCGCGGACGTGGTGTCCGCACCGGTCAGTAGGATGATCGCATGGCGGGAGCATCCGAGAACGACCGGCTCGTATGGATCGACTGCGAGATGACAGGCCTCGACCTCAGTGTCGACGAGCTCGTCGAGATCGCCGTCGTGGTGACGGATTTCGAGTTGAATGTGCTCGATCCGGGACTTCAGATCGTGATCCGGCCCACGCCGGCCGCGCTCGAGCACATGGGTGATTTCGTCACGAAGATGCACACGACCTCGGGGCTGATCGACGAGATCCCGCAGGGCGTGAGTCTCGAAGAGGCCGAAGACGAGACCCTCGCCTACATCAAGCGTTTCGTCCCGTTGGCGGGCAAGGCGCCGCTGGCGGGCAACACGATCGGCACCGACCGCATGTTCCTGGCGAAGTACATGCCGAAGGTCGACAACTGGCTGCACTACCGCAACGTCGACGTGTCGAGCATCAAAGAGCTCTCGCGCCGCTGGTACCCGCGCGCGTACTTCCACGCGCCGGCGAAAGACGGCGGCCACCGGGCGCTCGCCGACATCCGCGAGTCGATCCGCGAGCTCGCCTACTACCGCGACGCCGTGTTCGTCACGCAGCCGGGACCGAGCAGCGACGATGCGAAGGCGGCCGCTGCCGCCGCCGTTTCGTCGTTTGCGCCCCAGGTGTGAGAGAATCTTCTGGTTGCCCGCGAGAGCGGGAACATGGTGGCTGTAGCTCAGCTGGTAGAGCACCGCGTTGTGGTCGCGGGGGTCGCGGGTTCAAGCCCCGTCAGCCACCCCAT